>ERZ773107.2563-NODE-2563-length-13242-cov-3.688026_pt1 | contig 13242 bp, 9 predicted proteins | sample MGYA00580571_ERZ773107 | MGnify/ENA primary metagenome ERZ773107 (study PRJEB29015, sample SAMEA2737843) | human gut metagenome | biome: human gut; feature: human-associated habitat; material: faeces | place: China | collected 2012 ... | reverse complement strand
GAACAGGCGCGGATCAGCGATTTGTAAAAAACGCTTTCAAAAATGCGGAGTGTCATCCTTTTTTCTTATAAATAGTTCTTCTTATCTTCTTTCTGACTCATACATGCAACACTATTACAATCAAAACTTGTCATGAAATAATACTGACAAACTATAAATACTGACAACAAAATGTCACTATTGAATGTCGTCAAAACCATCATATCAATCGCTTGTCCAAACCACCCATTGTATATATAATAATACGTGAAAGGGGATGATACAGAGTGTCTAAGAAATCCGGATTAACAAAAAGACAGAAACTTATCATTGAGATGTTAGCAGCTTTTAATGCTGACGATCCAATTACAATACAGGCAATATCAGAAAAACTGAAATTAAGTTCAAGAACCGTATTAAGAGAAATGCCTCGCATCAACGAATGGTTTGAGGAGAATGACTTCAAACTAGTCAAGAAACCAAGAATCGGGATGTATGTGGATGAAGATGCAGAAACAAGAAACTATATTAAAGAACTCGTAGATATGGATGAGAACAAGCCAGTATACAGTAAAGCAGATCGCCAGATGATCATATTACTTGAACTGTTAACGATCAACGAACCACTCAAATATTTTTACTTTACATCCCTTTTTCATATTTCGGATGCAACATTAAGCAACGACCTGGAAGAGGTTGAAACATGGCTTGATCACTATAATCTGACTCTTTACCGAAGACCGGGAATGGGAATTTACTGGGAAGGAAAAGAGGAAGATTACCGTCAGGCAGTGACAATGGTATTGAGACAAAAGTTAAGAGGACATTCCTTAAAAGTATTGTTTGATAAAGAGAAAAAACTCAAAGAACGAATGTTTCCGAATCTTACGCAAGAAGTGTTAGATGATACAAGAGATATCATTAAAAATATGCAGGGAGTGTTAGATATAGAATATACTGACCATTCCATTAGGCATTTAAGCTTGTATTTATTGATCACACAAAACAGGGTAAGAACGGGACATGAGATCAAAGAAGAGAAAGACGTCAAATCGATCACTCATTTACCAGAATATCAGATTGCAAAATGGCTGGGAGGCAAGTTAAGCAACTTTGAAAGACATCAGCTCTCACAAGGAGAAGTATATAACATAGCAATGCAGCTTTTGGCAGCGAAGATCTGGAAAAACAAAAGTGAGAATAAGATCGATGAAGAAAGTTTTAAAGTCAGGCAGTTGGTCATGCGGATCATTGCTGAGATGGAAATACTTTTAGAAATGGAATTTTTTGAGAATGCAGTGTTGATCGATGGATTATGTAATCATATGAAACCAGCGATCAATCGAATGAAACAAGGTGTATTTACGGAAAATCAATACATTGATTTTTTAGAAGAAAAATATTCCAAAGTGTATGTGGCAACGATCAAAGCGTGTGAGTTCTTAAAAGAAGAATTACATATAAAAAAACTCCCGGAAGGGGAGATGGGGTTTATCGCATTATACTTCTGTGTAGCGGTTGAACAGCAAAAAGATAAAGAAGAAAAGTTATCTGTTTATGTTGCCTGCCCACATGGAGTTGGGACATCCCATATGCTAGCCGTTCATCTGAAAAAAGAATTTCCGCAGCTGATGGTACAAAAGATCATCTCGACAGCAGAGATCAAAGAAGAGGAGCTAATCGAAGAAGGAATTGATTTTATCGTTTCCACAGCAAAATTAAATCTGACATTTCCAAATGTCTATGTGAACTCTATTTTAACAGAGACAGATAAGAAAATGATCAATGCCATGATCAAAAATATCGACAAGAAGAAAAGAAAAAATCCCATAAAGACTGTAAAACCAGTCAAAAGGATTGGAAGAGAAGACATCGAGTATATGACACTTCTTGGAGAAGAAATCTTACAGGTATTAGATAACATTAAAATATCAACAGGTGAAAACATTAAGAATAAGAAACAATTGATCGAATATGCAGGAGAATTATTTGCAAGAAATGAAACGACAGCAACAGAGATTACTTTTGCATTAAACAAACGCGAGAATATCGCAAGCACATTTATTCCGAGTATGAATGCATTATTTTTACATTGTGAAACAAAAGGCATCAGACATTGCAGATTTGGTTTTGTCTATTTAAATGATGAGATCATTGAAGATGGGAAGCCAATCAAGGGTGCGATCTTGATGCTTGTTCCACAGGGAGATGGAAGTAAGGTTTATCGCGAAGTTATGAGTGAAATAAGCGGAGCATTAGCCGAGAAAGACCAGATCATCACTTACTTATTTGACAAAAACAGAAATGCAGTTGAGGCAGAACTTGAAACAAGCCTTGGCAACTATTACGAAAACAAAATGAAGAGAAGATAGAAAGCAAAAGGAGGATATTGTAAATGAAAAATGGATTACAAAGATTTGGTAAATTTTTAAGTGCAATGGTAATGCCAAATATCGGAGCATTCATTGCATGGGGATTCATTACAGCATTATTTATCGCAGATGGATGGATTCCAAATGCGAAGTTAGCATCAATTCAGCCATACATGTTAACATTCTTATTACCAATGCTGATCGCCTACACAGGTGGTAAACAAGTTGGTGGAGATCGTGGAGGAGTCATGGGTGCGATCGCAGTCATGGGTTGTATCGCCGGAGTTGGTGGATTTGATGGACAGCCAATGTTAATGGGAGCCATGGTAATGGGACCATTTGCAGGATGGGTCATCAAGAAATTTGATAAAGCAATGGACGGACATATGCCAGCCGGATTTGAGATGTTAATTAACAACTTCTCCGTTGGTATCTTAGGAATGATCGTAGCGATCATCGGATATTTCCTGATCGGACCATTCATGTCAGCAGTATTAGCAGTATTAACAGCAGGAGTTAACGTACTTGTAAAAGCAAAATTAATACCTTTAGCAGCAATCTTTATCGAACCTGCCAAAGTATTATTCTTAAATAACGCGATCAACCATGGTATCTTTACACCAATCGGTATTGAACAGGCAAAAGCAGCTGGTAAATCTATCATGTACATGTTAGAGGCAAATCCAGGACCAGGACTTGGAGTATTATTAGCATATGCAATCTTCTCCAAAGACAAAGTAACAAAATCATCTGCACCAGGTGCGATCATCATTCACTTCTTCGGTGGTATTCATGAGATTTATTTCCCATATATCCTGATGAACCCTATCGTGATCATCGCTCCGATCGTTGGTAACATTTGTGCGATCACATTCTTTACATTTACAGGATGCGGACTTGTTGGACCATCTTCACCAGGATCTATCATTGCTTACTTATCAATGTCACCAAGAGCTCAGATGCCATTGACAATCTTAGGAGTATTGATCGCAACAGCAGTATCGTTCTTGATCGCATCACCAATTATCCGTATATCAGATGGTAAGAGCCTTGAAGATGCACAGAGCGATATGGCAGCTAAAAAAGCAGAATCCAAAGGAATCACAGTTGATCCAGGAGAAAAGAAAGCAGCAGACGAAGTGAAGAAAATCGTATTTGCATGTGACGCAGGAATGGGATCTTCCGCAATGGGAGCTACGAAATTCAGAAACCGTGTGAAAGCACAGAGACCAGATCTTACAGTGATCAATACATCTGTAGATAATATTCCAGCAGATTGTGATATCGCAGTTGTTCAGGCAGTCTTAGCAGACAGAGCCAGAAAATCTGCACCACAGGCACAGTTAGTTATCATCAATAACTTCTTACAGGATCCAAACTTAGATGGATTATATGAACAGATGACAGCAAAAGTTGATGCATCAGTACAGACAGCTGCAGCTGTTGAAGAAGTTGAAACACCAGTAGCTACTGGAAATGCAAAGATCCTTGTAGAAGAAGGAATCAAAACAGGATTAAAACCAGTCGACAAATTCGAAGCGATCAAAGCAGCAGGAAAACTGTTAAATGAACTTGGATATGTTGAAGAAGGTTATATTGACGCTATGGTAAAACGTGAAGAAACAGTTACAACATATATGGGATTAGGTGTAGCAATTCCTCACGGAACAGGAGATGCCAAGAAGAAAGTACAGAAAACTGGTATCGTAATGCTTCAGTATCCAGAAGGTGTAGACTTTGATGGAGAAAAAGCTCAGTTAGTCTTTGGTATTGCTGGAATCGGTGATGAACATCTTGGATTATTAGCTAAGATCTCTGAAATCATCGAAGATCCTGAAAGATTAGAACAGTTAAAAACAACAAAAAACGTTGACGAAATCATGGAAATGTTTAAATAAGATTTAAACAAAAAAGGTCAATTTAATAAGCGGGAAATTCTTCTCGCTTATTAAATACCTAAGATGTATACTTATAGATTTATATTTTAATTTTAGGAGTGAAGAAAATGAAGAAAGCAATTCAGTTTGGAGCAGGAAATATTGGACGTGGATTTATCGGTGGACTGTTAAGCAAAGCAGGATATCATGTAGTATTCGCAGACGTAAATCAGGAAATCATTGATAAGATCAACGAAGATAAGAAATATACAATTTTTGTAAAAGACGTAGAAAGCAGCGAGATCGTGATCACAGATATCAGCGGAGTAAATTCAACAAAACCTGAACTGATCGATGAAGTAAAAGAGGCTGAGATCATCACAACAGCCGTTGGAGTAAGAATTCTTCCAATCATTGCTCCATCTATCGCAGAAGGAATCAAAGCAAGAAAAGAAAATGGTTCTGAAGAATACTTAAACATCATTGCTTGCGAAAATGCAGTCAAAGCAAGTTCTCAGTTAAAAGAAGCTGTTTATGGAAACTTAAATGACGAAGAAAAAGCATATGCAGACAAATACGTAGGATTCCCAGACTGCTCTGTAGACAGAATCGTGCCTCCAGTACGTTTAGATAATCCAATCGACGTCGTTGTAGAAAACTATTATGAATGGAATGTCGAAGAAGCATCCTTTAAGGGAGCTGTTCCACAGATCGAAGGAATGAATCTTGCAGATAACTTAATGGCATATATTGAAAGAAAATTATTTACATTAAACACAGGACACTGCATCACAGCATATCTTGGAAACTACAAAGGATTCAAAACGATCGATGAAAGTATCGCTGATGAAGAAATCTTTAAAACTGTTAAAAAAGCAATGCAGCAGAGTGGTATGGCATTAGTCAACAAATATGGATTTGACAAAGATGCTCACTTTAAATACATCGACAAGATTTTAAATCGTTTCAAAAACCCATACCTTGTAGATGATACAGCTCGTGTAGGTAGAGAACCACTAAGAAAATTAAGTGCAACAGATCGTTTAACAAAACCAACAATGACAGCATTAGAATATGGTCTTCCAGTGGATGCATTATTAGCAGGAATGGCAGCAGCATTAAAATATGATAACGCTGAAGATCCTCAGAGCGTAGAATTACAGGATAAGATCAAAGCAAACGGAGTAAAAGCAGCATTAAAAGAAGTATCTGGAATCACAGATGAAAAGATTTTAGATGATGTCGTAGCAATCTACGAAGCAATGTAGTCGAAATAATATCAATAAAAATCAAATTAACAACCTTTTTTCTTAACTCATATAATCATAATACAAAGTGTCAAGAAACAATTTCTTGACACTTTTTTCTCGCATTATAAACACAACTGTCTATTCAACAATTTCAATTCCATCAATATTCGGAACACACATCATAGAATAGTTTGTATGATAAATGACAAATCCAGGTTTTGCCTTTGGCGGCTTTCTTAGTTCTTTTCTCTGAACATAATCAATCTCAACCTTCGGTGCCTGACGCCCCTTGGAATAATAAGCTGCAAGGCGGCCAGCTTCTTCAAAGGTAGCATCTGGAAGAGTCTCCGCTTGTTCCTTTCGTACAATAACATGGGACCCAGCCATATTCTTTGCATGGAACCACCAGTCCCCGCCATTTGCAAACTTAAAACTTAATTCATCATTCTGATAGTTATTTTTTCCAACATACATATGGAAACCATCAGAAGAGACAAAATGTAATGGTTTGGATTTTGCCTGTTTCTTTCCTTTTTTCTTTCCGTGGCTCTTAATATAACCATAATCAGAAAGTTCATCTTTGATCAGCTGCAGGTCTTTCTCATCTTCGGATAAAGAAAGAGCAGTAGAGATCGAATCGAGATGATCAAGATCAGCTTTTGTCTCCACGACAAGCTCAGAAAGAGCTTCATAAGTACGTTTTAGCTTATTATATTTTGCAAAAAACTTTTTGGAATTCTCCAAAGGAGTCTTTGTTGGATCAAGAGGGATCGTAATCTCTTCGTTTGTGTAATAATTCATGCAAGTTAAAGATTTTGCATTTGGCTCTAGTCCATATCCATATGTCTGTGTAAGTTCTCCATAAACTTTGAATTTCTCACGTTTCTCGGTATCCTTTAACTGACGAAGCTGCAGATCATATTTCTTGCTTGTCCTCTCAAGAGCAGTCTGCACGATCTTACGAAGGTCATAAGATTTCTGCTTCATTCTTGTATATTTTTCCTTCTCAGAATAATACCCGATCAGCACGTCAAAAATAGAATCATATGTTTTCTCTGTACAGTCAGGATAAGAAGTTAAAGGAATACAAGAAAATTCCTTAGGTTCTTCCCCAGAATAAATGATATTTGGCTGATATGCCTCATCTTCTACAAGAGCATTTAATTTTACAAGCTGGCCATATAATCCAGCAGCACTATCATCGGTCAAAGAATCAGTAGATGCATTCCCATCGAGCCCAGCACGATAACAAAGTTCATTTGCGATCAAAGGACTCATACCTGTGATGGAAGTATAAAGTGCTTTACAAAGATTCAGTGGTTTGGTGATGATATGCTGATAAAAATTCTCCGTAGTCAGACTTGCTAAAGGATGTTTCCCTTTAGACGGTGGAAATGTGTAAGTACGTCCAGGTAAAACCTCTCTGACAGAACTGATATTTGCAGAGATGTGCTTGATACTATCTAAGATCACATCATCACTGTTTACAAAAATGATATTACTGTGTTTTCCCATGATTTCAACGATCAGACGTTTCTGACAGACATCTCCAAGCTCATCCAGATGCTCAATCTTAATTTCGATAATACGCTCAAAGTCAGGCTGTGTGATCGAAATGATCCTTCCACTGCTGATATGTTTACGAAGCAGCATGCAGAAATTTGGAGCCTGCATAGGGTTTGCTTTTCCTTCTTTCGATAAATAGACAAGAGGAAGAGAAGCACTGGCTGAGAGATGAAGTCTTGTTGTCAATCTCTCTTTTTTGATCACAAGCGTGATCTCGTCGGCCTCTGGCTGATAAATCTTATAGATTCTGCCACCAATGATCTGTTTATTAAGTTCTGATATAATATTTGAAATGACAAATCCGTCGAATGCCATGATAAATACCTCCTGGTAATAAAATCAGTTATCTAATTTAAAATAATAAGATAAATCCGTCAAACAATTATATCAGAAATTCGAAAAAGTATAAAGAAAAAACGATCAAATTCACAAATCATAGAAAGATAGTCGGGATTTTGTTGTAATTAAAATCATTTCTTATTATAATGAATATTAAGTGTACAATAAAATAATCTATGGAGGACAAGTCATTGAGAAAAGAAGCGTCAAAGAATGCATGGAAGCAGTTATACGACATTACATTAAAACTAGACAAATTAGAGCCTTGGAATTACCTTGGTGACACACAACTTGTAACCATTCAGCTAAAAGACAGAGAAGAACCTGTATTTTGCAGTGTGATGGGAAAATTCAGCGGAGAAAGAGGAATTGCAGTCTTTGATGGAGTTGAAGGCTTAGGAGATTTCTATATGATCCTTGGAAGTGAAGAAGGGGATCTTCCAGCACAGTATCTGATGGATGAACATTCAAGTCTTACATGTTTCTGGGGAAGCATGATGAATGTGCCAGATGAACAAAGAAAAGTTATCGATGAATTAGATATTCGTTTTAAGACGATCAGTGACTGGATTTACTTTGTTTCTTATAAGAAAGGTTACAAACCATATCAGTTAGATGAAGATGAAGTTGCACTTCTTATAGAAACTTATGAGAACCTGTATATGGTAGTGGAAGCAGTCAGACAGGGAGAATTAAACCCAGAAATCGAACAGGCAGAAGGTATCGTTCGCCGTTATAATACTGAAAATGATACTTGGGAAATGTTTGTAAAAGAGATACCAGAAGCTGAAAAAGAATTTCCGTCAGTGATGTTAGAAGATCAGGAATTAAAAGATGAATTAAAGAATCAAAAACAAATCGATCTTGAAGTGATTTTAGATTTTACTTATCTTCCAGTTATGGTAGAAGGGGAAGAAGAAGGGGAGCGTCCAAAGAATCCACTTTTATTTATGGCATATGATAATACCGATGGCGGTGTGATCACAATGGATATTTTAGAAGAGGGTGATGATGAGATCAGCAGAACATTAGGATTCTTTATCAGTTTTGTGCAGCAGAATGGAAGAATGAAGACGATTAAAGCAAGAAATCCATGGATTTTTGGAGCATTAGAGGATATTTGTGAATATTGCAGCGTGGATCTTGTATATGATCCGGTGGAGATTATGGATCAGGTGATCGAAGAAGTTATTTCTCAGTTGTAGGAATTTCATGTAACATATCAAAAGATGAATTAGAGTGAACGAGGTTGACAAATAAGTTAAGGATTGGTAAAATACAGATAATTTGATGTGCTACCTAAGTAGCACTTTAATTCGATAAAGTATCAAGGAGCGGCAAAAATATGAATAAAAAGAGAGTCCACACACCAGAAGGTGTCAGAGATGTATATGGAACAGAATATGGACAGCGAAGTAAGCTGAAAGCAAAATTAAACAAAGTCTTTGCATCTTACGGATATGAAGGGATCAGAACTCCAGGATTTGAATTCTTTGATGTATTTAACAGTGAAAAAGGAACCGTATCCGCAAGGGAGATGTTTAAATTCTTCGATAGAGAAGGAAATACCTTAGTTCTTCGTCCGGATGTCACACCATCCATTGCACGCTGTATCGCAAAGTATTTTAATGAAGAGAATATGGGAATCCGTTTATCTTATGCAGGAAATGTATTTTTAAATAACTCAAGCTATCAGTTGAAGTTAAAAGAAACATGCCAGTTAGGTGCAGAATTAGTCAATGATGCGTCTGTACAGGCAGATACAGAATCTATTGCAATGGCAATTGATTGTTTTCTGGCAGCTGGATTGACTGATTTCAGACTTTCTATCGGAGAAGTTGAATTCTTCAACGGATTGACACAGACGATCAAAGATGAAGAAGTCAAAACACAGCTTCGAGAGCTGATCTTAAATAAGAATTATTTTGGATTAATGGAATATGTAGAGACATTAGATCTGTCTGATAAGATCAAAGATGTATTTTTACATTTTAACGAACTGAATGGAGATGTAGCGATCTTAGATCAGGCAGAAGCAATGGTTGAGAATGAACAGTCTAAGAAAGCGATCAAAAGACTTCGCGATGTATATGGTATCTTAAAATTATACGGCAAAGAGCAGTATGTAAGTTTTGATCTTGGAATGTTAAATAAGCATAATTATTACACAGGAATCATTTTCAAAGGTTATACTTATGGAACAGGAGATGCAGTTCTAAAAGGTGGACGATATGATAATCTGATCGAACAGTTCGGAAAGAAAGCCCCATCAGTTGGATTTGCGATCGTATTAGATGAGCTGATGATGGCATTAAGCCGTCAGGGAATTCATATGGAAGCAGATCATATGGATACAATGATCATTTATAAAGAAGCAACAATGAAAGATGCGATCCTTCGAGCAGAAGAATTAAGAAAAGAAGGAAAGAAAGTCATCTTAGAGAGAAAGAATGATCTGTGCAGCAAAGCAGACTATGAAAGATTTGCTAAAGAGCATCGCCTCGGTGGAATTCTTTATTTCATCTAATCAACAAATCGAGCAAAAGAAGGGAAACAAAAGACCATGAGATATATTACATTTGCCCTGGCGAAAGGGCGCCTTGCAAAGAAAGCGATGGCTTTATTAGAAGAGATCGGGATCACATGCGAGGAAATGAAAGACGAGAAAACAAGAAAATTAATCTTCGTAAACGAAGAATTAAAATTAAAATTTTTCTTATCCAAAGCAAGTGACGTGCCAACTTACGTGGAATATGGAGCAGCTGATATCGGTGTTGTTGGAAAAGATACGATCCTTGAAGAAGGAAGAAATCTATACGAAGTATTAGACTTGAAATTTGGAGCTTGCAAGATGTGTGTGTGCGGACCCAAAGAAGCGAAGAAATATTTAAACAGTAATGAGATCATCCGTGTGGCATCCAAATACCCACATATCGCCAAAGAATATTTCAATAATCAGAAATTACAGACAGTAGAGATCGTTAAGTTAAACGGATCTGTTGAACTTGCACCGATCGTTGGCCTTTCAGAGGTGATCGTGGATATCGTGGAAACCGGATCCACCCTGAAGGAGAACGGACTTGTAGTTCTCGATGAGGTTTGCCCGTTATCAGCGCGTATGATCGTAAACCCGGTCAGCATGCGTCTGGAAAATAATCGGATCAAGGAACTTCTTTATAAACTCAGAAGTATATTAAAAAGGGAGGCTTAATGAACATGAGAATCCAAAAGCTGAACAGCGATACAAAGAAAAATCTGCTGGAAGACCTTCTGAAAAGAAGTCCCAACAGCTACGGAAAATACGAAGCCAGTGTCCAGCAGATCCTCAACGATGTAAAGGAAAAAGGAGACGAAGCTCTCTTTGGTTATACAGAAAAATTTGACGGAGTAAAACTGGATGCTTCCCAGATCCTTGTCACAGATACTGAAATTGAGGAGGCCTATACAGAAGTAGGAGAAGAACTGCTCGGTATCATCCGGAAAGCTCTCGTCAATATCCGTACTTATCATGAAAAGCAGATGCAATACAGTTGGTTCGACAGCAAGCCAGATGGAACGATCCTTGGTCAGAAAGTAACTGCACTTCAGAGAGTCGGTGTCTATGTTCCGGGTGGAAAAGCGGCTTATCCATCTTCCGTACTGATGAATATCATGCCTGCAAAAGTAGCCGGAGTTGATGAGATCATCATGGTAACTCCTCCGGGAAAAGATGGGAAAGTAACTCCTACCACATTAGTTGCGGCAAAAGAAGCCGGAGCAGATAAAGTCTATAAAGTCGGTGGAGCACAGGCTATCGGAGCCCTGGCATACGGAACAGAAAGCATTCCGAAAGTTGATAAGATCGTCGGACCGGGAAATATCTACGTTGCACTGGCGAAAAAATCCGTTTATGGTCATGTAAGCATTGATTCCATTGCCGGACCAAGTGAGATTCTCGTCCTGGCAGATGAGACAGCCAATCCGCGGTTTGTGGCAGCAGACCTTCTCTCCCAGGCAGAGCATGATGAACTGGCTTCTGCTATTCTGGTAACAACAAGTATGGAGCTTGCAGAGAAGGTTTCCGCACAGACAGATGCATTTATCAAAGAGCTTTCCAGGGGAGAGATCATTCAGAAATCTCTGGATCATTACGGACATATCCTTGTTGCAGACACCCTGGAAGATGCCATTGATGCGGCAAATTCGATTGCATCCGAGCATCTTGAGATCGTCACAGCCAACCCGTTTGAAGTAATGACAAAGATCCGCAACGCAGGAGCGATCTTTATCGGAGAATACTCCAGTGAGCCGCTGGGAGACTATTTTGCAGGTCCGAACCATGTTCTGCCTACCAACGGAACTGCCAAGTTCTTCTCCCCGTTATCTGTAGATGATTTTATCAAGAAATCCAGCATCATTTCCTATTCAAAGGATGCACTGGAAAAGATCCATACAGATATTGAAAAATTTGCTGAAGCAGAGCATTTAACTGCACATGCAAATTCCATTAAAGTAAGATTTGAATAAAAGGAGTTGGCAGGATATGAAAAAGAACCGCATTGCAAGCTGCAAAAGAACGACAAAAGAAACCGATATCGAACTGACGATCAACCTGGATGGTCAGGGAAAAAATCAGATTGACACCGGGATTCCTTTTTTCGATCATATGCTGGACGGCTTTGCCCGTCATGGACTTTTTGACCTGACCGTCAGCGTCAAGGGCGATACAGAAGTAGATTCCCACCATACGATCGAAGATACCGGAATCGTGCTTGGTCACGCCATCGCAGAAGCTTTGGGCGATAAAGCCGGCATGAAACGTTACGGCTATTTTATACTCCCGATGGATGAGACACTTGCACTCGGAGCTGTCGATCTCTCAGGAAGACCTTACCTGAACTTCCAGGCTGAATTTACCGTACCTTCTCTCGGAACAATGGATACCGAAATGGTTCGTGAATTTTTCTATGCCGTATCGTACAGTGCCGCTATGAATCTTCACCTGAAGATCCTGGATGCCGGAAATAACCATCACATGGCAGAAGCCCTTTTCAAGGCATTTGGAAAGGCTTTGGATATGGCAGTATCCGAAGAGCCACGGATTACTGAAGTATGGTCCACAAAAGGCAGTTTGTAGGCTGATTTTTTGAAAGCCGCCCCTTAAAAGGAGATAAAGGAGTAACCCGGACATGAGTTATAAGAGATTAACCCCATGTATTTTTATAGATAAAGGAAAGGCAGTTACATGGTTTGACGACCGTTCTGTTCTGTCAGATGATGTCATTGCCCTTGCAAAACACTACAACGAAAAAGGAGCAGATGAACTGATCGTATTTGATCTGTCTGACTCGGATGAAGAACATGATGAAACGATCACATTGATGAAACGGATCAATCGTGTGATCAGGATCCCGATGATCGCAGGCGGCAATATCAGACGCCAGGAAGATATTAAGAAGATTCTGTATACAGGTGCAAAACGGGCAATGCTGAATTTCTCTAAGCCGGATAGTGTCAAACTGATTGAGGATGCGGCAAAGAGATTCGGAAAAGAGAAGCTTGCGGTATCATTAAATGATTTTGATGCATTGTTCAAACATCAGCATCTGATCCAGGATTACAGCAGTGAAATTGTCTTTATGCACAGACTGGATCTGAATTCCATTATGAATGTAACAGATGTACCGTGTGTGATCATTACGGATACGGAAGAAGAGTCAGAGTTATTTAAAATTTTGAAATGCCCGGGTGTCCGGGGGCTTTCGGGAAGATATGTAAGCCGTACAGATATTGATTGTGTGGCATTCAAAGATAAGTGTACGGAAGAAGGAATTAAGATGACATCTTTTGAGAGTATGATGGAGTTCTCACAGTTTAAGA
>ERZ773107.2554-NODE-2554-length-13297-cov-6.974777_pt1 | contig 13297 bp, 8 predicted proteins | sample MGYA00580571_ERZ773107 | MGnify/ENA primary metagenome ERZ773107 (study PRJEB29015, sample SAMEA2737843) | human gut metagenome | biome: human gut; feature: human-associated habitat; material: faeces | place: China | collected 2012 ... | reverse complement strand
GACCGCGTCATCGGCACCGGGGTTGTAGAACGGCGGCTGGAGAATGGCCGCAGGGAAGCAGATCTCGTTGGTCGTGGGATTGTAGTAGGCGTTGACCGTCTGCGGCGACATGAGCCATTCGTCCTTGTCGACCGGCTTGCCGAACTTGCGCAGATTGTCGAGCGTGCCCCACAGGCTCGCGGCCTTGATGTTCTGCCAGTAGCTCTCGGAGGGATCGATCGTGAGCGTCGAATAGTCCTTCCACTTGTCGGGATAGCCGATCTTGACGTGGAACGACGCCAGCTTCTCCTGCGCCTTGGCCTTCGTGGCGTCCGACATCCAGTCGAGAGCGGCGATGTGCTCGCCGAGCGCCGTTTGCAGGTTCCCGACCAGTTCGAGCATCCGCTCCTTGTCCTTGGCAGGGAAGTATTTGGCGACGTACATCTCGCCTACGGCCTCGCCCAACACCGAGTTGGGGATCGACATGGCGCGTTTCCAGCGGGGACGCTGCTCCTCCTTGCCGGCCATCTGACGGCCGAAGAAGTCGAACGAAGCGGCATAGAAGTCGTCGCTCAGGTAGGAGGCCGCGCTGGTGAGGTATTGAGCGGCCAGGTAGTAGCGCAGCGTCTCGATCGGGGTCTGTTTGACCAGTTTGTTCATCCCCTCGAAGAAACTCGGCTGTCCGACGATGGCACGGTCGATCCCTGCGACCTGTACCTTGCCCAGTTCATCGAAAAGCACCTCCCAGTCGATGGCGTCGTATCTCTTTTTGAGGTCGGCGACGCTCATCGGATTGTAGCTGCGGGCGATGTCGCGCAACTCGACGTTCGACCACGAGGCGCGGGCCAGTTCGGTTTCGAAGGCCACGACGTCGGCTGCGGCCCGCTTCGCCTCAGCCTCCTCCGTGCCCGAAAGGACGAAGAGTTTGGCGAGCAGCTCCTCGTAGCCTTTTTTCAGGGCGGCGTTCGACTCTTCGAGGTAGTAGTCGCGGTTACCCATGCCCAGACCGCTCTGTTCGAGGTAGAAGGCGTTGGTGTTGCTGTCCATCAGGTCGGCCATCACGCCGAAGGCGAAGAGCGGATTGCCCACGTCGAGCATCATCTCCGTGAGCGCCTTGGTCAGCGTGGGTCCCTTTTCGACCTGCATGATCGCGGCCAGGTCGGCCTTGACCGGTTCGGCGCCCTCCTTGTTCAGACGTACCGAATCGAGCCCCATTTTGTAGAGGTCGGAGATCTTCTGGTCGACCGAACCCGGCGCGGCCTCGATCTTGGTCATCTCCTGAAAGAGGTCGTTGATGCGCACCTCGTTGTTCTCGCGCAGCACGTCGAATGAGCCGAAGCGCGAGAATTCGGGTTTCAGCGGGTTCTTGGCCTGCCATCCGCCGGTGGCGTACTGGTAGAAATCTTCGTTCGGGGCGACCGACAGGTCGAAATTCGACGGGTCGATGGCCGGCGTTTTGGCTGTTTTGTCGTTGCAACTCATCATACAGGCGAGCGTTGCAAAAAGAATGACTTTTTTCATCTGGGTTCTTTGTTTTAAACATGAAAGAGCCGCCTTCGGCAGAAGGACAGCTCTTTCGGACATCAGCGTTCGGGACGCATTATTTTTTGCAGATAGCGGCTACGCCCGGAAGTTCCTTGCCCTCGATGGCTTCGAGCACCGCGGTCGAGATGTAGGATACCTGATCGGCCATGCCGAACTTGTTGATGCATGCCACCGAGTCGCCGCCGCCGATGAGCGAGAAAGCGCCCTCGGCCGTCGCCTTGGCGATCGCTTCGGCGATCGCGCGCGATCCTTCGGCGAACTTGTCGAACTCGAATACGCCGGCAGGGCCGTTCCACAGAATGGTCTTGGCGCCTTCGATCGCGGCGGCGAAAGCCTTGCGCGATGCGGGACCGGCATCCATGCCCTCCCAGCCGTCGGGGATGTCGTTCACGGGGCAGATCTGCGTATTGGCGTCGTTCGAGAAGGCGTCGGCCGCCACGCAGTCGGTGCCCAGCACCAGATTCACGCCTTTGGCCTTGGCCTTGGCGATGATGTCGAGCGCCAGTTGCAGTTTGTCGTCCTCGCAGATCGAGTTGCCGATCTTGCCGCCCTGCGCCTTGGCGAAGGTGAAGGTCATGCCGCCGCAGAGGATCAGGTTGTCGACCTTGTCCATCAGGTTCTCGATGATGCCGATCTTGGTCGATACCTTCGAACCGCCCATGATGGCCGTGAAGGGACGTTTGATGTCGCTCAGGATGTTGTCGACGGCCTTCACCTCCTTCTCCATGAGGTAGCCCAGCATCTTGTTGCCGGCGTCGAAGTAGTCGGCGATCACGGCCGTCGAGGCGTGCTTGCGGTGCGCCGTTCCGAAGGCGTCGTTGATATAGCAGTCGGCGTACGAAGCCAGCGTCTTGGCGAACTCCTTCTGCGAAGCCTTCATCGCCTTCTTGGCCTCCTCGTAGGCGGGATCCTCCTTCTCGATGCCCACGGGCTTGCCCTCCTCTTCGGGGTAGAAGCGGAGGTTTTCGAGCATCAGCGCCTCGCCCGGTTTGAGCGCCGCAGCGGCCTCGGCAGCCTTGGCGCAGTCGGGAGCGAACTTGACGGGCACGCCCAGTTTTTCGCTCACGGCGTCGACGATCTGGCTCAGCGAGAACTTGGGGTTGACCTTGCCTTTGGGCTTGCCCATGTGCGACATGATGACGAGGCTGCCGCCGTCGGCGAGCACCTTTTTCAGCGTGGGAAGCGCCCCGCGGATGCGGGTGTCGTCGGTGATTTTACCGTTTTCATCCAGAGGCACGTTGAAGTCCACGCGGACGATCGCGCGTTTGCCGCCGTTTGGCAAGAGGGAAACGCAAATTTTTGCAGTTTCTCCTTTTTGCAGGCAGTTTTTATCCAGACGTTTAGCAGTTGTGCACAAAACGCACGGCATCTTCTCCCGCGGCCCAGCGCGCAAAAAGGCCCCGGAAGACCCATTCGTCTCCCGAGGCCCGGTTCCACTTTTTGTTCAGACCCGCCCGGTCAGCGCATCTCGCGCGCATCCGCGCAGGCACGCAGCACGGCGTTGCGGTAGTTCTCCACCGCGATGGTGCACCCGGACAGCAGGTCGGCGTCCTGCGCCTTGCCGTCCGTATCCAGTTCCAGCCCGCGCACCTGGTCTGCGGTCTTGCCGGTCAGCCAGCGGCCGAAGGCATCCACCTGCTCGGCCCAGCCCGCCTTCAGCGAGGAGACCGCTGCCAGCGGGTAGTCCTCGCCCTTCTGGCGCTTGGTGCGGTGGTCGGAGGGCAGGTCCACCTTGCCGGTGTCGTCCGCCGTCACCGTGAGCTCCAGCTCATCCAGCTGCACATCCCGGATGCGGCCCTCGCCGTCCAGCACCACCGCCGCCGTGATGGTGTTCAGCTTGCCGTTTTCGTCCTGCTCGGTCATCTCGGTGAGCACGCTCATGCCGGTGCGCCAGCCGGAGCGGTCTTCCGTCTGCGATGCGCTGCTGCCGGAAGCCGTGCCGCTCGTGCTGTGGCTCTGCGAGGCGCTGTTCGCGCCGGAATTGCTGTTCATGCAGCCGGTCAGCACCAGTGCTGCCGCCAGGGTGCAGCCCAGGATCATGCCTCGAACTGTCTGTTTCATCGTTATAACGCTCCCTTTCCTGCCCCATCGCAGGGGCTTTGAAGGTAGTGTGCCCGGAAAACGGCGCATTATTGCAAATTCTCTTACATCAAGGGGCTCAGCAGGCGCAGCACGCTGTCCAGCACGGTGCCGGGCAGGCTGGTGCGGCAGTCCGTCACCTGCACTTCGCGGCATTGGGGCAGCGTTGCCAGCACATCGTCCCGCAGAACGGCCACCTGGCTGCTGTGCTGCAGCAGCACGCCGCACTCGAAGTGCAGAAACAGGCTGCGGTAATCCATGTTGATGCTGCCCACCACGGCGGTGACGTCGTCGCTCACCCAGCACTTGGCGTGCAGGAAGCCGGGCGTGAACTCAAAAATGCGCACGCCCGCCTGCAGAAGCGGCAGATAATAGGACCGGCTCAGCCGGAACACCAGCTTTTTGTCCGGGATGCCCGGCAGCACCAGCCGCACATCCACCCCGCGCTTGGCGGCGTTCCGCAGCGCGTCCAGCATTTCCTCGCCGATGGCAAGGTAGGGCGTGTAAATATAGACATACCGCTGCGCCTGCGCCAGGATGTTCAGGTATATCGTCTCGGCCACGGGCTCCTCGTCCAGCGGGCTGTCGGCGTAGGGCTGCACCACGCCGTCCGACACCGGCGGCTCCAGCGGCGCGGGGCGGAAGGGGCTGTAGTCTTCCTCGCTGGGGCGGAAGGCGTTCCAGAAGTTGAGGAACATCACGGTGAAATTCCACGCAGCATCGCCTTCCACCCGCAGGGCGGCGTCCTTCCAGTAGCCGAAGCGCTGCTCCTTGTTGATATATTCGTCCGCCAGGTTCACGCCGCCGGTGTAGGCCACCGTGCCGTCGATGACCACGATCTTGCGGTGGTCGCGGTGGTTCATCACCAGCGAGAGCACCGGCACCACCGGGTTGAAGGGGATGCACCGGATGTGCGCCCGCTCCATGCGCACCACAAAGTCGGTGGGCAGGCCCAGCAGGCTGCCAAAGTCGTCGTAGATCAGGCGCACGTCCACCCCATGCGCGGCCTTGCGCCGGAGGATGGCTTCCACGCCGTCCCACATTTTGCCGGTGTGCACGATAAAATATTCCACAAAGATCGTGTGCTCGGCCCGCTCCAGATCCTGCAGCAGCTGGGGGTACATGGCTTCGCCGCAGGCAAAATACTGCGCGGCGGTGTTCTTCCAGGCCGGGTAGCGGCCGTACCGCGCCAGATAGCGGCTCATGCCGAGGCCGGAAGCATCCAGTCCGGCCACCTGGTCCGGCTGCTGGACAAGATCAGCCCTGTGGGCCTCGTCCACCGCCTGCAGCTTGCTGCGCAGCTGCTTGGCCGGGCGCTTGTTGCCAAAGGAGAGGTACAGTGCCCCGCCCAGCAGCGGCAGCACCCCCATGAGCGCGATCCAGCCGATCTTGTAGGCGCTGTTCTCGTCCTTGCGCACGAGGTACAGCATCATAAACAGACTGAGCAGCTGCAAGCCGACGTTGACCCACACGCGGCCGGTGGTGAGGGAGAAAAACGCCCACAGCACCCATGCCACCTGCAGGGCCACCAGCACCACCGTGATGGTGATCCGATTGAGGATGCGGCTGAAAAATTTTACGATCGGCAGCCGGAACATCAGGCTCCCTCCTTTCGCTCTGCATGATAATATATGTCAGTATAGCGCGGTTTGTGCGGTTTTGCAAGGGATGCAAAAAAAGCCAGCCGGCAAAGCCTTTGCAGGCGGTGCCGGTTGGCATGGTTTGCGGGGTGCGGCTGCTTATTCTGCCGTTTTGCGGCGCAGCAGGCTCATAGGCGGCAGCTCCGGGGTGGGGATGGTATAGCGCTCCATCGCGTGGGGCGTGGACTCCACCAGCTCACCGGCCTCATTCTTTATCCACTCGGGGGCCAGCGGGATGCTGCGGCCATCCGGGCAGAGCACTTCCAGCGTGTCGCCGAGGCTCCACTTGCCCCGCTGCTGGCAGCTGGCGACGCCGTTCTCCCAGCCGTCCACCGTACCGACAAACTCCCACTCGCGGATGTAAGTAGCGCTGTCGGTGGCCTGACGGGCCTGCTCCCGGCCAAAGTAGAAGCCGGGCGAATAGTGGCGGTGACTGGTGCGGGTCAGCTCAGCCAAAACCTCTTCCGGCAGCTCGAAATTCTCGTTCATCGGGTCGGCCAGATACTGGTCGAGGGCGCGGCGGTAGGCCGCCGTCACGCTGGCGACGTAGTAGAAAGTCTTGGCGCGGCCCTCGATTTTGAGGCTGTCCACGCCCGCGTTGCAGATGAGGTCGAGGAAGGGCGCAGTACACATATCGTTGGCGTTGAGGATGTAGCTGCCGTTCTCGTTCTCGCCGATCTCATAGAGCTGGCCCGGGCGGGTCTCCTCGCTGAGATAGTACTTCCAACGGCAGGGCTGGGCGCACTGGCCGCGGTTTGCGTCGCGGCCTGCCATGTAGTTGGAGAGCAGGCAGCGGCCCGAGACGCTCATGCACATGGCGCCGTGGACGAAAGCCTCAATTTCCAGCTCCGGCGGGGTCTTGTCGCGGAGGGTGGCGATGTCCTGCAGGGTCATCTCCCGGGCCAACACCACCCGCTTCGCACCCATATTGTAGGCGGCACGGGCAGCAGCCCAGTTGGTGATGCCGGTCTGGGTGGACATATGGACGTCGATGTCGGGCGCGAACGTCTTGCAGGCGTCCAACACGCCGAGGTCGGCCACGATGAAGGCGTCCACACCGGCGGCGGCAGCGTCCTTGATGGCCTGCGGCAGACGGTCAGCCTCCTCGTTGGTGGGCAGGGTGTTCATGGTCAGGTAGACCTTGCGGCCCCGGGCGTGGGCATAGATGACGCCCTCGCTCAGCTGCTCCGGGGTGAAGTTGGTGGGTGCAGAGCGCATCCCGAACTCGGGCAGAGCGCAGTAAACGGCGTCCGCGCCGTAGTTGATGGCATACCGCAGGCGCTCGAGGTCGCCTGCCGGGGCCAGAAGTTCCGGTATCTGTAACATGGTATTCCTCTTTTACTTCATACTTTTATTAACTTTCGCCGCCTCATCGCAGTTTTTCTGGTGGTCTGCGTAGGTGCGGGCGTAGTAGTAGTGACCAGCAAGGTCCGTGACAAAGAAATAGGCGTCCTTCGCCTCATCGTCGGGCTGCGGGGCAAGCGCCGCACGGATGGCCGCGATGCCGGGGTTGGAGATGGGGCCGGCGGAGAGGCCGGTGCAGGTGTAGGTGTCGTAGGCCTCCAGAATGTTCTCCGGGATGCTGTCCCAGCCGCCGTAGTAGGGCGCGACCCAGTTCCAGAGGTAGTTGTTGTCGGCGTCGCTCTGGACGTAGCTGGAGGTGTTGCTCTGCAGTTTGGGGTAGGGCGAACCCTCGGCCAGACGGTTGCGGAACACCTGCGCCACATTATCGTCCTGATCGTTGCCGGCCTCCTCCTGCACGAAGGACGCCAGAGTGACCACCTCGGAGAGGGTCATCCCCTGCTTTTCCATCTCGGCATACATCTCATCGGTGATCTGCTTGTCGAAGTGAGAATAGAACGTCTCAACGTAATGATGGACGGTGTCATCCTTCAGGAAATCGTAGGTATCCGGGAAAAGATAACCCTCGCACTTGAGGAAGCGGTCCGGGGCGTCCTTGTCGTCGGGGACGTACTGCCAGAACCTGTACTGGCTGAAATCACCGGTGTTGGCCTCCTTGAGGAAGTCTTCGGCGCTGCACAGCCCGGCATCCTCCATTTTTTTCGCAATGGCGATGGCCGTCGTACCCTCGGGGAAGGTCAGCCGGACGCTGTCGGCCTTCGCGTAGGCGGAGAGCGCCTCGATGATGTCGTCGTAGGAGCTGCCGGGGGCGAGGTCGAACTCGCCGTATTGGAGCTTGCCTGCCGCGCCCTGCTTGCCTGCATACCAACGGAAGACGTGGGGGTACTTGATGACGCCCGCCGTCTTGAGCTTCTGGGCGATGGCTGCCACGCCGCTGCCCTGCTGGATGCTCACACTCACCGTTTTGCCAGCGGAAGCACTGCCGTTGATCTCTTTTCGGATGGCCAGCAGACAGCCGCCCGCCGCCAGTACCAGGATCAGCAGCACGATCAGAATCATTTTCGCTGCGCCGCCTTTTCTGCTTTTTTTATGTTTTGCATCGTGTGCCATGTACACACTCCTTTACCATTCCGTTCAGCTTTCCATCATCAGCCGCATATAGCTTTCTTCCACATCGAAAGGCTCCGCGTCGAACCGTATCATGCCGTAGTCCTGCCGGGTGCCTTCGCCGAGGAAAAGGTTCTGAGCCGCACCCACTGTGATGACGGCGCGCTCCACGATGACTTCCTTCTCCCGGGCCGCTTCCATCAGCACCTCGGCGGAGCGGTCGTCTTCGGCCATCAGCTCCACAAAATAGAGGGTGTCCTCCCGGCGGAAGTAGATGCCGTAGCCCTTCTCGCTGGACACGATGGTCGCGCCCCGGGCGTAGAGGTCGGTCAGCACGACGGCCATCTGCTCCGGCGGGAACTGGACGGTATCGGGATAGAAGCGCTCCCGCAGCTCACAGAGCTTGCGGGCCGTCACGGAGTCAAATTCCGCCTGACTCCACAAATTACGGGCCACTTCCCGGGGCAGGCAGCGGAGAGCAAAGGCCCGCTGGAAGCCCTTGCTTTCCAGCAGCGCGGCCTGCTCCTGTCCGGTCGGAACGGCCACGGTGAAGCCCGCGCCCCGCAGCTTCTGCTGCGCACAGAGACAGTCCACGAGTCCTGCCAGAAGCAGGCTTCCCTGCCCGCAGAGGCCGTAGAGGTAACTGCCGCTGCGTCCCTTGAGGGTGACGGGGACCGCCAGCGCCGCAGCGGCGATCTCGTCATTTTCCTCAGCGACGTAGATATTTTCCGCCCCGGCGAACTTTTCCAGAGCAGTCTTGATGAACTCGGCGCTGTCGCCGCGTTCTTTCTGCCACAGTGCCACGACTGCCGCCTCATCCGACGGCTGCATCAAACGATACATTGATAGTATCCCTCCCATTTTCGCGGTTATCCGAGTTCTTTTTCCGCCAGCGCCCGCACCTCGGCCTGAATATCCTCGATGGTGCGCATGGCTCCATTTTCCGTGCAATGGACGGTGGCCCAGCCCAGATGCTCTGCGCAGTACTCGGCGGCACAGCGGCTGCGGGCCAGATATTCGATGTCCTTTTCGTGGACGTCCTTCCTGCTCTCGTCGCCGTGGTAGCGGCCGGTCATGAGCTTCTGGCTCACGGCGGGGTCTACCTGTAAGTACACCACAGCGTCCGGCGCGGGCAGGCCCAGCAGCCTGTATTCGTAGTCAAAGGCCCAGCGGAGGAAATCGTCCCACTGCTCCGGCGGGAGCTTGGAGCACTGATGCACCGCGTTCGACGTGGTGTAGCGGTCGGCGATGACGATGCCGCCCGCCTCGTAGAAGCTGCCCCACCTGGTCTTATAGCTGGCGTACCGGTCCACCGCATAGAAGCTGGACGCCGCATAGGGGTTGACGTCGTCGGGTTTGTCGCCGAACTGACCGGAAAGGTACATCTTTACCAGCGCACTGGAATCGCTCTCGTAGTCCGGGAACGTGATCTCCATCACCCTTCGACCGCTCTCGGCCAGATAGGAGGCCAGCAGCTTTGCCTGGGTGGCCTTGCCGGAGCCGTCCAGCCCTTCGATGACAAGAAGCCTGCCCTTGCTCATTCTGCCTTCTCCCCTTTCAGCGCGGCGTACTGGGCGCGCACCTCAGTGGTGCGGCCGCAGCACATCTTGCCCTCCGGGCAGGGGCCGGACACGCAGGCCGGGCCGGCGGTGCGGAAGATATGGGGTGCCACTGGGTAGACCAGCCGCAGCATCTCTTCGGCCAGCTGCCGTATCTCCCACTGGGCGCGGCTGCAGCAGCGCAGGTGGAAGAAGTTCTGCAGGCTGCGGGCGTTCATGGTCACCACCATCTTGGTTTCGCAGGCGTTGGGCAGCACGAAGCGGGCGTCCTCGTTGGCCTGCTTGGAAGCCTTGGCCCGGGCCTGCTTTTCGGGCAGACCTTCGGCCATCAGGCGGGCGGTGTGGCCGTCTTCCAGCTTCTGCACGAGGTCGAGGTAGCGCCTGGCGTCCTCGTTCATGCTCTCGATGAACGCCGTCTTTGCCTCGGGGATGGCCTCGATCTCGGGCGGGATGACATAGCGGAAATCGTCCAGACGGACGTACCGCTGACTCTGGACGCTGAAGGACGCGATGCGGTGACGGGTGATCTGGGCCAGCAGGGTACGGCTGACTCCCTCGATGCCGAAGGTGAAGCTTGCGTGCTCGATGGGGCTGGCGTGGCCCAGATCGCTGAGCATGGTCAGGAAGCGGGCAGTCTTTTCCTCATCCAGCCCGTCCAGCAGGTCGGTGATGTGGGCGTCGGAGTAGCAGAGCTTCGCCGCGGCCGCCACGACCTTCTCCGGCTCCGGCGTATGTGCTATCAATCGGACAGTCATCATTTTTTCTCATTCCTCCGTCGTTATCTTCACAAGGGGCGCAAAGTTGGCCATAGTCTTCTTCACGCCCACCTTCTCGAAGCTGATCTCCACGATCTGGTCGCCGGCGGCGGGCTTGACTTTCAGCACCTTGCCGCGCCCGAAGACCTTGTGCTCCACGATGTCGCCCGGCTCATAGTGTTTGGGGCCGGTGGATGCCGCTGCCGGACGGGGCGAAGACGTCACAGCGCCGCCTGCGGGTTTGACCGGCGCTTTGGACGCTGCCGGACGGCCATAGCCAGAGCCGAAGCCGCTGCTTCCCGAACCGGAGTCGTATCCGCCATAGCTCGACGAAGCACTTCCTCGGCCCGCGTAATCGGAGCCAAAGCCTCGGCTATTGGACATCGGTGCGTTATATTCTTTATTCAGATAGCCGCTGCGGCTGCCATAGCCCGAGCCGTGACCGGAGGCCGCACGACCCCAGCCGGAGGGGCCGGAGTAGCCCGACGCACCGCCCGGCACGGTATCGCTGCCGTAACCGCTGCCCCAGCCGCCCAGACGGGAGCGCTGTTCCAGCACCGGGCTGCGGGTCTCTTCGATGTACTCCGGCCCGATTTCCCGGAGAAAGCGGCTGGGCTCGTTGCGCTGGGTGCGGCCATAGAGCATCCGGGTGACGCTGTTGGAGATGTAAAGCTCCTTCTTGGCGCGGGTAATACCCACATAGGCCAGGCGGCGTTCCTCTTCAAGGTCAGCCTCGGAATACTTGCTCATCTCACTGGGGAAGACGCCCTCTTCCATGCCAATGAGGAATACATAGGGGAACTCAAGGCCCTTGGCCGAGTGGATGGTCATCAGCACCACCTGGTCGGCGCTCTCGTTGTAGCTGTCGATGTCACTGATGAGGGCGATGTCCTCCAGATAGCCTTCCAGCGAGGCTTCTTCGCCGTGCTGGTCGCAGTAGCTCTTGACGTTGTTGACCAGCTGACCAAGGTTCTGCAGACGGTCAGCGGCATCCTCGTGACCCTTGGCGGCGTCGGCTTCCAGCATGGCGCGGTAGCCGGTGATCTCGATGACATCGGAAGCGAACTCATCCAGCGTCTTCGTTTCCAGCGATTCCTGCAGTTTCTGGTAGATGTCCCAGAACTTGAACAGCGGCGCGATGGCGCGGCTGAGCTTGGCGTACTGGTCGGCATGGGAGATGACATCCAGCATACTGATGCCCTGCTGAGCCGCCAAGTCAGCGATGACTTCGATAGTCGTTGCACCGATTTTGCGCGCAGGCTCGTTGATGATACGGCGGAGTCGGACATCGTCCCGGGGGTTCGCCACGATGGACATATAAGAGTGGATGTCCTTGACTTCCTTGCGGTCATTGAAGCGCTGGCCGCCCACGATCTTATGCGGGATGCCCGCACGGGTGAAATAGCTTTCGATGGGGGCCGACTGGGCGTTCATCCGGTAGAGGATGGCGTGGTCGGCCAGATGTCCGCCCTCTTTGAGGTGTTGGCCGATGACATCCGCGATATGGCTGGCCTCGTCCTGCTCGTTCTCGGCGGTATAGACCTGCACCTTGTCGCCCTCGCCGTTCTTCGTCCAGAGGGTCTTGCCCTTGCGCTCGGTGTTGTGCTGGATGACACAGTTGGCGGCATTCAGGATATTTGACGTAGAGCGGTAATTCTGCTCGAGTCGGATGGTCCTGGTACCTTTATAGATGCGCTCGAAGTTGAGGATGTTCTCAATGGTCGCGCCGCGGAAGCGGTAGATGCTCTGGTCGTCGTCGCCCACGACGCAGATGTTTTTCTCCGGGCCGGTGAGCAGGCTCACGAGCCGGAACTGAGCCACACTGGTGTCCTGATACTCGTCTACCAGCAGATATTTATACTTGTTCTGGTAGAACTCCCGTACGTCCTCGTGCTCCGACAGCAGGATGACCGTCTGGTAGATGAGGTCGTCGAAGTCGAAAGCTCCGGCCTCCTTGAGCTTCTTTTCATAGGCGGCGTAGACCTTGGCCGCAAGAGCGCCCTTCGTGTCCCGGGCCGGGGTCTTCAGGGCCTCTTCCGGACTGATGAGCTGGTCTTTCCAACGGCTCATCTGGTTGATGGCACTCTTGACCGGGAAGAACTTGTCGTCCACGCTCAGCTCTTTGTAAACAGCCTTCATGACACGCTGGGAGTCGTCGCTGTCGTAGATGGTAAAGCCGCGGGGGTAGCCGATCTCCTCGGCCCAGCGGCGGAGAATGCGGACGCAGGCCGAGTGGAACGTGGAGGCGAACACCTCGTCGCCCTCTTCCCCGCCCAGCATCCGGCGCAGACGCTCTTTCAGCTCACCGGCGGCCTTGTTGGTAAAGGTGATGGCCATGACGTTCCAGCTCCGGACGGCGTCCTTCCGCAGCATCCCGTCCAGCCACGACGGGGCATCGGTACCGGTCATGATGGCAGTGCGCAGGGCTTTCACATCGTCCTCCGTCACCTCCCGGGGCGTCCACTTGGAGCCGTGGGCCGAGCCGAAGCGGATGAGGTTAGCGATGCGGTTGACCAGCACGGTGGTCTTTCCGCTGCCTGCACCCGCGAGGATGAGCAGGGGGCCGTTGGTGGTGAACACCGCCTCCCGCTGCATATCGTTCAGGCGTCCGAACTGCTTTTCGATATACGTATCACGCAAAGCGCAGAATTGTTGTGCGAGATCTGTTGCCATTGTTTCACCTGTTCTTTTCAATCATTTCTGGATATATCACTTAAAATATAGTATATCACATTTCAAAAAAGTTGTACATAAAAACAATGCAAACAAAAACCGCCCCACCGCGGTCAATACCACGATGGAGCGGAAATCTCAGGAAATGCTTAGCCGAAGATGTTGATGAGGATACCAGCAGCGACGGCGGAACCGATAACACCGGCCACGTTGGGGCCCATTGCGTGCATCAGCAGGAAGTTGGAGGGGTTCTCGCTCTGGCCGACCTTCTGAGAAACACGGGCAGCCATAGGCACAGCGGAAACGCCAGCGGAACCGATCAGGGGGTTGACCTGACCACCGGTCAGGACATACATGACCTTGCCGCAGAGAACACCGGCAGCGGTGCCGAAGGAGAATGCGATGAGGCCCAGCACGATGATGAACAGGGTGCGGCTGTTCAGGAAGGTGTTTGCAGAGGTGGTGCAGCCAACAGACAGAGCCAGGAAGATGGTGATGATGTTCATCAGCTCATTACCGGCGGTCTTCTGGATACGGTCCACGACGCCGCACTCCTTCATCAGGTTGCCCAGCATCAGCATACCGACCAGAACGGCGG
>ERZ773107.2547-NODE-2547-length-13310-cov-2.618333_pt1 | contig 13310 bp, 9 predicted proteins | sample MGYA00580571_ERZ773107 | MGnify/ENA primary metagenome ERZ773107 (study PRJEB29015, sample SAMEA2737843) | human gut metagenome | biome: human gut; feature: human-associated habitat; material: faeces | place: China | collected 2012 ... | reverse complement strand
CGTCTTAATATCTCCTGTCTGCCAGTAAAATTCCTTCAGCATATAAATATAATGCATGGAAAAAGTGGAGATCACCTGCGTATATGCGGACGGATATTTCCCCTGGATCAAGCCCTCCGGGAGCATGGAATAATGAAAATCTTCAAGAGCCTTCCTTGCCAGCCGTACATCCGTACTTACCGTATAATTAAACAGCATCTGAAGGCGTGTATCCATGGAAAACTGAAGCTGTTCATAATATGGGCAGTCCATATAGGTTTCCATCATACAGTTCTTCAGCGTGCGTACACACATTTCCCATACTTTATTTACCCAGGATACAGAGGAATCAATCTTTGTTCCGATTTCCAGGGGATAACCAGTCTTTTTAAACGTTGGAGTATAGATTGTCACATCCTCTTCCATTGCATCCACCATAATACGTATAAAACGGAAGGTTCTGTACCAGAACGGCTCATAGCACACATAGGACCCATCCAGCGTCAATTGGTCTGTCAAACCAATAATCTCTCCATTTTGATAGTCATCCCTTGGGATCTCCCGGTCAGGATTCCTGAATTTTTCAAAATATGTAATAGATATCTTAGCTCCTTTTCCATCAGCAAACGGGAATTGGAGATAACCATTTGTGACTGCACCGGCATCCACCAGGATTTCTCGGCTTTCTCCCGCCTTGACCACAATTTTCCCATTCAGCAATCCGCAGATTCCCTGTCCGGCCCTGGAAAATTCCTTTTGGAAGCTCCCATCCTCCTCATATAAAAGCGGTATCGGTCTTTGTGTAAGAGAAAACCTTTTTGGAAGACCTACCAGCTTCATCATGTCACTGATTACCGCCGGTTCAAGCTCCGCCGGCTCTGCCCAGCCATCTGCACAGAAATTCTCTTCCTTCCATGCGGATGGGATTTTCTCATAATCCATTTCCTGGCATACTGCTCCAAGATATTGGGTAATCTCTGTAGATTTCAGGTAAAAACTGCCATCCAGCCATACCTTCCATGGTGCTTTTCCCGTTGTTAATGTACCTGCATATATGCCGTAACGGTCATATGCTTCGCCTTCCACTGCCAGACGATGGCCGCCGCCAGGTGTAAGTACCCCATAAATCGCAGCTCTCTCATCCGTTTGCATTACAGCAGCTTCTTCCTCGCAATAGAGAACCTGTACTGCAAAAAAATTTTTTCCTTCCTTCAAATATCCGGACACATCTACTGTCTCATAATAATGACGTAATTTATCTCCCTTACATGGACCGGATAAAACAGATTTTCCATTGATCCACAGGCGATATCTGCTGTTTGCAGAAATATCCAGTGTAAGCTTAACATCTGCCGGTAATTCCTCTTCACACCGGTAATACGCAAAACGGCCTGTCATATCCCCGAATAAGATATTCCATTTCTCAATCTCACTGACCGGGACCCCAAGCCACACAGCATCCTTCCACATAGTTTCCTTCCTCCCGTACTCCTGATATTTCAAATTTTGCCTTTTTAAGGCAATCCGCCCACAGGTCTTTTTCAAATGCTCCAATATATCCTCATATTTCACCGGAAGAACAATATAATCCACACATCCTAATTCTATTGCTGCTTGCGCATACTCGAAGCTGGCATGACATGTCATCTATTTTTCTATTATAGAAGAAATATCCGTCTCCTCCTGAAACCAACCCTGAGATTGTCCGTAATGTGTAAAAAAACCTGATTTTGCTCAGCTTATATCTATCATTTTTCTCATTCTGGTTCCGCATGGCAATAAAGTTTGCGTCCGCCTGATAAAAATAGAAAAGAATGGAGTTCATATAGCTTCTTCGAGCATTCAATTCTAACATCTTTTCATCAGCGATACTACGCCCTGGCAATATTGACGATGTTTATTCTTCTACAATAATCCTTACCCTTGCCAGATTGCATACTTGTGTATAAATTGCTTTAGCGTACCCGTTTCTTTCTGATTTTACACGTGCTGCGGCAAAATATGTGCCTGGTTCGTCATAGATATGTACTGTCCCGGCGGATGCACATTCCAAACCATTTTTTTGATATTTTTTTAATACTCCTTTCTCCTGGAATACATTTTCTGCCGGAAGAATCCTCGTGTCTGTAAAATCAAACTCTATTGCTGTTACACTTCCTGCCCCTTCCGGAACCTCTGCCTCTGCCAATAAGCAAACCTCTTCTCCTTTTTTCACATGCGTACAGCTTTCTCCATTTGCGCTCAGGCGGATCCCCGGCTGCATTCCCTTTCTTTTTTCAATGGTTTCTTCCACACGAATCTGTCCGTTCCGGCAGGAATAGACCGTACCGGAAAGCGGTTCTATTCCCCGTTCCACCCAGTCGCTCACATCCAGAAGGGCCTGATGCAGGGCTCCGACATAATTAACAATCATACTGTTATTGAGAAAATTCAAGTCTCCATGCAGGCAGCGTTCCATATAATACAAACGAAAATCACCGTCATTACCTTTTGCCCGAATCACTGCATTCCTGTACCAGTCTCCGCACCATGGCCATGTAGATTCATCCATCAGCGCCTGTGTAAGTATTACCTTCCCCTGAATATTGCCATCCTGTACCGTTCCCGTTCCTGAAAAACTATATCCCATCACATTGGCTCTCTGCGGCAGTGTCGGATTTCCATTTTCGTCCCGAAACTGATCCCATGCATGAAAATCCAGATCCGCCGGCACCTGATGCCGATAATAGGATTGTATTGCAATATAATCCGAATTATCCATAGAAAGAATATCGCCTGGTTTTATCATTTTCATTACATCTTCTACAGAATCCATTCCGTAACACATACCGATTATAAGACAATGTCCGATCATTTCTCCCAGAAGCAATTGTTTTCCTTTCGCTTCTCCGGTCAGCAATTCAATTTTCACACCCTGTAAATATAAGTCCTCTCCCTTTGGAACGTCCTCCAGTTCAATCCAGGCATGATGTCCGTCTGACAGAAGTTTCTGCCAGGCTGTATCTACCGTGTTTCTTCCGTCATTCTGCGCTTTTGTTTCTTTTCCGGGCACATGTACACTCGTTACAGTTCCTTTAAATTGAAGTCTGTCCTTCGAAGCACTATTCTCCGGATCTGCTCCCAGATATCCCTCTTTCGTCCAGAAGTCTTCAAAATACTGCGGGTCTGTCATTTTAACGATTGGGGCCAGGACAGGTAGCGAGCCGTCATTTATGATTCCCTGCGCCTCTAAATACCAGGATTGCGGCGGCAGTCCCATTGCCGTTATTTCCCTAAGCATAAAGGCTTCTTCCTCATTCAGCCCCTCATACATATCACCGCTTCCGCCGGCATCCAGCGCATCCGCAATTTTACCAAATACATGCCGCAGGCATCTTTGCCCCTGCGCGCGAAGTGAAATACTATTTGGCAGAGACACCGGTGAACCACATACATATGGTGCTGCGCCATCCCATGAATTCGTATTTTCCATACAGGCAAATGTCTTATAACTTCCACCGCTTCCGCCATAAACATATCCAAAGGGCCGGTCACATCCATATATCTCCATTGCTTTGTCCCTGGAATGTTCTGCTGCTGCCGCACTTGCCTTCCAGACGGACTGTGGATCCGGATTTACTCCAAAGGTCTGGGCGGATGCCATGTTGCTTTCTACAAAATAAGCTCCATTCGTCAATGCAAACGCAATCTTATCATCCGCTCCCGTTTTATCAAAAGATGCCATTTCCTCATCCGGTCCCGGAAATGGAGACAGGTACTGAAAAAATCTTCCACGGAATTCTTTTTTTTTTGGAAAACAGAAGCTATATTTCAGCCCCTTTTTTTTCACTCCTCCATGTATATACCGAAAAGGAATCCTTCTTCCGTCCGAAAGCACTCTTTCCCTCCATTCATCAATATCGATATAGCTTTCCTCATAATCCGAATCTTTTCTCACATCATATAATTCTTTTTTCACTTCTTTTTACCTCCTGTTTATTGACTCGCTGTTTATTGATGCGTTGTTTATTGATGTGCTGCTTCATGATTTTCCGCGAGACTGCGTTTAATCTCCGGCATCAGCTTGTCAAGGCGCAGATACATCCACATACCTGCCGCTACCAGAACCCATAATGCAGCCGGAATCAAACCATTTAAAGAACGGAGCATCATAATTGCAGTATCCGGAATGTTTTCCGCATCTCCCACATACCCGGACAAAGTTAACAGAATTCCCAGTGCTCCGGAACCAAGAGCCGCCCCCACTTTAGAGGCAAAGCCCGTTACGCTTCCAAGAGTTCCTTCCATTCTCTGTAAGCCTTTCCACTCATTATAATCTGCGCACTCTACAATCAAAAGCATGGAAACCATGCTAATCGGCGCCGATCCGATCCCGGTACATAATGCGCCAATTCCCAAAAGCGCCATATTCCCCATTGCAATAAAATTGATTATACCTCCTGCAACCGAAAATAGACAGCCGATAAAAATTAATTTTGCAGTGGATAATTTCTTAATTATGATCGGGTATACAAACAGCATCGGGATGGAAATCGCCTGAACCGCAGTTACTACTCCAAATTTTGATAAATCTCCAACAATATATTTAAAATAATATGTTCCAACTCCCATACTGGAAACAAAATTCATGACAAACAGAGTCAATGCCACCATATATATAAACGGATTCCGGGTAAGGATTCTTTTGACATCGGTCAGATTCACTTTTTCTTTTTCATTTGTTTCCACATTTCTATCTACATTCACGGTTTCCTTAATAAAGAGAAACCGCATCATTCCAATGATCATCATCGGGCATCCGATTACCGCTATCAGTTTACTCCAACCTGCTGCTGTAACAGCATACTTTGCCACAGCCATCGGAAACATAATATTAAAGACCAAAATGCCGACAACACTGATAAAATTTCCGTATGTATTGACTGCTACATATTGTTCTTCATATTTAAAAGCCCTTACCATATATACCGTTGCATTTGCATTCAGAAATGTATAAAAAACACTATTTACCAGCACATACGCACACAAACCCATGCACTCTTCGCAACAAGGCTGAACGATGGCCGGCAGGAAAACATAAACCATGTACTAAGCCACATTCCTATAATACATAATTCATATGGACGTCCTTTTCCCCATTTTGTATTGGTCCGATCCACAATATACCCTGCAACAATATCTGTTGCACCGTCCAAAAGCTTACTGATCACCAATAATGTTCCTACCAGTGCGGCCGGCATTTTCAGTGTATCTGTGCAATAAATGGTCAGATAACCAACAGCCATTAATACGCATCCCTGCGATACCGCGCGGCTCTGCCATGCAAGCATTCTGCCTGCTCCAACAGCTTTTTCATTTTTCTTTCGCTTTTTCATTTTTTCGTACCTCCCTACATTTTTACAAATAGTTCATATCATCAATATATACTTATTTCGTCTTTGGATATTTCAAAATATTTTGTTTTATGATATTATATTTATATTATTTACCGGGAGGAATAGATATGTCCAAAAATACTATGGAATTGATTCTTTCACATTTTACCCGCTCCACGCATATTCCTATCAGCTGTTTTTGCGAAAAGGAGCTTATCCTGCGCACGAGTCCGGATATTGACTTTAACCTTCCGCTGTTCATGATCAACAGTCTTTCAGCTCCATTCCCGCCGCTTTGGTATTGTATTACTCCGGAGTATATGTATTTCGCAGGATTATATGAAAAAAAGGCACATCAATTAATTATGCTTGGCCCTGTTCTTCTTTTTCCATGTACTGAAAAACAGGCGGAAAATATATTAAACAAAATCGGGCGTACCAAAAAAGATGTTCCCGTTCTTCAACAATTTTTTAATAATTCAGCTTCCTGCGGCCTATCAGACTTAAAGGAGCATTTGATTTTCTTAAATTACCTCATCAATGGAATTTCACTTTCTTCGCATGATGCCATTCATGCGGTAGAATTCCATTGGAAAGAAATCATAGCCCCGGTTTTCTATGACAAATCCGAAGAAGAAGCCACTGACACGCCGGATGAGGCTGAACTCCTCAAATATTATCTGCTGACCGGTCAGGTCAAACAAATGAGACAGTACATTCATGAAAAAGTGTACCGGCAGGATTCGGAGCTCATTAAAAACACGTCCACGAATTTAACTATACAGCGGGCTTATCTCTTCGGGGCTAACATGGTCGCTTCACAGGCAGCAGTTTCTGCCGGCGTATCACGTCCAAAAGCAGATAACCTGGCCATGAAATATATTCAGGAAATTCTTTCTGCCAAAACGGTAGCTGATTTGAGCCATATTTTTTTACAGTTCTACGAAGCATACACTGTAGCTGTATCCAAGGTAAAACGTTCCGATTCCGCCTCACCAAGCGTTATAAAAATACAAAGTTATATTAATGAACACTTATATGAAAAAATAACACCAACGATCCTTTCAGATAAGCTTCATATGAATTGCTCTTATCTATGTACACATTTTAAGAATGAAACAAGAAAAACTTTATCTATATTCATACAGGAATGTAAAATAGACGAAGCATGTATGCTGCTTAAAACAAAGTCCCTGACACAGTTTGAAGTAAGCAGCCTGCTTTCCTTTTCCTCTCAAAGTTATTTTTGCCGTGTATTTAAGAAAATCAAAGGAGTATCACCCACTGAATATCTACAGCAGTTCTAATAATATGAGTTGCCCGACAAATGGGCAACTCATATTATAAAATATCGGAATTTTACTTTATACCATTTTTACGCTTACATGGCTACTGAAACCTGCTTCCAAAACTCTACCGCACGTTCCAGCCATCCAAAAGCAGGTGTGGCTGTACCAAGACCCCAGCCGTGGGCGCTGCCGGGGAAAACTTCATGGAGGTACGGGATTCCCCATTTCTTTAGTTCGGATACCAACATTTGACTATTTTCCGCCGGAACGGTACTGTCAGCTTCACACTGCCATACAAATACCGGCGGATAAGCCTCTGTCACATGCTTTTCCACAGAATAAAAGTCCTTCAGGGAAGCCTCTGTCTGATTTTCTTTCCCCAGAAGATTTTCCCGAGAGCCCAGATGTGTTTTCTCTGTCATTGTAATCACCGGATAGCCAAGTATCACTGCACTTGGCTTCGGAAGTCCATACTTTTTATATCCCGCATTCTCTGTTCCAAAAGTGGCTGCCAAATGCCCGCCTGCTGAAAATCCCATGACTGCATAATCCTCTGTCTCAACATTAAACTTTTCCGCATGTTCCAGGATAAAACTTACAGCCTTTGCCAGATCATCCATCGGATTGGGATAACCGGCATTTTCAGCCACACGGTATTGAAGGATAAAAGCTGCATATCCTTCTTCATTCAATTTTTTTGCCAGAGGATATCCTTCCTGCTGTGCGCATACCGAAAAATATCCTCCTCCCGGACAAATCAGTACGAATTTCTTTTTTTCCTCCAACGGAAAGGCAGCAATCCCTGTATTCTTCCTGGAAGGCTCATCCTCCATTTCTTCCTCTGTCCAGATATCATAAAGTACCTTTTTCTTCTCACATTTTTCCAACAGATACTGCATTCCTTCTGCAATATCCTCTGGAATCCAGTCTGGAAGATATGTTTTATAATCTTCAAATTTCAACTCTGAAAATCTCCTGCCATTAAGCGCTTCTGCCAGGAAATCATCTAGTCCCGGATCGACCATATATTCTTTTCCCTTGAGCATAGGATTTGCAATGACCTCCTGTAAGGTTGAATGTACTGTAATCATTTTTATTTGCCTCCCTCTTGTCCTATATTTTATTTTCTCTGTGTTTACAAATTTCTTTTCTCTTTATATTCATTCACTGTATATCCGGTTCTTTTCTTGAACCCCTTGCTGAAATATCCGGTATTGGAAAACACAACCTTTCCGGCAAGCATCTGTATCTGCTATCCCCTCTATGAGTTTTTTCCAGTATGGATTTCCCATGATTGGACACACAAAAAAGAAATTATAGTCTTCATTTGCTTTTAAGTCTATATCTATATATGGGCTTTCACTTTGAACAGTATTTCCAGCTGAATTACTTTCTGTGATTTTTCCTGTTTCTCGCATCCAGACAGTGTAAATATAAAAAAAGCCACCGCCACACAACAGAACTGTTTTTTTTAACACACTGCAATGACCTTCTGTAGTGTTTTTTTTAGTCGGTTTTGAAAAATCAGGAAATAATTCTCCTACTCTGTCTGAGCAGTTATTTCCTGCGTCTATTTTCTTTAAACATTATAAAAAACACAACCTGAAATAGATAGTCAAATACATTTCAAAAGCTGTAAAATCGTCCAAATATCTTTTGCATTTCGGACATATATGTTATTATATAAAGATGTAAAGTCTTGCGTTTCATGATTGTGTGTAATATTTTTAAGAGGAATAAATTAAAATGAAACTTGAGTTTAATGAGACCCAGCTTTTAGAGCTGATGAAAGATTTTTATGTCTTGACAGGTATTCGAATTGTATTATTTGACGATGAGTATCAGGAACTGCTTTCCTACCCTTCAAAGGACTGTAATTTTTGCAGGCGAATAAAAGAATTACCGGATACAGATAATCTTTGTATGGAGAGTGACCATAATTCTTTTCAGCAATGTAAAACGGAAAGACATCTGATTGTTTATCACTGCCATGCAGGACTGATCGAAGCTGTTGTTCCGTTAATTGATAACCATATTGTAATCGGCTATCTGATGTTCGGACAAATTTCAGATGCAGCTAATTTTAGTTCCCTAAAACAGATTGTATGTCAGACAAGTATTCATGAATATCTTCCAGAACTGGAACCATTACTGGCGGAAATCCCATTAAAGACCCATGACCAGATCCGTGCAGCTGCAAAAATCATGGAAGCCTGCACTTTTTATGCATTAATGAATGAGACGATTGCATTAAGGCGGCAGAATTTTACCAGACATCTGAAAGAATATCTTCTTCCCCAGCTTGGAACTCATCTTGATGCAGAAACGATTGCCCGCGATCTGGGTATCAGCCGAAGTAAGCTATACTCATCCTGCGATAAATATCTTGGAATGGGAATTGCTGAATACATACGCACACTTCGACTAGAACAGGCCCAACAATTACTGAAAGATACGGAATTGCCAATTACACAGATATCAGATAAAATAGGATTTGAAGATTATAACTACTTTTGCAGAGTATTTAAGAAAGAGACGGGGTATTCTGCCAAAAAATACCGTGAAAAATTTAGGGGAATCATTCAGGATGATTATCCACCTTTTTTATAAATTAATTGTAACTATTCAGCCCCCTAAGCCAGAGATTACCTGAAGTTTATGTCATACGTTGGAACTGCTCACAAACAGGGATATAATGCGTATGAGGCAATCACAGACATCCGGGAAGCACATGACAAAACAGATCTCTACCTGTTCTTTATCCTTTTTGATCCTTTTTGATACTGTTTCATTCATTGCCGATATAGCGCGCCGGCTTTTCGACTTTCATCAGTATCTCATCTGATAATGCTAATTTTCTCATACTATTCCTTTCGATAATTGTGCATATGCAACAATGAAACAATGAATTATTCGGAAATTCAGATTGCTGTAATATGCGTTTTAGGACTCAAAAATCTGTCTGTCAGGTCGAAAAAACTGAAAAACAGAGGGGCACTTTTAAGCCGGTTTTTTGGTTTAAAATGGATTTGGTCACTTTTTTCTATTTTCAAGCAAAAAAATAACCTCAGCATCTGGAAATGCGTGAGACCATTTTGATACCGGAAAACAGGACCATTAACAGTGCTTTTTATTATAAACAGAAACGCTTAGAAGTTCAAGTATATAATTTTTATTCGGGAAAATTCAGAAAATCATGGGATTTTTCGCATTGAAATGATCATTATATAGAAAATCCGGCTAGAATAACAGGAAAAAGTATAAAATATCAGGTAGTATCAATGAATGCTATAAAATGTTATTTAGTGTTATTTATTATATCTTGTTAGGATTGACGGAAATTATAAAATTCCTGTTTGGTCACTTTTTTGCTGTAAATATTTATTCCTATATTATGAAGCAAAAAATGAAAGCCATCCCTTTTAAACACGCATGATGAAATGCGGTAGTTTTCAAGAGATGGCTTTCATTTTGCTTTCATATATAGGCTGGCTGATTATTTCATCAATTCTATTAGGTCATTTCTGTCAAAATGATAGAAAAGGCTTATTTTTATAAGAAAACATTGGAAAAACTAAATTCGGCTGAATTGGAATCAAAAGCTCCTATTTATACAGAAAAAAAGACACACAATATAACGGATCGTTACACTGTGCGTCTTATAAAGAAATGAAAGTTTAAATTTTATCCGAAAAATATTTCATATATGCCGAGTCGTCCGGAAGGGCATATACCTTGCGGCTTCTCTTTGCCGGGGATTCTGACAGAAGTCCATGTAAGACATACTCTTCCATCTGTCTGCTGAGGTCATAGACCAGCGGCTGATGCTCTACATATACAGTATTGGTAAAATCCGGACTGGAATGCCCAAGGTTTTTTGAAATGGCTTTCATGCTGACTTTTATCAGCACTTTAATCATAATTTATATCCGCTCTTTATTTCAACCTTCTGTTCGTAACTATAATTTCTGCACATTGATCTGCTGACAAATCATTTCAAATGTCTTTTACATTAAGCCAATTGAATCCAGTCTACTTCCAGTTTTTCGGCACTTAAAAATCGAAGCATCAATTCATATTCTCCCGCTTCCATAAAAATTTCATTTCTCAGCTGCTGACCATTTTGGATTTCTACTTTCCCTGCTTTTCTGTCATTCATCCATATTTCTATGCATCCGCTTCCTTCTGCCTTGATTATCAGTGACTGAAAGTCTCGTTCACTTTTCACATAACGGAAAATCACTTCATCACCAGAAGCGATATTTACCAGTGCTTCTTCCGGTCTTTCATCTTTTTCATTTACTGCATCTATATATACACTACCTTTAAGCCCGCATGCCTGATACCCCATAAGTTTTTCTCCCGGTTTAAAAGGCTCTCCCAGACCCTGTGAAGTCATTTTCACTTCTTCAATTGTACCATCTTCGCGGATCGTAATAGGCTCAATACATAAACGACGGTATATTTTCGTATTGCGACTGCTTCGATGATAAAAAATATACCATTTTCCATCGAAACATTCGATAGATCCGTGATTATTCCAACTGGATGGATCACAATCTGTATTATCAATAAGAATTCCACGGTATGTAAATGGACCCAATGGTGATTTACTTGTCGCATATCCCAGTGCAGTCGGCTTTCCTCTTTCAACATCTGCGAAAACGGCATAGTATGTATCCCCAATTCTTCTTATTGATGAGCCTTCATGAAAAAAATGTTCTTCTTCCGTTAAGAAACGATCTATAACCTTTTCCTGGTCAAAAGATACCATGTCTGAATTCAGCTTTACTGCGTGTGAACGAAACTGTCCCCAATAATAATAAGCATCCCCATTTTCATCCACAAAAACAGCCGGATCAATTCCACTGCATGGAAGCTGAATCGGATTCATAAAAGGACCTTCTGGTCTGTCAGATACGGCTACTCCTTCACTTCCATCTGCCATACAAAAATAAAGATAATATTTTCCATCTTTTTCAATACAATCCGGTGCAAACAATAATGGCGGCAATATACTGAGATCCTGAGTCAACACAAAGTTAATATCATCCTCATCGGTTGTTTCCTGCATCTTTTTTACAAATTCTGTCGGTTCTCCCCAGTCATTACTTACATATTTCGGAGCATCCGGATTATTAAACCATGGAACCATACTTCCATGAAATGAATTATTATATATATTCCAATTCTCCATATCCGCTGTAGAAATCACATGATATCTTTCACTGCAATAAAGATTACTATAAGCATCATAGCTTCCATAAATATATAATTTACCGTCAGACATTACATGCGCTTCACTGTCAGGTATATGAATATTCAATGGTAAAATAGGGTTTCTGACATTCTTAAATGATTTCATAAAGAACCTCCTGTATAGAAATCATAACATTTTCATTTTTACTATTATCAAAGTAAATTTCTTTACAGACATTTATCATTTCAACTTACTGTTACTATTAACAAGCATTTAACACACAAATTCAAACGGAATTGCCGGAATACCAGCTTCATTATACAAATTCACCAGATACCAGCTTGTTCTGGCAAATGCGACCTTGATTTTTTTTATCTGTGTTTTTTTCCAATGTAATCAAAAGCTGCTTTCCTTCCGTCTTTGCTGTAAATGCCATTCATTATCCTCTCCATATATATAATGCTGGGCTAACAGGTACAACCGCTCTCCCTGATACCAGAGGAATCCCCTGATTGCGTACGGCGAAATTGTTTTTACCATTTCTGTGATATTTCATCCTCCGAATCCATTTACCATTCCAATCTGTTTTTTCCAACATGCATTTTCCGGGACGTTCCGTCAGGATACATAAATACTCCATTGATGTCATCCGGCAGGAATACCTCATATATCCACTTTTCTTCTTTCCAATAATTAAAGTAAACAGTTCCTTTCGGCGTGATCACTTCCCCTGACAAATCAGGCAGATAATCCACCATCGGCTTAATACAAATATAGTCCCATCCTGGGCCTTTCGGCGAAATGCCAGCCATGATACGCACCATTTCATACATAGGCAGCGCACTCCATGCATGGCACTCACTCCTCGAAATCCCCGGCGTTTCCGGACACGTTGTACATCCCATGTCCAGAAGTTCCTTCCAGCGAAACATATCATTCTTTGTCATTTCATACATGCCAACCATTTCCAATGCCCGAAACCATTCGTAGGAGGCCGAAAAAGAACATGGAATCACATCTTCTCCCTCTAACGCATTTATTAGAATCTTTCTGCCCGTTTCCTTATCCTGAAGTTCATTCAAAACAGCCCAGGCCTGTGCATGCCGGGTGTACTGCCTGGTATCCGGCCCTTCTTTATACATATTTCGATCTTCATCCCAGCATAAATCACGGATCTTGTCTTTAACGGTCTCGCTTCTTATCTTATATTCTTCTGCAATACCTATCCTTCCCCATGCTTCATTCAGTTCTGCTCCGCAGGTAAGCGCATAGGCATACATCAGATTGATAATGGTGGAAGGCCCTGTTGTGGCAGCTAACGGCACACCGCCTGTAGCATCCCACTCTTTTTGCCAATCTATAAACTCCCAGTAGCCCAAATGCTCCACAAGCCCCATGGAACCTATTTTATTGTCATAATAGTCAAGAATCCGGTCAATATCTGAGAAATACTTTCTTACCGTCTTA
>ERZ773107.2546-NODE-2546-length-13311-cov-3.514786_pt1 | contig 13311 bp, 11 predicted proteins | sample MGYA00580571_ERZ773107 | MGnify/ENA primary metagenome ERZ773107 (study PRJEB29015, sample SAMEA2737843) | human gut metagenome | biome: human gut; feature: human-associated habitat; material: faeces | place: China | collected 2012 ... | reverse complement strand
TTATAAGTATTATAGTCCTTTCTTTTAGAAATGTCAAATGTTCTGCCGGGCTATCCCATATATAAGATAAGAAACACGCTCGCTGCCGTACCGGCAATCGTTGCAGTCAGCGCTCCGGCGAGGGTATAACGTGTTTTTTTCACTTTCACAGACAGAAAATACACGGACATGGTGTAAAAAATGGTTTCTGTGCTGCTTAACATTACGGATGCCATTTTCCCGAGCGAGGAATCCGTTCCATATTCCTTATAGATGTCGAGAAGCAGACCGGTTGCAGCGGAGGAGGAAAACATTTTCACAAGGGTGATGGGAACGAGCTCTGACGGGAAACCGATGTGATCGGTCAGAACTGCACCAAGCTGAACTGCCGCGTCAAGAAGCCCGGATGCGCGAAGAACCCCGACTGCCACCATCAGTCCGATCAGCGTTGGCAGGATACCGGCGACCGTTTTGAATCCATCCGCTGCGCCCTGCACGAACTCTTCATAGACCTTCTGATGATTTAAGATTCCGGTTCCGACAATGACAAAAATAAGCATTGGGATTGCCGTCTCGGAGAGGAAGACCAGAAACTTCATCCATGGTACACCTCTTTTTCTGTTATTTTAGTTTATGCAGAAAATGAAAATTTAGAACCACTATTTTTCGCAATTTTATAAAAAGAACGGCTGCGAGCGTAGAAAAAGAGGTTGCCGCAATGGCGGGTCCTACGATCGCGGTTGGATTCACGCTTCCGTACTGGCTCCGGTATGCGATGATACTGACCGGAATCAGCTGCAAAGATGAGATATTCAGAATGAGGAAGTCACACATCTCATCACTGGCACAGTCTTTGTGTTCCTTTTCCAGAGAAGCGAGGCTCTTCATCGCCTTCAGCCCTGCCGGAGTTGCCGCCCAGCCAAGCCCAAGAAAATTTGCTGCCATATTTTCCGCGATATACCGTCTGGCGTCATGCCCGTGCGGGATTCCTGGGAAAAGGAAATGAAGAACCGGCTGCATCCGCCGGGTCAGCCCTTCGACAATGCCCCCTCTTTCTGCAATTCGCATCAGCCCCATCCAGAAGGACATCACACCAAGCATGGTAATTCCAAGCGTCACGGCTTCTTTTGCGGAAGCGAGCGCCGCGTCCGTCACAGCCGGAAGCGTGCCGTGGAATGCCGCGTAGCATATACCGGCAAGGATCATTGCTGCCCAGAGAAGGTTCATAGAGGTCACCAGTAAGGGAGGGTTTCTATAAATATATGTTCAGGAAGTGTTTTTATTACAGGTATGTTGCTGATTTTAAAAAGTTTTGTGCTATACTAAAGTCATATTTTAAGAGAGTTTGGACAGAAAATAAGGAGGATGGTTCTATGAGCAACATCGATACCTTTTTACAAATGGTAAAAGATTCTGACAACATCGTATTTTTCGGCGGGGCAGGCGTATCCACGGAGAGCGGTATCCCGGACTTCCGGAGCGTGGACGGGCTGTATAACCAGAAGTATGATTACCCGCCGGAGACGATTTTAAGCCACACGTTCTATCAGCAGCACACGGACGAATTCTACCGGTTCTACCGGGATAAGATGCTCTGCCTGGATGCAAAGCCGAATACGACGCACTATAAGCTGGCGGAGCTTGAGAAGGCAGGAAAGCTGAAGGCGGTTGTGACGCAGAACATTGATGGATTGCACCAGTTAGCGGGAAGCAAAAATGTGTTGGAACTTCACGGCAGTGTGCACAGAAATTATTGCCGCAATTGCGGGAAAGGCTTTGATGCAGCTTATATTCTGCATTCGAAGGGCATTCCGTGCTGTGACAGCTGTGGCGGGCAGATTAAACCGGATGTGGTACTGTATGAGGAAGGCTTAGACCAGCGGACGTTGGAGGATGCTGTCTATTACATCAGCCATGCCGATATGCTGATTATCGGTGGAACATCGCTTGCAGTGTATCCGGCGGCAGGGTTGATTGATTATTACAGAGGGCATAAGCTTGTGCTGATCAATAAGTCCACAACGCCGATGGACAGCCGCGCAGATCTGCTGATTCAGGCGGGGCTTGGGGACGTGTTTGGGCAGATCGAGTAGGAAAAATCCTGTAATATTAATTACACATGACGTAATTATACTAGTTGTATATTTATAATAATAGAGGCGGGTGATGAAAGTGCGAGCAGAAGAAGTGATAACAGAAGTAGCAAAATTATGCAGAGAATTTTATGCAGCCGAAGTGATTTTATATGGCTCAAGAGCAAGAGGAACAGCAAGAGAAAGAAGTGACAGGTACCAGTGCCAAATTCAGCATCACATTTGACTGGGCATGAAAAGAAAGTTTTCCCGGAATCCCCATCCGGAAGAACTTTCTTTTTTTCTGGAAACATTGTAAAATGTAGTCTATACTGGAAGCAGAACTTCTGATTTCATCAGAGTAACCATCTGGAACATGGGGGAAAACCAGATCATGGAGAAAAAACTGTCCTTACAGAAATTAATAGCCGAGATTATCGTAGTTGCCTACAGTCTGGTACTGTTAATGCTCGTCTTCTTAGATGTGTATATGTTTGCCACCTACCGGAATACAATCCGGGAAAAGTGGCAGAATGCGCTGTATGAGAGTGTACAGAAGGTAGAAGGGACGATAGATTCCATCAATGTGAATATGTATGAGCTGTATTCGTATGATACTAATTTTAAGGCGCTTGAGACGGCGCGGGGGCTTAACTGTCTGGCGTATGGATACCAGCTCAGTGACCAGTTGAAGACGCTCGAACTTTATGAAAAGAGAAATATTTCTTTCATGCTGTATTACGATGACATGGCATACAGAAAGTATTATTTCAATCAGGGGTTATACTCGAATGCGGATATTGAGGCAATTAAGGAGACGATGGATGTCCTTGTGGATGCCAGCATGGGATTGAAAAGCTGGAGCTTTCTGGAAATCAACGGCAAACCATATGCAGTCAGTGTCTATCGCTCCGGGCGTGTGGCGCTGTGCGAGATCTGCAACTTAGAGCAGGTGAAGCAGCAGCTTGGGAAAAAGTTGAAGCAAAATGGGGCAGAAGTGTACGTTGCATATAATGGGACACTGCTGGAAAAGGATGAAGCTGCACAGGCTTATGCCGGAATGGATTTGGAGAAAGATGCTTATTATAACAGACATTATATTTTTACCGATGAGATCGGAAACACCGGGCTTAGTATGGTGCTCTGCATTCCGGTCGGGATCTGGACGATTCTGAATGTCCAGCAGATTCTGCTGATCCTTGTGATGATGGTGTCCGCTTTCTTCGTCTGCTGGCTGTACCGGAGACTGAAAAAGGGTTTGATCGAACCGCTTCAGCAGATGACGGCAGAGATGGAGCGGATCAGTGACGGAGAGATGGACACGCGGATTGTATCTTCATCCAGATTTGTGGAGATGCAGAGGACGATCGATACCATCAATGTGATGGTGGACGAGATCCAGAAACAGAAGATGACGCTGTATGAGCAGACGATCGAGAACCAGAAGGCGCAGATGCAGTACCTGACGATGCAGCTAAAGCCCCATTTTTATCTGAATGGACTGAAAACATTGAATGCACTTGCGATGAACGGGGAGAATGAGAAGATGCAGAATGTCATCATCAAGCTTTCTTCCTATTTAAGAAATCTGCTTCAGATTGAGCGGGAGGAGATCACGCTTGAGAGTGAGATTGACTGTGTGAAGAATTATGTGGAATTTCAGCAGGCGGCGTTGGAGCGCCCAATCACGATCGAATGGCAGGTGGAGGTGGCGAAGTACTGGTATGTACCGAATCTATGCTTACAGACATTTGTAGAAAACAGCGTGAAATATGCGAAAACAATGAGCAGTGCGAGAGGACTTACGATCTGGATCCAGATTCATGAGCTTGAGACTGAGGATGGCACTTTTCTGGATATTTATATTAAGGACAACGGAACGGGGTTCCCGGAGGATGTGCTTGAGATTATAAACGGACCGGTGATCAGCGGAAGCACCTGTGTTGGAATCAATAACTTAAAGCGCCGCTGTACGATTCTGTATGGCGATAAATTTGAGTATGAATTTACCAGTGACCCAGGGGCTGTCGTCAGCTATATCATACCGTATCATAAGAGGGAGGAACAGGTAAAATGAATCTGTTGATCGTGGATGACCAGAAAACAATTGTCAAGGGACTCCAGGATGGCATTGACTGGAAAGCAGCAGGCATTGACGAGGTATATACCGCGTGCAGCGCGCGCGAGGCGAAGCTTGTGCTGATGAACTTCGATGTTGAGATTCTTCTGACGGATATTGAGATGCCGGAGGAGAACGGAATGGAGCTGCTTGAGTGGACGAAGACGAGATATCCGGAGATTGTTGCGATCTTCCTTACTTCCCATGCGGATTTTGAGTATGCGAGACAGGCACTTAAGCTTGGAAGCTTCGATTATATCTTACAGCCGGCGCGCTATGAGGATGTACAGCATGTGGTGGAGCGCGCGGTCGCGGAGGCGAGAAAGAATGTCCATATTAAAAGACTGGAGGAGGCGACACAGATCATCAGCAAGCAGCGTGATGTTGCGCTGGAGCTGATGCTCACGAAGAGCGAGGCAGAGAACTATGCGGAGGGGGAAGAGATCTTCAAGCGTCTGCAGGAGATGTTCGTGACCCGGTATGAGCATGTTGTATTTTATCCGTGCTGGATCCAGATTGTACGGTTTGAAAAGATCAGGCATAAATGGAATGCCGGGCTTCTGACATTGGTGTTCCGGAATGTGCTCGAGGAGCTTTTGGAGGATGTGGCGGTAAAAGCCTGTATCGCGCAGGTCAATCTGGAAAATTACCTGATGTATGTGGCGATGGATGCGCACAAGATCACGCAGGAGCGGTGGCAGGAGGTCTGGGAGGAGTTTACGGCATTTTTCAATGCGCGGATGGACTTTAGGATTGCAGTCTACCCGGATTATCCGGAGATCGAGACATACCGTCCGGAACGGGATGAGGCGTTGAAGAAGCGGATTCTTACCAACTGTGAGAAGAAGCCGGGTATCTTCTATGAGACGGAGGAGGATCTGCAGGTGGATGAGAACGAAGAGCGGATCCGTCTGGCGAAGGATTATGTGAAGACGAATATCAACCGCAGTGTGACAAGGTCGGAGGTGGCAGAGTACCTTCACCTGAATGAAGAATATTTTTCCAGGCTGTTCAAAAAGTATACCGGATATACCTTCAAGGATTATGAGATGATGGAGCGGATCGAGATTGCAAAGTGCATGTTGGAGAAGTCCCGTTTTTCCGTAAGTATTATTGCTTCCAAGGTGGGATATGATAATTTCTCCCATTTTTCCAAGGTGTTTAAGAAGTATACAGATCAGACTCCGCAGGAATACCGGAAGAATTTCCAGAAATAAAGAATCTGGTTACAAAGCGGCCAAAGACGCTGCTAATGAGGTGTTTGGAGCAGGCAGCAGAAGGAATGATTCCGCCAGAAAGATGGAACAGTTGTTTGAATTGTACAAGTTTACGAATACCACGAATCAAACACCGTCAAAATGACGATGATGTCACAAAAAGAACAGTGGAAATCACGAAAAGAGCAGAAATAAATCTGCTCTTTTTTTATGATAGAATCATGAAAAGGACATGCGGCTGCAAGAAAGATGATCGCCGCAAGCGATTTTGAAACTCAGAAATGGAGGGGTATTATGAAAGGACTAGCAAAATTCAAAAGATACTTACCGCTGTACTTGATGTTTTTACCGGGGGCGTTGTATCTGCTCATCAACAACTACGTGCCGATGGCAGGCCTGGTTGTTGCATTCAAGAGGTACAATGTCCGGGACGGATTATTCGGAAGTGCGTGGAATGGATTAAAGAACTTCAAGTTCCTGTTCGCAACACCGGATGCATTCGTGATCACGAGAAATACGATCCTGTATAATGTGGTATTTATTTTCTTAAATACAGTATTGGGAATCATTTTTGCAATCTTTATCTGTGATGCGATCAACAAGAAATTAAAGAAATTATATCAGAGTGCGATTCTTTTCCCGTATCTGATGTCAGCCGTTATCGTAGGTTACATCGTATTCGCATTCTGCAGCCAGACAAACGGTATTTTAAACAACTCGATTCTTCCGGCATTGGGGCTTAACCCGATCAACTGGTATTCGGAAGCAAAGTGTTGGCCGTTTATCCTGGTATTTGTCAATACATGGAAGGGTGTCGGATACGGATGTCTGATTTACATCTCCGCCATCAACGGAATTGATCCTTCCCTTTACGAGGCAGCAGCCTTAGACGGGGCAACGAAGTGGCAGCAGATTAAAGCGATCACACTTCCATCCTTAGTACCAACCGTAATTACACTGACTCTGATGAGCGTAGGCCGTATCTTCTACTCTGACTTCGGTCTGTTCTATCAGGTACCTAGAAACTCCGGAATGATTTATTCTACCACAAACGTTATCGATACTTATGTATACCGTGGCTTAATGGAGCAGTCCAATATCGGTATGTCAGCTGCAGCCGGCTTCTATCAGTCCATCGTAGGATTTATCCTCGTTCTGACAGCAAACTGGGTTGTAAGCAAAGTCAGCAAAGAAAATGCATTATTCTAAGGGAGGCAGACGATGAGAGAAAAACCGTTTTCAAAATATCAGATTTTATCTAATCTGATCATGATTATATGGACAGTCCTGATCATTCTTCCGTTTATCCTGTTGTTCATGTCATCCATCACGGATGAGAAGGTGCTGGTAGCAAGTGGATATTCCTTCTGGCCGACGAAGTTTTCCATGGATGCATATGGATACATTTTAAAATCCGGAAAGAAGATTTTAAGCGCATACGGAGTCAGTATCTTAGTAACAGCGATCGGAACTTTATTAAATGTATTTTTATCAGCTATGATGGCTTACCCGTTAGCAGTAAAGAACCTTCCGGGAAGAAAGTTCATGAACTTCTTCGTATTCTTTACGATGTTATTCAACGGAGGAATCGTTCCATCCTACTTAATGTGGACATCCTTTGGAATCAAAGATACGTTATGGGCGCAGTTATTACCGAACTTCCTCGTAAGTGCATGGAACGTTATGATGATCCGTACTTACTTTACAACAAGTATTCCGGACAGCCTTTATGAGGCAGCCGAGATTGACGGTGCCACACAGTTTGAGGTTTTCAAAAGTGTCGTTATCCCGCTTGGAAAACCAATCTTAGTTACCATGGGAACTTTCGCAGGACTGACTTACTGGAATGACTGGACCAACGGATTATACTATCTCGTTAAGAGGAAAGATTTCTACAACGTACAGAACTTATTAAACCAGATGGTCAGCAACATCCAGTACCTTGCAACAAGCTCGAACTCGAACGTGACTTCAGCAGCCGCAACGATTCCGTCCACGGCGATCCAGATGGCAATCGCATTCATCGCAATTTTACCGATTATGCTGATCTTCCCGTTCTTCCAGAAGTACTATTCCAAGGGACTTACCCTCGGTGGTGTTAAGGGCTAAACAAAATATTATGAACAGAATAATAAATAAACATTTATTATACATAGAAAAAGGAGGATTTTTACTATGAAAAAAAGATTTGTGAGCGCATTTTTAGTAGCAGCCATGGCGGTTACGGCATTGGCAGGCTGCGGCGGAAACAGTAACACAGGAAGCACAGGCGGCAGCGCAGCGAGCGGAACCGAGACCACAGGAGGCGCTGTATCCGAGGGAGGAACCACAACAACTTCTACCGGAACTTACACAGCGGACAACCCATATCATCTCGTATTTGAATTCGTAGAGTTCTATGAGCAGGATGATGCAGCACGTACAGCAGTGCAGGATGCCCTGAATGATTACATGAGAGAAAACTATCAGATCGAAGTAGAGTTCTTACCGGTATCTTTTGCAGATTACCAGTCTACCACACAGCTGATGCTTTCCGGTGGAGATGAATTAGATGTCCTTCCTATCTCGTATAGTTATGCATCCAGCTGGATCAATATGGGTGGTATCTACGACATGTCTGATTTGATGAATTCCGATGACGGAGCGAAGATCGTAGAGGCACTCGGCAGTGAAGACACAGCACATGTTGGTACGATGAACGGTGTGTTATTCGGATTCCCGGCAAACAAAGAGTCTGTCGAGCTCGGCGGATTATGTATGAGAGCGGATATCTGTGACGAACTTGGCCTGACAGAGAAATACAACCTTAACAGAGAAGACAGTGATGTATTTACCGGTGACAGCTTAAGCTGGGATGAAGCAGAGGAGATCTTTGCAGCAGTGAAAGAGGCTCATCCAGAGATGTATCCACTCTATCTGTACAACTCTGATCAGCTGAACCGCTTTGATTTCGAAGATACATTAGTAGACGGATTTGGTACCTTAAACCTTGCAGAAGACCGTGAGAGCACAACCGTTGTCAACAGATTTGAGACACAGGAATACAAAGATATCGTCACAAGACTTGCAAAATGGTATGATGCAGGCTACATCTATCCGGATGCAGCAACCGATACACAGGGTACTGCAACTATGATGAAAGCTGGTAATACATTCTCTTACGCAACATCAATCAAACCTGGATTCCTTGCAGAGGCAAAGGCAGCAAATGGATGTGACTGCTACGTTCTGTATCTGAATCCGGAACCAAATGATGGCTATATTACGACAACAAACGTTTCCTTCATCGATACCGGTATCGCAGCACAGTCCAAGGATCCTGAGATGGCATTCAAATTCATCTCCGCTCTTTACAGCGACCCGACTGTATACAATATGTGGCAGTATGGTATCCAGGATGTAAACTATCAGTTACTGGATGACGGAACAGCAACCTTCGTAGACGGAGAAGATGGAAATAACTACAAGTATCACCAGAATTCAGGATGGGCAATGGGTAACCAGGTACAGTCTTATGTATGGAATGACTGAACCAAAGATGCTAATTACTGGGATAAGTTAAAAGCACATAATGACTGGGCATATTATTCACCAGCATACGGCTTCATGTGGGACAGCTCAAACTACTCAACAGAGATCACAGCTTTAACAAATGCTTATGAGACATACCGTTCCGCACTTGATACAGGTTCTGTAGGACTTGCAAATGTAGACAGCACGATCAAAGCATTAAACGATGCATTATATGCAGCAGGACTTCAGGATGTTATGGATGAGAAGCAGGCTCAGTTAGATGCTTGGTTAGCAGAGAATAAATAAAAAACTGTAAACGAAAACAGACAGAAGAAACGATTGAACTAACAGGACGAGGCTGGTCGGGAAGTATCCGGCCGGCCTCGTTTTTGCGAAGAGGGCAGAAAAATGGTAATAGAGAAGAAGGCATATACAAAAGAGTCCTTCCCATTTATTTCAGCGGCAGAGAAGCCGGATTTTAAGGCTGCCGGCTATGTGGAGGAAGAATATTTCATGCGGGGAACCGCAAACATATACGAGGAGACCGGGGAAAACAGCAAGAAGGTACGCTATCAGGATGTGCCATACTGTAACCGTTTCCTGGTAAGAAAGCCGGAGCATGCCGAAGATTTTTCCGGGGATGTGATGATCGAGATCTTAAATGCCACAGCAGGCTTCGATATCGACCGTATGTGGATCCTTGGAAAAGATGAGATCATGCGGAGAGGTGCCGTGTATGTCGGGATCACAAGCAAGCCGGATGTCTTCGCTTCCTTAAAGAAGTTCCATGCAGACCGTTACGGGGAGATTTCCTGGAAGGCACCATTTGAGCGGAAAGAGAACGAGGACGAGAAGAATACAGATCCGAAGGTAGTGCCGAGAGAGAAAGATCAGGAGACCGGACTTTTCTGGGATATGCTGACAGACCTGACGAAGTATCTGAGGACGGATACACAGATCCTTCCGGCAGGAAAAGACAGAAAGATGTATCTGCTCGGATGGTCTCAGTCGGTCGGATACATGACGACTTACCGCAATTATTTCGCTTTTTCTGAGGATGGCGAGAATATATTCGACGGTTATCTGGCGGCGGGCGGTGTCCATATGTTGGTCATCCCGCTGAATCAGGACGGATATGGCAAGGCGCTTCCGCATAAAGAAAAAGTGGATATTATGCCGGTACCGTTTATCGCAGCCCAGACAGAGAGTGAGAATGCGCATTTTGGCGCATATGAGGCGAGACAGGAGAATTCCGATACACCGGAATTAAAGTACCGGTGTTATGAGATTGCCGGGTGTACACATGATACGGTTTACTCTCTGCTCGACTATTACAAAGAGGATGCCTATCTCTATGAGATTGGGGTTGGACCACAATATGTCGGGGACAATGAGAACCCGAACGATTATCCATCGCAGTATGCCTTCGCAGCTCTTTTCTCCCATCTGCTCGACTGGGTAGGAAAGGGAATTGTTCCACCGGAAGCACCGCGGATTGAGGTGGATGAGGCTCTGGAAAATGTGAGGGACGAAAATGGGAATGCAGTCGGCGGTGTCAGACTGCCGCAGATTGATGTTCCGGCTGCAGCATATTATAATTACAGTGATTCCAGTGTAATACCAGATGGCAGAAATCCGTTGTTTGGACATGTCGAATATTTTTCAAAAGAAAAATTAACAGAGCTGTATGGAACGCTGGCAGCTTATGAGGCAAAAGTCAGAGAGTCCGCAGAGCAGGCAGTCAGACACGGCTATCTGTTAGAGGCAGATAAAGAGAGCTGCGTGCAGAATGCCGTGCAGACCGCAGCAAGACTTGGTTTAGAATAGGAAAAGGAGGATTTTTTATATGTGGAAGTACAAATTTCATGTACCGGAAACAAAACAGGTACGTTTACTGGTCTATACAGACTGTGCCAATGAGGCAGATGACCAGTATGCAGTAGCACATGTGCTGATGACACAGAAATTCGATGTGGTTGGAATTATCGCAGCGCATTTTGACATGAATACAAGAAGAGAGGGCGCACCATATGCGCCGGGCACAACAGCACAGGCAAGCTATGACGAGATCCTGACCGTGCTCGATAAGATGGGTGTATCCGGACAATATCCGATTGCACTTGGCTCCGGCGTACCGCTCGAGGATGAGAAGACCCCAATCTTATCGGACGGTGCGAAGATGATCATCGAGGAAGCCATGAAAGACGACCCGCGCCCATTATACATCGGCTGTCAGGGTTCCATCACAGATCTTGCTTCCGCAATCCTTGCAAAACCGGAAATCTGTGACCGTATGACCGCAATCTGGATCGGAGGCGGAGATTATCCAAACGGTGGATTCGAGTTTAACCTCATGCAGGATATCAACGCAGGAAACGTATTATTTTCTTCCAAAATGCCAGTATGGCAGATCCCGATGAAAGTATATAAGACCCTTTCCGTATCACTGGCAGAGCTACAGTACAAAGTGGAGCCATGCGGAGAGATCGGAAAATACTTATTTGAGAATCTGGTTGCACTGAACGAGAAGCTTGCCATCATTCCACACTGGCCGCACGGCGAACTGTGGGGACTCGGAGACCAGGGTGTGATCGCAGTCCTGATGCAGGAGAGCGAACGCGTGGACAACTTCCACATGATCTCTGCACCAAGGGTGAATCCGGAAGACATGACATATGATCTGAACACAAATAATCGTGAGATCAGAGTTTATGACTACATAGATTACCGTATCACATTGGAAGATTTCTTTGCAAAATTAGCAATTAACTATCGTTAAGCCAAGAACTAAGCAACTCATCGAAAACGTATAGTGGATTGAGTTGCGTAACTATTAGAAAAACCTAGGAGGACAAAGAAGTGTCAGAAATTTTTGCATCAAAAACCCCAGAAGTAGAAGAACGTGAAGTCCTTCACGCAAACCTCTCGAGAGAGCTCGCAGGCGAGTGTATGGTGCTTTTAGAGAACGACGGAGCATTACCTTTCGCTGCGAAGAAAGTAGCAATATACGGAAACGGTGTCCGCGGAACCATCAAAGGCGGAACAGGATCCGGAGACGTCAATACCAGAAACAACGTCAATATCGAACAGGGCTTCGTCAACGCAGGTATTAAGGTTGCAAGCACAGCATGGCTGGACAGACAGGAGCAGAGAGTGAAAGATGCGAAAGCAGCTTATTTACAGTGGGCAAAAGAGGAAGCTGCAAGGAAAGGCGTACCGGAATTCTCCGTTATGTTCGATACCCCATATAAGGATCCTGCATGTGAGCTTATCACAGCAGAGGACGTGAAAGGATCTGAGACAGATACCGCAGTTTACGTGATCGCAAGAAATTCCGGCGAGGGTGCAGACCGCTTTGATGAAGCTGGAGATTATCAGTTATATCCGGAAGAATTAGAGAATATCAAAACAATTGCAGCCGGTTACAAAAATACGATTGTAGTATTAAATATCGGTGGGGTCATGAACCTTTCCGAGATTAAGGCAGTGGAAGGTGTGAACGCCATCCTTCTCATGACCCAGCTTGGAAACCTCGGCGGAGATGCCCTCCTTGATGTTCTGACCGGAAAAGTGAACCCATCCGGAAAGACAACCGATACCTGGGCTAAGAACTACATGGATTATCCTTCTTCCGCAAAGTTCAGCCACAATGAGAGCGTAAACGACGAGATGTATGAGGATGGTATCTATATGGGCTACCGTTACTTTGACAGCTTTGACGTGGAAACAGAGTACTGCTTCGGATTCGGACGTTCCTACACAGAGTTTGAACTCAAAGCAGGCGAGATTTCTGTAAATGGAAATGAAGTTCAGGTTCCGGTTGAAGTGAAGAATATCGGAAGCAAATATGCAGGTAAAGAAGTCGTACAGGTATACTACAGTGCGATCGGCGGTGAGATTGACAAGCCATATCAGGAGCTTGCTGCCTATAAGAAGACAAAGCTTTTGGCACCGGGCGAGAGCGAACAGCTTGTGTTAAGCTACCCGGTATCCCAGATGGCTTCTTACTCTGAACAAGAGGCAGCATGGGTATTAGAGCAGGGCGAGTATGTGATCCGTGTCGGCAATAGCTCCGCATCTACCGTAGCAGCAGGCGTTGCAGAGGTTAAAGAATCCGTAAAGACCGTGATTGCAAAGAACCTGTTTGCACTTGATGTGGAATTAAAAGAGATCAGACCGGATGCAGGGAAGCTTGCTGCGAAGAAGCATCTGTCGGCGCTGATGTGAAGAGAGTTGTTGTGGATACCGCGGCCATCACGACGCAGACCGTTGTTTATCAGGGAGAGCGTGAGGAGTATCACACTGATAAGACAGAGAAGATCACAATGCAGGATATCCTTTCCGGAAAAGCAACGGTTGAGGAGCTTGTAGCACAGCTTACCGTGGATGAAATGGCACAGTTCTGTGTTGG
>ERZ773107.2540-NODE-2540-length-13331-cov-20.109747_pt1 | contig 13331 bp, 10 predicted proteins | sample MGYA00580571_ERZ773107 | MGnify/ENA primary metagenome ERZ773107 (study PRJEB29015, sample SAMEA2737843) | human gut metagenome | biome: human gut; feature: human-associated habitat; material: faeces | place: China | collected 2012 ... | reverse complement strand
CTGCCGCACCTCGCTTGCCGTATCGGCACTTAGAATTATGCGGTATTGCCTTAAATATAATCGTAGAGCGGGCAGATATTTTTTGTTATCGTTTTCTTTCTTGTGTATTTTCCCCTTGGCTGATACAATGTAGAAAAAACAGTTAAGGAGCATCCCCCAATGATTCGTGAAATTTGCAAAGACGAGACTTTTCTTGCGCAGAAAGCTGCGCCCGCCACGGCGGCGGACCTTGGCGTAGCGCAGGACCTGATGGAAACTCTGATTGCCCACAAGGATGGCTGCGTGGGTATGGCGGCAAACATGATCGGCGTGAACAAACGCATCATCGCTTTTGAGAATGACGGCGAATACATGGTCATGTTCAACCCGGTCATCGTCAAACAGTCCGGAGCCTATGAAACGGACGAAGGCTGCTTATCGCTTACCGGCACGCGGAAAACCAAGCGCCACAAAGTCATCAAAGTGCAGTGGCAGAATGAAAAATTCCAGACGCGGCTTAAAACGTTTACCGGCTGGACGGCGGAAATCATCCAGCACGAAATTGACCACTGTGAGGGAATTTTGATTTAAGGCAACACCGCACAATTCCCGCCTTACGGCTTAAGCACCGCTCCGGCGGCTGCGGCACGGCATCTGCGTTGCCAAAATGCTCGATAATACACAAAGTATTATCTGCGCTTTTGGCTTAGCAGCTGCCGCACCTCGCTCGCCGTATCGGCACTTAGAATTATGCGGTATTGCCTTAACCTTTTTCTTTTTCCTGCATTTGGCTTTCGTTCAGCAGGTTCAGTTGTTTCAAGCCTCTTTCCAATGTGCCTCAATGGCAGCGCGGTTCAGCTGCTCACCGATCACGATGATCACTTCCTGCGCTTTGGCAATGGGCTTTAAGGTTATGGCGTCGCGGCTGGCGTTCAGCTCCAGCCAGCCATTTCCATCCGAAGTAAAGCCCTTAATGCGCATAATGCGGCCGCAGGAGGCATCGGCAAACAGTTCATTCACCACTTCTTTCAGCCGCGGCAGGGGTAAGTGACGGTCGATAAAATAGAGCGAAGAAAACACATCGTGCTGGTCAAAGTGCATTTTTTCATAGCTGGCCTGCTTGCTGCCGCAGGCGGCAACGGCGGCCAGGTCCTGCGGGGTCAGGTCCTCCCAGTTTTTGCGCAGTACATCTGCGCCAAAGCGGCGGGCGCAACCGTTTTGCTCCAGCGCGTGGTTCAGGTAGTTTACCGTGGAATCCATCTCGGTCGGGGTAGCCAGCTGGCTGCGGCTCAGCACCACCATGCCGGCATTGGCGGTTTCGGACGCCAGCAGGTAGGCCGACTGGGGCGAAAGCTGCTGCTCCTGCTTGGCATCCACAATAGCAATCACGTTGCCCATACGGTACCACTTATCCAGCGGTTCGTCGTGCAGGATGTCAAAAAATTCATCTACATCAAAAATACCGCTCGGCTCAATAATGACCCTGTCAAAGCCCTGCATAGCCAGCGAGATCAATTTGGTGCGCATCCGGCGCTGGTGGGTATCGCAGTCGCACCCGCCGCTGATGCTTTCCATATCGCAATGGTCGCCCAAAATATCCTGCAGCAGCATAACATCCACATTGACCGCGCCAAAGTCATTTTCCAAAATGCAGACATTCCAGCCCTGCTGAACCATATAGCGGGCATAGTGCCGCATAAAAGTCGTTTTGCCAGAGCCAAGAAAGCCGGTGATCAAATCGACCTGTACCATAGTTGTTCCCCTCCTGTTGGTGGTAAATTGCTTGTGCCTGTTATTATATCACATTTTTATTCAGTTTGCTTCATCAAACCCAAATTCAAAAAGAAAAGCCGCCACACAGGTCCCTGTTCCTGTGCGGCGGTTTTTCCTTGAAAAGAAGAAAAAAGAGAAAGAGGAGTGGATGAAAAAAGTCTGCGTTGTTCCCCTGAGCATTTGGCAATGCCCCAACGGTGTTCGGGTCCCTGTTCCCTGGCACCGTTTCTTTTGGGAACAACTATAGAATACCCGATAGATGTGAACAATTCGTGATAAAAAATTCAACATTTTGCAAAAAATGCCGCGCAATTTTCCATATTTCAAAGGCTGTGGCGGTTATTCTTCCTGTGCGGGGTGTAAATTTGCCCCGCAATACGCTATAATGGGATTAGATTGCGGCAGCAGCCGCTGCCATGCAGGAGGGAAAACACCATTGGCAAACCGAATCAATTATGAGCGCGTGATGGAAGAAACCATCGCCGCATTAGAGCGCGATGGCCAGCGCCCGCAGCTGCTGCTGCACGCCTGCTGCGCGCCCTGTTCCAGCGCCACGTTGGAACGTCTGGCCGACCATTTTGACGTTACCATTTTATATTATAACCCCAACATTGCCCCACCGGAGGAATACCACCGCCGGGAAGCCGAACTGGAACGTTTTGTGCGCGATGCCGGGTACGCTGCCCGCGGCATCACGGTGGTGGAGCTGCCGTATGACCCGCAGGAGTTTTACACTGCGGTAAAAGGGCTGGAAAACGAGCCGGAGCGCGGCGAGCGCTGCACCGTGTGTTACCGCATGCGGCTGGAACGCGCCGCCCAGTACGCCAGGGCACACGGCTTTAACTGGTTCACCACCACCCTTTCCATCTCCCCGGTCAAGGACCCTGTGCGGCTGAACACCATCGGCTGCGAACTGGCCCAACAGTACGGCCTGAACTACCTGCAAAGCGAGTTCCGCAAAAAGGACGGTTACAAGCGCAGCCTTGCTTTGAGCGCAGAATACGGCCTGTACCGGCAGGATTACTGCGGCTGTATTTTCAGCAAGCAGGAACGCGGCGTTTGATTGCAAGGAGAAATGTTTCATGCCAAAACATGTTTTAGTGGCTCTGCCATTGAGCGATGCCCAGCGCAGCGCCTTGCAGGCCAGCGTGCCGGAATATGAATTTATCTTTGTCCAAACCGAAACCGTTACCCTGGCCCAGGTGCTGGAGGCAGATATCATCATGGGCAATGTGCCGGTAGAGCTGATTTGCCAAAACCACCATCTGGAATGGTTCCAATCCAACTTTGCGGGACCAGATACCTATCTGGTGCCGGGCGTGCTGCCGGAGCAGTGCCTGGTGACCAACGCCACCGGCGCTTACGGGCTGGCCATCAGCGAGTGGATGCTGGGCTTGTGGCTGGGGCTGCAGAAGGATCTGTTTTTGTACCGGGACCGCCAGACGCAGCACAAGTGGGATGCCATCACCCGCCAGGTGCGGCCGGTGGCCGGGTCCCGCGTGTTATGCGTTGGCATGGGAGATATCGGCTCTAACTTTGCCATGCGCGCCCACGCCCTTGGGGCCGAGGTTGTCGGCGTGCGGCGCAGCGTGCGCCCTGGTGCCCCCTGCCCCGATTACTGCCTGCGGGTGGTACCCCAAAGCGAACTGGACGCCGAGCTGCCGCAGGCAGACTTGGTTGCCTTGAGCCTGCCCGGCACGCCGGAAACGCTGCACATGTTTGATGCCGCCCGCCTGGCCCGCTGCAAGCAGGGGGCAATTCTGCTGAACGTGGGCCGTGGTTCCACGGTGGACTGCCTTGCCCTGGCCGATGCCGTACACAGCGGGCATTTGTTCGGTGCAGCGCTGGATGTGACTGACCCAGAGCCGCTGCCGTCAGACCACCCGCTGTGGAGCGAACCGAATGTGATCATCACGCCGCACATTTCCGGGCGGTTCAGCCTGGCCAAAACACTGGATAACATTGTAGAAATCTTTATCCATAACCTCAAGCTGTACGCTGCCGGGCAGCCGGTGGACAACCAGGTCAGCCGCACCACCCACTATGTCAGCGGCGGCAGTGGCGGCCAGCGGCTGGTGTGCGGCATGCCGTAAAGCTTCTTATTTTCAACCATTCTGCGCCAAAATATTGCATAACTCCTTTGGGTATTGTAGAATAGTGGTGTTCGCTGATTCTGCAACACACAGAGGAGTTTTTATGTTATACCAACTATTCTGGCTGTTTTTGGCCTTTTCGTTCCTGGGCTGGTGCCTGGAAGTTGCTGCCACCGCGGTGCGGCTGGGCCAGTACCGGGACCGCGGCGTGCTGCACGGGCCGCTGTGTCTGGTTTACGGCATTACCGGCTGCCTGATCACCATTGCCCTGCGGGAATTGAGCGGCGGGTGGTTCTTCCTGTTTTTGTTCAGCGCACTGTATGCCACGGTGGTGGAATGGATTGCCGGGCATTTGCTGGAGCACTACAGCCACACCCGCTGGTGGGATTACTCTGACCGCAAATGGAACCTGGATGGGTACATCTGCCTTTCGGCTTCCGTCGTCTGGGGTGCCCTGGGCCTGGTAACCGTCAAGTGGCTGGTGCCGCTGCTGATGCGTTTGTACCAGCTGGTACCCGCCGGGCTTGCGCATGTTCTGTTGTGGATCTTTGCCATTTTGCTGGTCATTGATCTGCTGGGCACCGCACTGACCCTGGGCGGCCTGCGCTACAAGCTGCCCAGAGTGGACGAGGTCAACAACCGCCTTGCCAACCTGACGCTGCGGATGGGGTTGTGGATTTTTGACCGCACCGAGCGCCGCATGCGCACCAAGGCCCCGCAGCTGGACCTGATACGCCCCAAGCGCACCAAAAGCACGGTGTTTGCTGCCGGGTGCAGCTTTTACAAAATCTTTTTGCTGTTTGTAATCGGCGCGTTCCTGGGCGACATTACCGAAACGATTTTCTGCCGCATTACCGCTGGGTATTGGATGAGCCGTTCCAGCCTGGTGTGGGGACCTTTCTCTATTGTTTGGGGCCTTGCCATTGCGCTGGTCACCCAGGTTTTGTACAAGTACAAAGACCGTTCGGCATTCTGGCTGTTCGGCATGGGCACCCTGTTGGGCGGTGCTTACGAGTATCTGTGCAGCGTATTTACCGAAATCGTGTTCGGCGCGGTATTCTGGGATTACAGTGCCCTGCCGTTCAACCTGGGCGGGCGTATCAATCTGCTGTACTGCTTTTTCTGGGGGCTGGCCGCTGTGGCATGGTTCAAGGTGCTGTTCCCGCCGTTGGACCGCTTGATTGAAAGCCTGCCCCGCCGCGGCGGTGCCATTTTGACCTGGTGCCTGGTGGTATTTATGGCAGTCAATATGATCGTCAGCTCCGCCGCGCTGATTCGTTATGACGCCCGTTTGGAGGGCGTTGCCGCCCAGACCAGTCTGGATACCCTGCTGGACGAGCATTTCGACGATTCCTATATGCAGCGGGTCTACCCCAAGCTGGTGCACATGAATTAAATCATTTTAGTCACACATTGCCATAGATAAATAACAGGCCCACGCCGGGATGTTCTCCTGCGGCGCGGGCCTGTTGTTGTTTGGTGGTTGTTTTTTATGTGAGTAGTTTTGGAGTTGGTTCGGGGAATTTGCTCACAAGTTGAATCGTGGGGATACATGTGAAACGTTTGATACAGCCCGTCACCCGGGACGATGCGAGCATCGTCCTCTACCTAACTCCTACTCGTGTTCCGCCCAATCGCGGCTTCGGCCCACGGCTTTGTGCCAGCCAGCCAGCATCTTTTCGCGTTCCGGAGCTTCCATGTTGGGAGTAAAGGTCATGTTGCAGTGCCACAGGCTGCGGATTTCCCCACGGTCTTTCCACACGCCGGTGGCAAGGCCCGCCAGGTAGGCAGCGCCAAGGGCCGTTGTTTCGCGGATGGCCGGGCGCAGCACGGTTTTGTTCAGGATGTCCGCCTGGAACTGCATCAAAAACTGGTCGCGGGAAGCACCGCCATCCACTTTCAGGGCGGTGATGGGTTGGCCCACATCCAACTCCATCGCGTGCACCAGGTCATAGCTCTGATAAGCGATGGACTCCTCCGCCGCGCGGATGATATGGTTCTGGGTGGTGCCGCGGGTAATGCCCACAATGGCCCCGCGGGCGTACATATCCCAGTAGGGTGCGCCCAATCCGGTAAAGGCCGGAACAATATACACCCCGCCGTTATCCGACACCTTCTGGGCGTAATACTCCGAATCCCGGCTTTCTTGGATCATGCGCAGGCCATCGCGCACCCACTGGATGACTGCCCCGCCCACAAACACACTGCCCTCCAGCGCATACTCCACCTTGCCGTTCAGGCTGATGGCAATGGTGGTCAGCAGGCCATTTTTGCTGTGGCAGATGGTATCGCCGGTGTTCATCAGCAAAAAGCAGCCGGTACCATAGGTGTTTTTGGCTTCGCCTTTGGAAAAACAGCCCTGGCCAAACAGTGCGGCCTGCTGGTCGCCCGCAATACCGGCCACCGGCACCTGTACGCCGCACAGGTCGGTGTAACCGTAAATCTCACTGGAATCCGTCACACGCGGCAGCATGGCGCGGGGGATATCCAGCGCGTTCAGCAGTGTATCATCCCAGTCCAGCTTGTGGATATTATACAGCATGGTGCGGCTGGCGTTGGTTCGGTCCGTTACATGCACCTTGCCGCCGGTCAGCTTCCACACCAGCCAGCTGTCCACCGTGCCAAACAGAATTTCTCCCACCTGTGCGCGCTCCCGTGCGCCCGGCACATGGTCCAGAATCCACTTGATTTTGGTTGCGGAAAAGTAGGCATCCGGCACAAGGCCGGTATTCTCTTTGATATACTCTGCCATGCCCGGCCGGCTGAGCAGCTCATCCACCAACGGTGCAGTGCGGCGGCATTGCCACACAATGGCGTTATAAATGGGGCGGCCGGTCGCTTTTTCCCACAAAATCGTGGTTTCGCGCTGGTTGGTAATGCCGATGGCGGCAATATCATGCGCATCCACGCCGCTTTGGGCTACCACCTCGTTCATCACGCCATACTGGCTGGACCATATCTCCATGGGGTCGTGCTCCACCCAGCCCTGCTGGGGGTATAGCTGCTCAAATTCGCGCTGGCGCACGGCAATAATATTCTGCTCATTATCAAACAGGATTGCCCGGCTGCTGGTGGTACCCTGATCCAGCGCAAGAACATATCTGCTCATCTTCAACCTCCCTGTTGATGGGTAACGGGGCTAAGGCAATACCGCACAATTCTAAGTGCCGATACGGCGAGCGAGGTGCGGCAGCTGCTAAGCCAAAAGCGCAGATAATACTGGATGTCTTATCGAGCATTTTGGCAACGCAGATGCCGTGCCGCAGCCGCCGAAGCGGTGCTTAAGCCGTAAGGCGGGAATTGTGCGGTGTTGCCCTAACTACCCGCTGTTTTTATTCCACTTTTTCCATGTTACGCGTTGCCACAACATCCACGCCGGTGCCGCACACGTTAGGCAGTACCACATCCCCGGTATGCACGGGGGCTTGCAGAGCCGCGGTATTCAGCGCAGCCATCACGGAAAACATCTTTTCCTTTGGCACCGCCTGCGCGGTTTTGACCGGGCAGCGCGGGTACAGCCCACCCGTAATGCGCACGGTGCTGGTAATGATGCGGGTGGGGTGGGTCAGTTCCTCTTTGCCGTATGCAGCGCCGTTGGGGCAGGCATTGCCGGTCACGGCATAGTCATTTGCGGTGTCCACCCGCAGATGGCACCCCTTGGGGCAGCAGATGCAGATCAGCTCTTTTATTGTTTCTGTCATGATTGCGGCACCTCCTCCACAGCAACGATCAGCGGGCCGTCCGCTTTTTGCAGCAGAGCTTTGGGCAGCGTAATGTGCTCCATCTCCCCCGGTGCCAGGCGTTCCCGCTTAAAGGCGGCAATTTTGTTTGGTCCGCAGCGCACCGTTATGGTGCTGGGCCCATAATTGCGCCGCACACGGAACGATACGCTCACGCTTTTCTGCACGCCGTCCAGCCGGATATGCTGCGGCACGGTGTAGCCAATGCCCTCCCCCGCTGCCAGCGGCAGAACTGTTTCGGTTTCTATCTCGCCATTTTGCACATAGGCTGCCGCGGCTGCGCCGGCGGTTTCGCTTTCGCCGGAAACAAAATCCACCAGATCGTGCACATGCACCACGTTGCCGCAGGCAAATACACCGGGGATCTCGGTTTCCATATTTTCATATACCACGGCCCCCTTGGTGTGGGGGTCCATGGCAATACCTGCCTGGCGGGTCAACTCGTTTTCGGGGATCAACCCCACACTGAGCAGGATGGTATCCACATCAAACTCCATCTCGTTTCCAGGGATAGGGCGGCGGTTTTCATCCACCTTGGCAACGATGGCTTTTTCCACTCGCTTTTTGCCCTGAATTTCCACAATGGTGTGGGATAAGTACAGCGGAATATCAAAATCCTGCAAGCACTGCACAATGTTGCGGGTCAACCCGCCGGAATAAGGCATCACTTCCACGCAGGCGAGCACTTTGGCTCCCTCCAGCGTCATACGGCGCGCCATGATCAGGCCGATATCGCCGCTGCCCAAAATCAATACCCGTCTGCCCACCAGGTAGCCTTCCATATTTACATAGCGCTGGGCTGCACCGGCGGTATAAATTCCCGCCGGGCGGGTGCCGGGGGTGCCGATGGCCCCGCGGGTGCGCTCGCGGCAGCCCATGCACAGGATAATGCTTTTGGCCTGAATGATCTGGTAGCCCTTGCTGCGGCTGACGCAGTGTACCTGCTTATCGGGGGTCACTTCCAGCACCATGGTGCCCAGTTCCACCCGCACGCCGGTTGTGCGCAGCATCTCGATATAGCGCCCGGCGTATTCCGGGCCGGTAAGCTGCTGGCCAAACCGATGCAGGCCAAACCCGTTGTGGATGCACTGGTTCAAAATACCGCCCAGCTCTGCATCGCGTTCCAAAATCAAAATATCGCGCAGGCCATGCTGCCACGCGCTGTACGCCGCCGCCAGGCCTGCCGGGCCGCCGCCGATGATAACAAGTTCAACCATGGTTGCACCCCCTTCCGGTTTTGGTTTCACACAACAGCACATTGGTGCCGGCTTTGTCCTGCAATACATCCAACGGGTCAATGCCTAGTGTTTTGCTGATCAGTTCCAGCACGCGCGGCCCGCAAAAGCCGCCCTGACAGCGGCCCATGCCCGCGTTGCACCGCCGCTTTACGCCATCAATGCTCACGGCTGGGATCTCGCTCTGCAAGGCATCCAGAATCTCGCCCTCGGTGATCGTCTCACACCGGCAGATCACGCGGCCATAGGCGGGATTTTTGGCAATCAGCTCCGCCTTTTGCTCCGGCGGCAGCTCCTTGAACCGCACGCGGGTACGGCCATCCTTATAATCCGTCTTTGGCTCCGGCAGGTCGTTGTGGGCTGCCAGAATTTTAGTTACCTCTTTTGCCACAGCCGGTGCACTGGAAAGCCCCGGCGATTTCATGCCCGCCAGGTCAATAAAGCCCGGCGCGCCGTCCGCTTCGCCGATCACGAAGTCCCCGGTATCCACGTTGGCGCGCACACCGGCAAAGTTGCGGATGGACTCTCCAAAGCGGATCCCCGGCACACTGCGCCTGGCCGTTGCCGCCACAAAGGCAAGGCCGTCTGCCGTGCAGGCGGTATCATCCCCCGCTACCGGCTGGGCGTTCGGCCCCACCAGCAGGTTGCCGTGTACGGTGGGCGTTACCAGCACCCCTTTGCCGTTCTCGTTCGGGCACTGGAAGATCACATGGTTCACACGGTTGCCTTCGCTTTTGTCCAGCAGATAGTATTCCCCGCGGGTAGGTTCCAGCGTAAAGGTGTGCGGCGCGGCCATCTCATGGATGGCCTGGGCGTTCAGTCCCGCCGCATTGACCACATAGCGGGCCGCAAAGCTGCCGTTTGGCGTGGTCAGCTGCCAGCCGCCGTCAATCTTTTCAATGTTGGTTACAGGAGTGCTGCGGTACAGCTCTACCCCGTTGCGCACAGCCACCTCCGCCATGGCCAGCGCAAACTCCCACGGACTGACGATGGCTGCGCTGGGGGCAAACAGCGCCCCGGCCACTGTGGGGGCAAGCTGCGGCTCCATCGCCAGGGTTTCCTCCGCTGTCAGCAGCCGGATGCCCGGCACGCCGTTTACCACGCCATTCGCGTACAGCTTTTGCAGGTGGGGCAGCTCTGCCTGGCTCAGCGCCAGCACCAGGCTGCCGCACTGGCGGTAGGGCACATCCAGCCGGGCGCAGATTTCCTTTGCCAGCGCCACGCCCTGCACATTCAGGCGGGCCATTTGGGTGCCCGGTTCCGGGTCATACCCGGCGTGCAGGATAGCGCTGTTTGCCTTCGTTGTTCCATCCGCCACATCGTTTTCTGCTTCCAGCACTGCCACATGCAGCGGATAGTGCGACAGTTCATACGCTGCAGCTGCACCAACCACACCACAGCCAATGATTGCTACATCCAGCATAACTACCTCCCAGTTGTATTGGTCATTCAGGATGCAAAAATCCATCCTGTCAACATGGTTTCCATTGGTTTAATCATAGCGTTAAATGCACAAAAAATCAAGTTCAAGTTGATTTATTTTGCACATTTCGTCGCCATTGTGTAGACAGCGGAATAGAGGTCCGCTGCTTTGTTTGCTGCTGCCTTTCTATGCAAAAAGCTGCCGCACCTGGCTTTCCCGGTGCAGCAGCTTTTTTTGATATGATGATATATTATAACGACTGTCTTTTCACTTTTGCAGGCGGTGTCATGCTGCACTTCCCCGTTATGCTGCCGTGCGCTGTTTGCGCTGTTCGGCACGGTTCAGGTACATGTAAAACGCAATGTTCAGCACAACGCCCACTGTGGTAGATACCGGGGCAGCAAGGCCGATCTTGGTCAGGCTGGCGTTCGGCTGAATGCTCATGAAATATGCCATCGGCAAACGCACCAGCAGCGTCTGGACCAGGCCCTGAATCATAACCCAGAGGGTTTTATTGTTGCCGTTAAAGTAACCCACCATGCTGAACAGAATCGCCGTCACAATAGTTTCGGGTGCAAAGCCTTTCAGGTACTCAAAGCCTTTCTGTACAACCTCTGCATCGGTGGAGAAAACGCCCGCCAACAGGTCGCCCCTGAACATAACAAGGGCAAACACCGCGCAGCCAAACATCAGCCCCACCCCAATACCGGTCAGCATCGCCTTTTGGGCGCGCTTGGGGTTACCCGCACCCACATTCTGCGCCACAAACGAAGCCATCGACTGCATCAACGCGCTGGGGATCAGCATGGCAAAGTTAACGATTTTGCAGGCAACGCCATAGCCGGAGGATGCAGCCAGGCCCAGGCGGTTGACAAAGGCGCAGAGCGTCAGGAAAGAAAGCTGGGTCAAAAATTCCTGCAAGGCCAGCGGCAGACCGATCTCCAGGAATTTCCGGCACTGTACGTCGAGGCGAAAATCCGACTTTTTGATGGTAAACGGGAGATCTTTCTTCACCAGCATTACAATGGCGAACACCACGCTGACAGCCTGTGCCAGCACCGTTGCCGCCGCAGCACCGGCAGCATCCATCTTGAGCCCAGCCACCAGCAGCAGGTCGCCCGCAATGTTGACAATGCAGGCCACCAGCACGAACAACAACGGGGATTTGCTGTCGCCCAGACCGCGGAAGATGGCGGCCATCAGGTTGTATGCCACAATAAAGAAAATACCGCTGCCGCAGATGCGGATGTAGCTTGCGGTAAGGCCAATGGCTTCCTCCGGAGCCTGCATCAGCACCGCAATGGGCCGTGCAAATACGACCAGCAAAATAAACAGAACCACGGACATAATGGCAAACACCACCGCGGCACCGCCAAGCACCGCCCCGATCTGCTGGGGTTTCTTCTCACCAATATAGCGGGCGATCAAAACCGTAACGCCCATGGCAAGCTGCGTTACCACAAAGGTGACCAGGTTCAGCAGCTGGCTGCCGGTAGAAACCGCCGAAAGCCCCGCCGTGGAGCCAAAGTGCCCCACCACCAGCAGGTCAACCGCGCCATATGCCGCCTGCAGCACCAAAGCTCCGAGTACCGGCAGCATAAAAAGGGAAAGTTTTTTTAAAATGCTCCCTTGCGTAAAATCTGTTTTATCTGTGTTCAAGTGAATTTTTCCTTTCCGACATGATTTTGTATATCTTTTCAATCGTCTGGACCGTGCAGGCTGCATCCGCATCCGAAATGTCAGCCACAAGCGGCGCCAGCTGCGCAAAGAACTCGGTGTTGTGCACCTGCGAAAGCTGGCGGCCGCTTTCCGTAATAGAAAGGTAGGTCACGCGGCCATCCTGCTCCGATGCGATTTTTTTCAGGTAGCCTTTATCCTCCATCTCTTTGACCGTGCGCGTAACGCCGGGGCGCGGCAAGTTCAGCGCATCGCTGATGTCCGAAACCTTTACCCGAACGCCGCGGCGTTCCAGTTCCTCGATGGTATCCAGATAGTGAATATAAGAAGGGCTGACCCCTTTTGGCAGCGCCGGCAGCAGCTCCCGCACCCGCTTTGCCTGGTAACAGGCATCCAGCAGCGCCTTCATGTTCTCTGTTGTCATATTTCCTCCTTATAATTGCCTTTGATAATTATCGCAGTTAATTATAGTGAGAATGTACGGGTTTGTCAACAGGGTTGTAGGGAAAATTTTGCGACAGGTTACAGATATAGAAAAAAGCCCGTTGAAGTATAGTGGCTTCAATGGGCTATGGGATATTGGAAAGGGTATCATAGGAATGATGTAGGTCTTCGCAGTGCTCACTGCTCTATTATGTGTAGCTTTCTTTTGTTCGTTACGCTTGACATTCTCTAGCCAGCGCGTGATGTAGTCAGCAAACGACATGTTCGCACCCGGTTCAAGAGATAAATCTCCATGTTCTCTCAAGTACACATCTCGCCTTGCTATTACATCCGCTTTTCTTTTTCCTTGAAATTCTTTAAAACGTCTCTTGCCGTTTTTATACCGGCCAAGATTCAACTTAGCGTGCCATACGCCTTTTGTATCCTGGTATACGGAGCCTTCTCCGCTTCCCCGACGAGCTTTTCCTGACATAAAAATAACCTCCTAAAAAGTCTCTCACTTGGTCGCTCAAAGCATTAGGAAAAGTATGTAAAAATCGGGAAAATTCAGGAAAGCAGAGTTTTAGCATATTCAAGGAAAAAGAAAAACCGCCCACACATTCAACGTTTTCACGTTAAATTTATGAGCGATCTTGGTTGGGCCGGCCGGATTTGGCAAGCCGCGCCCTAAAAACAGTCCGCTGGACTGTTTTTACCCGGCGGGACGTGGGACGCCGGGCACGGGCTGTTCAAATTCGGCCTATGTTCTCCCGCCGCCGTTTATTACAAATAAAAAGATGCAACCCCCTGCGAGGTTGCATCTTGGTTGGGCCGGCCGGATTTGAACCGACGCAATGGAGGAGTCAAAGTCCTCTGCCTTACCGCTTGGCGACGGCCCAGCAAAAGAAAAGACCGCGCAGCATAATCACTGTGCGGTCTTTGGTGGGGTGCCTAGAGAGATTCGAACTCTCGGCCTCCAGAGCCACAA
>ERZ773107.2527-NODE-2527-length-13427-cov-3.650838_pt1 | contig 13427 bp, 11 predicted proteins | sample MGYA00580571_ERZ773107 | MGnify/ENA primary metagenome ERZ773107 (study PRJEB29015, sample SAMEA2737843) | human gut metagenome | biome: human gut; feature: human-associated habitat; material: faeces | place: China | collected 2012 ... | reverse complement strand
CTACTGGCGGTACCGGACTCGGGCTTGCGATCGTCAAGCACATCGTGGCACAGCATGAGGCTCAGATCTCGTTAGAGAGTGAGGTTGGAGTTGGAACAACCATTAAGGTGACATTTTAGAGAGGAGCTGACCGTACGGTCAGCTCCTTTTTGCAATTCAAAAAAATCGAGATTTCGAAGAAAAAAGTATAGATATTTTTCCACTTAGTATGCTATTATAAAAAGACGGTCATAAATATTTTTCCGAATATTTACATGACAAGAGGAGTACGAATGAAAATGAAAGGACAGAGTAAGCAGTAATATGTTTTCGGTATCAGATATTAAAGAAACAGTATATCCAGCAGTATATCGAAGGGGAAAGGAATTATACGAGACAGCGGGGGTTTTCGATTTTTCCTATGACATGTATCTTGTGGACGAGCTGCCGGTGGCAGATGTTAAGGCGAAGGTACGTGGCGTGAATCAGGAGTTTTATGAAGTGACAGCCAGCATCGACGAGGAATTTGGAGATGTGACGAATTGCAATTGTGGATGCGAGGCTTTTTATAATTATGAGGGGATGTGTAAGCACTGTGTGGCAATGTTGCTGCATTATGTAAACCATAGAACCGCCGTTGAGATCTTAAGAGTGAAGGGACAGAAGAAGGCAGAACCAGAGAATCCAGAGCAGAGAACACAGGCATCCTTAGAGACTGCACCACCGCTTAAGAATCTTCTCGGACAGTATTCCATGCGCGCAACTTCGAAGTACATGCTTCCGGAAAATATTTACGGGAAGGTTGAACTTGAACCGTATTTTGAGATGGATTATGGCTATGCGAGACTGGAGTTTAAGATCGGAATCGAGACGAAGTATATTTTGAAAAATATTTCGGGTTTTCTGCATTCCATCCATGTCAATGAGAAGGTACATTACGGTAAGAAACTTGATTTTTATCATCATATGGAAGCTTTCTCAGATAATGCGAAACGTCTGATCCATTTTATGCAGCTTCAGGATGAAGACAAGAAGCGGCAGAGCAAGTTCCACGCTTACTATGCCTATACAGGCGGCTATGAGAGGACGATGGAGCTTGATGGAGTTGGAATTGACCGTTTCTTCGAGGCAGTCGGCGAGATGCCGTTCTCGGCGACGATCGGCTACGACGTGAATGAGCAGTATGTTTATCATAAGGAGACGAGAAAGCCACGGCTTACCGTGAAAGGGGCGAGCGCCGGAGCATTCGTGACACTAGATGACATTCAGATGATCGAGGGCGAGAAGTATTACTATTTTTATGAAAACGGGGAAATCTACCGCGGCGAGCCATCCTTGAAGGGCAAAGTGTCCGATTTCTTTGAGTACCTGTACCGTCAGGTCGGCGGGGACTGCTATATCGCGGCGGCAGAGCTTGCGATGTTCTGCAGGGATCTGCTTCCGATGCTTCAAGAGAGTTTTGATGTTGTTTTTGACAGCTTTGATGAGGCACTTTATGTTCCACCGAAGCCGGAATTCGAGCTTTATCTGGACCGCCAGGCAATGGACGTAGTCGGTGCCAAGCTGGTTGCGGTTTACGGGGACAACAAATACAATGTGCTTGCGAAGGTGGAACCGGGTGAAGTGCGGGATCTCTCCGAGGAGCTGCGCATTAAGAGCCTCGTGGAGCCTTACTTTAATGAATATGACCATACAAAGACCTATTTTGTCATTGCAAAAAATGAGGATCTGCTCTATCAGCTGGTCGCAGGCGGCTTGCAGCGGCTGAGCCAGTTCATGGCAATCTATACGTCTGCCAAGTTCCAGAACATGAAGGTCGTGAGCGCGCCGAGCGTGGCAGTTGGTGTATCGTTAAAGAGCGACCTGCTAGAGCTTAAGATCCACTCAGATGAGATGTCTTCCGAAGAGCTTGCCTATCTGCTTTCGAAGTATGACAGAAGGAAGAAGTATATCCGGTTGAAGAACGGGGATTTCTTAGATATCAAAGAGGACGGAATCAGTGCGCTTGCGGAGGTGAGCGAAGATTTGCAGCTGACAGAGGCAAGCCTGAAAAAGGGAACAGTGCTCATTCCGAAGTACCGTGCCATGTATTTAGATGCTGCATTGCGGGATAACCAGCTTCTGACTGTGGAGAAGAACAAGGAGTTCAAGGGCATGGTCCGCAACATGAAGACCATCGAGGATAGCGATTTCGAAGTGGTGGATTCCTTGAAGAACATCATGCGCAACTATCAGAAGAACGGCTTCCTGTGGCTGAAAACGTTAAGGGAGAACGGTTTCGGCGGTATTCTTGCCGATGATATGGGACTTGGAAAAACATTGCAGGTCATCAGCCTTTTACTGTCTGAGCAGGAAGACTATGACAGCGGGGAGAAAGAGTGCCGCCGTTCTTTAATCGTCTGTCCGGCATCCTTAGTGTACAACTGGAAGAAGGAGATCGAGCGTTTCGCGCCGTCGTTAGAGACTGTGACCGTTACCGGCAGCGCACCGGAACGCAAAGACATCATCCGCCATACGACGGAGGGACAGATTCTCATCACCTCGTACGATCTGCTGAAACGTGATGTGGAATATTATAAAAATATTGTTTTTGCCGTTCAGGTCATCGACGAGGCACAGTACATTAAGAACGCTGGTACACAGGCAGCAAAAGGCGTGAAAAAGATCACAGCAGCGTTCAAGCTGGCGCTGACCGGAACCCCGATCGAGAACCGCTTAAGTGAGCTGTGGAGTATTTTTGATTATCTGATGCCGGGCTTTTTATATACATACCAGAAGTTCCGGGAAGAGATTGAGACACCGATCATGACGAATAAGGACGAAAATAAAATGGAGCGCTTACAGCGCATGATCCGTCCGTTTATCCTGCGCCGTCTCAAAGGGGACGTCTTAAAAGACCTTCCGGAGAAGTTAGAGGAGAATGTCTATGCGAAGATGGAGGGCGAACAGTTGGCATTGTACGATGCCCACGTCCAGCAGATGAAGCAGATGTTAGACGGCAAGAGCGAGGCAGAGTTCAAGGCGAACAAGATCCAGATCCTCGCCGAACTCACAAGGCTCCGCCAGCTCTGCTGCGATCCGGCACTCCTTTTTGAAGATTACAAGGGAGAGTCCGCGAAGCTTGAGATGTGTATGGAGCTGATCGAGAATGCGGTTAACGGCGGACACAAGGTGCTGTTATTCTCCCAGTTTACGACCATGTTAGACCATCTGGCAGTGGAGCTTAAGAAGCTTGGTATTGACTACTACATGCTGACAGGTTCCGTCAACAAAGAGAAGCGTATGCAGATGGTGGAGAACTTCAATAAGGACGACGTACCGGTATTCTGCATCTCCTTAAAGGCAGGAGGAACCGGGTTAAACTTAACCGCCGCCGATATCGTCATCCACTACGATCCTTGGTGGAATGTTGCCGTGCAGAACCAGGCGACCGACCGTGCACATCGTATCGGACAGAAGAACGTGGTGACGGTCTACAAGCTTGTCTCCCAGGGAACGATCGAGGAGAAGATCATCGATATCCAGGAAAAGAAGAAGAAGCTTGCCGAGCAGGTGCTCGAGGGCGAGGGAATGGATTCTGTGGCATTTACGAAGGAAGAAATTATGGAGCTGCTTGGGTAGGGAGAACCGGTTGACAGTTCACGCACATCACTTGTAAAACGACATCTTTGATACAGTGATGAAAAGTTGCGTCTAACCCGAAAAATCTTTGTAAAATGCATTGACAAACCATCCTCCATGCATTATATTTGTAAAACAGCTTGCGGCGAAGCCGCATAAAAACAGAACAATATTTCCGTGAGGGAGTAGTTCGCGTGAAGACGTGATTTGTCAACAGACCCGGTCAGCAGACCTGGCAAATCTTAATGAATGAGACTCATGTATGCAGTTATGGCATTTGATCCAGACTACATACATGCAGTCTCATTTTTTTGTCACTCATGCTCACCAGGCAATGTAAAACTCACCACAGGAGAAAAGGAGAACACAAGATGTCATTAGTTATGGAATTGCTATTGATCGGCATAGGCTTATCCATGGATGCCTTCGCGGTTGCCGTCTGTAAGGGCCTTGCCATGCGCAAGGTAAACAAAAAGCAGGCACTCGTAATCGGTTTATTCTTCGGAGGATTCCAGGCACTTATGCCATTCCTCGGATGGGCACTTGGTACAAGGTTTGAGAGCTATATCACCAATATCGATCACTGGATTGCTTTTATCCTGCTTGCCTTCATCGGAGGCAAAATGGTAATGGAAGCTGTCAAGCCGGAAGAGTACGACGAGATCAAACAGATGGATCCGCCGCTCGACTTAAAAGAAATGTTCATACTCGCCGTAGCCACCAGCATCGACGCCCTCGCAGTCGGCATCACCTTCGCCTTCTTACAGTACCCGATCGTGAAATCCATCACCATCATCGGCTGCACGACTTTCTGCATCTCCATTGCAGGTGTCTACGTCGGCAACTTCTTCGGAAACAAATACAAAAAGAGAGCCGAGATTGTCGGAGGTATTATCCTGATCCTCATCGGCGTGAAAATTCTGTTAGAGCACCTTGGAATCCTGGCACTCTAATAAGGGATGAAAGTGTCGTAAGAAATTCCACGTAAACACTATAATATATACGTGGAATTTATAAGACAGATTTCTCCTCCTATGAACTAAGAAATAAAAAAAATAACAACAAATAATTTCAAACCTTAGAAGCGAAACTCATAAAAAACGTAGAGATGGGTGTGGAACGGGCGGTGAGCTGTAAGAAAACCTTGGGGAGCCGCCGGTCCTTAGTTCCAAGCCGCGCAGAGACAGTAGTGGCTTGCAAATATTCTGTCACTGCGCGGCTGGAAACTTAGCACCGCTGCGAGCGACACGTAGCGGGAGCGTGTTCTCTTACAGCTCACCGCCCGTTCCACACCCGGCACAACCGAAAACAGAGTTTCGCCCCCAGATAAAGAAAGAGAGGAACAAAAAAATGGAACTTTTAAAATCAGCTATAATCCTGGTGATTGGCTTCGTCCTTCTGATCAAGGGCGCCGATTTCTTCGTAGAAGGAAGCTCATCCGTAGCCAAAAAATTCAACGTCCCGTCCTTAATCATCGGTATGACGATCGTAGCGATGGGAACGAGTCTTCCGGAGCTTGCCGTCAGCGTGACTGCATCCATGATCGGAAACAATACCCTTGCGGTCAGCAATGTCGCCGGCTCCAACATCTTCAACCTCATGGTCGTCTGCGGAGCATGTGCGCTCTTCACACCGCTGACCATTGAGAAAAATACCCTGCTAAAAGAATTTCCGTTTTCCATTATCTGTGCAGGGCTTTTAGTTGTGCTCGGATTTCTTGGCATGTCCCTTGGCAGAGTGGACGGAATCATCTTTCTTGTCATCTTCATTGTATATCTGTTCTGGATGATCCGCTCTGCAAAGCAGGCGAGAAACGCAGGAGATAAGCTTGAGGAAGAGGAAGAAGAGTTCATCGAGGAGGAAATCAAGATTCTTCCGATGTGGAAGTGTCTGCTCTTTATTGTTGGTGGTATGATCGCGATCAAGTTCGGCGGGGATTTCGTCGTAGACGGAGCTTCTACAATCGCAGCGGGCTTCGGTCTCAGCCAGACGCTGATCGGTCTCACCATCGTGGCGCTCGGAACGAGCCTTCCAGAACTTGTGACCTCCATCGTGGCGGCCAGAAAGGATGAGGTTGACATGGCACTCGGGAATGTCATCGGATCAAACATTTTCAATATACTGCTCATCCTTGGTGTTGCAGCAGTAATCAGCCCGATCACCTTCCTGATGGAGAATATCATTGATATCGTGATCTTAATCGTGATGAGCCTTGTGGTATGGATCTTTGCATGGACATCAAAGGAAATCAATCGGAAAGAAGGTATCATGATGCTGCTTATGTATGCTGTATACATGGTTTACATCTGCATTCGGTAAAAGAAAAAAGTTACACAACAAAAGACATCAGATTGTCAATTGCCACCCGATATATTATAATAGACCTTAGCAATGCCGGATGGCCAAGCCTGTACCGGCAGACACGTAGAATTGATTACAGAAAGGACTATTGCATATGAAGAGAATCGGAATGTTGACGAGCGGTGGAGACTGTCAGGCACTGAATGCAGCCATGAGAGGCGTTGTAAAGGGATTAAGCAATAATGTGGAAGAACTTGAGCTCTATGGATTTCATAATGGATATAAAGGACTGATTTACGGGGATTATCATTTGCTGACATCAGCAGACTTCTCCGGAATCCTCACAAAGGGTGGCACGATCTTAGGTTCCTCCCGGCAGCCTTTCAAGCAGATGAGAGTGCCGGATGCAAACGGGCTTGACAAAGTCGAGGCAATGAAACAGACCTACCACAAGCTGAACTTAGATTGCCTCGTTATTCTCGGAGGTAATGGTACGCAGAAGACTGCAAATCTGCTCCGGGAAGAGGGATTGAATGTCGTCCATCTTCCGAAGACCATTGATAATGATATTTACGGAACAGATGTGACATTCGGTTTCCAGAGCGCGATTAACATTGCCACAGATGCCATAGACTGTATTCATACAACAGCAGCTTCCCATAACAGAGTCTTTATCGTGGAAGTAATGGGACACAAAGTCGGCTGGCTGACGTTATATGCAGGAATTGCCGGTGGCGCAGATATCATTCTCCTTCCGGAAGTTCCATACGACATCAACAAGGTGGTGGAGGCAATCAATAAGAGAACAAAGGCAGGAAAAGGCTTCACGATTCTTGCAGTGGCAGAAGGGGCGATTTCAAAAGAAGATTCCTCCCTTACGAAGAAGGCTTACAAGGCAAAAGTGGCAGACCGCAAATATCCTTCCGTTTCCTACGAGATCGCAGACCAGATCTACGAGGCAGCAGGTGTGGAAGTGCGTGTGACGGTTCCGGGACATACCCAGCGTGGCGGAAGCCCATGCCCATATGACAGAGTGCTCTGCACAAGACTAGGCTCTGCTGCAGCAAAGGCAATTATGGATGAAGATTACGGATGCATGATCGCCATGATCAACGGACAGACGAAGCGCGTTCCATTAGCGGATGTTGCCGGAAAGCTGAAGATGGTAGATCCGAATTGTCAGATGATTAAGGAAGCCAAGAGAATCGGTATCAGCTTCGGTGATTAGAATTTTTGGAAAAAGAGAGAAGAAAGAAACTGCCCGGCGTAGTGACATACTGCGCCGGGCAGTGTCAGGAGGAGACAGACTATGTCATACACGGCGTTGTACCGGAAATTCCGACCGCAGGAATTTGAGGACGTAAAGGGACAGGATCATATCGTAACGACGTTGAAGAACCAGATAAAAGCGGACCGCATCGGACATGCCTACCTGTTCTGCGGTACAAGGGGAACCGGTAAGACGACAATCGCAAAGATTTTTGCCAAAGCGGTGAACTGTGAACATCCGGTGGACGGAAGCCCATGTGGGGAATGTCCGAGCTGTCGTGCGATCGCAGCGGGAAGTTCCATGAATGTCATCGAGATTGATGCGGCATCGAACAACGGTGTTGATAATATCCGACAGATCCGGGAAGAGGTGGAATACCGTCCAACCGAGGGCAGATACAAGGTCTACATCATCGACGAGGTTCATATGCTTTCCATAGGAGCCTTTAATGCACTGTTAAAAACGCTCGAGGAACCGCCGTCTTATGTGATTTTTATTTTGGCAACGACGGAGGCGCATAAGATTCCGATTACAATCCTGTCGCGCTGCCAGCGCTACGATTTCCGTAGAATTTCAATCGACACGATCGCAGGAAGACTGCAGGATCTGATGGAGCAGGAGGGCGTTTCCGTGGAGGAGCGTGCGATCCGCTACATTGCGAAGGCGGCAGACGGCTCCATGCGTGATGCATTAAGTCTTTTAGATCAGTGCATTGCCTTTTATCTGGGACAGGAGCTGACCTATGAGAAGGTGCTTGAGACGCTCGGCGCAGTGGACACGGAAGTGTTCAGCAGGCTGTTGCGTGCCATCCTTGAGAAGAACGTGACAGGGGCGATTGGTATTGTGGATGAGATGGTGATCGAGGGGCGCGAGATGGGACAGTTCGTGACCGATTTCACCTGGTATCTGCGCAATCTGCTGCTTGTCCAGAGTTCAGACGATATGGAGGATGTACTCGACATTTCCGCAGATAATCTGGCGCTGTTAAAAGAGGAAGCGCAGATGGTAGACCCGGAAGTGCTGATGCGTTATATCCGCATTTTCTCAGAGCTTGGCAATCAGATCAAATATGCGGCACAGAAACGGATTTTAATCGAAATTCACATTATAAAATTATGTAAACCAGAGATGGAACAGGATTACCAATCGTTAATCGACCGCGTAGACAGCCTGGAGAAGAAGTTAGAAAAAGGTGTGGTTGTCACACAGGCAGGCAGTCCCAGGCAGGGCAGCAACATAAATCCGGCAGAGGAAGTGAAGAAGATGGAACTTCCGAAAGCAATCCCGGAGGATATCAAACAGGTTATTGCAGGCTGGCAGGGGATGCTGTCGCAGCTTACGGGCATCAGCAAAACCTATCTGAAAAAAGCGTTGCCATCGCTTGGACCAAACGGCAGCCTTCTGCTTGTATTCGAGGATCCGAATGCCTATGCCTATATTGTAGAGAATCGTTCCGGATGTCAGGATAATCTTCGGATGATGATTGCAGAGCGCATCGGAAAAGAAGTGGAGATTCAGGTGAAGCAGAACGAGACCGGTCATCCGAGCGGCGAGGTATATCCGGATTTAAGGGATCTGATCAATTTTGAGATCGAAGAGGATGATTTTTAACTGGACGGATTCAGGAAATTATATTATGATAAGAGAAGACTGCCGGGGAAACTGACACGGCAGAGGACGAAATAGGACAGACCAAAAGAAACAGAATTATATAACGCAACGGAGGATATAGCATGGCAAAAAGAGGTGGATTCCCGGGTGGCATGCCTGGAAATATGAATAATCTGATGAAACAGGCACAGAGAATGCAGCGTCAGATGGAAGAGGCTCAGAAGGAATTAGAAGAGAAGGAAGTGACGGCAACAGCCGGCGGTGGAGCAGTAGAAGTGACTGTTTCCGGTAAGCACGAGATCACAAAGATCAAGTTATCCGAGGAAGTTGTTGACCCGGATGATATCGAGATGTTAGAGGACCTTATCATGGCAGCAGCCAACGAAGCATTCCGCAAACTCGAGGAAGAGAGCCAGAGCTCCATGGCGAAGATTACCGGAGGTATGGGCGGTCTTGGCGGCGGACTTCCATTCTAGGACAGATTCCAGATCAGAATTAGAAAAAAGCGCAGACGAAAAGCGTCAGTCACGGCAGTAAGTAGAACAAAACCGGGACTGACGCTTTTATTCATGACAACAGAGACACTTTAAAGTTTCGCCTTAAACACCTCATCCGCCGGATATCCGCCGGCGCATTTCTGCATTCCGCGCTGGATACTGTCTGCGGATGTTCCCCAGTCCTTATCCTTATTACGGTAATCGTTCTTCTCGACAAACCAGGAGACTTCCTTCTGGAGGCGGTCCATATTTTCCTGCATCATCGGGAAGGCGGTCGCATAGAAATCCTTTTTCTGCGTATCGTTTAACTTATTCTCAGCGGTCTCGACCAGATCTCCAAAGTGTGGCAGGCAGAAGCCCTTACTTGATTCAAACAGCTGTCGGAACTCCGGATTCTTTGTATACAGGTCGAAAAATGTGTCCAGATACCGTCCATAAATATTGCGGAAATGGTCGCAGACATAGCAGTCGGACACTTTTTTTTCAATCCAGGTGCCAAGCGGTGTCTCGGCAGATTTTGCGGCGGTGGCATCTGTCCGTTTCATGCGTTTCAACAGGCTGGACTTTCCGGGGGTGAACTCCTTCATCTCCTTTGTGAGCTCTGCGTTTAACTTCTTCAGATGGGTGCTTAAGATCAGTGCGTTTCCGAGCCGGTTACCATAGTCGTACATCATCTTGAAATGGTGGCGGCAGAAGCCGGTCGCGTCCGTTTTTTCCCGGATATCGTCTTCCATATAGGCGGAACCTAAGATAAAAGAGATGGCATGCTGCTCTGCTTCACGCTCTAAATAGCAGAAAGGGCACTCATCCTTGGCGTTAAAAGCGTCCATCAGTGGGATCGTGGCAATATTTTCTTTCATAGCTGTTACCTTTGTCTTTCCGCATCCTGCGGGGCAAAGGCTGCAGGTGCATGTTACTTTCAGTATAAAAGGCAGTCAGAATCAAGTCAAGAAAATCACTTGTAAAAATGGACGATATCATTTAATATTAGTTACAGTTCACAAAAAAGGAAGAGAGCGATGGATTACTATAGCAGTCAGATTAACAAGTTAATACAGGAGCTGTCGGAACTCCCGGGAATCGGCGCCAAGTCGGCGCAGCGCCTGGCATTTCATATCCTGAATATGCCGGTAGAGCAGGTGGAGGGGCTTTCGAATGCGATCATCGATGCGAGAAAGAATGTCCGGTACTGTAAAGAGTGTTTCACACTGACAGACGATGAGCTCTGCCCGATCTGCAAGGATGCATCGAGAAACCATAAGACAATCATGGTTGTGGAGAATACAAGGGATCTCGCAGCTTACGAGAAGACGGGCAAATATGATGGGGTCTACCATGTACTCCATGGCGCAATCTCACCGATGCTTGGGATCGGTCCGAACGATATCCGGCTCAAGGAACTGATGCTGCGGCTTCAGAAGGATGTGGACGAGGTGATCATTGCAACGAATTCCAGCCTCGAAGGAGAGACAACGGCGATGTACATCAGCAAGCTGATCAAGCCGACCGGGATTAAGGTGACGAGAATCGCCAGCGGCGTGCCGGTAGGAGGGGATCTGGAATATATTGATGAAGTAACACTGCTCCGCGCCCTTGAGGGACGGACTGAGTTATAGATAACAGAATCACAGAAAGGCAAAGGTATTATGACAAATTTAGAACTGGAAAAAACCGCGAACGAGATTCGCAAAAGTATTGTAACAGCAGTACACAGTGCAAAATCCGGTCATCCGGGTGGATCTTTATCCGCAGCAGATATTTTTACATATCTGTACTTTGAGGAGATGAACATCGATCCGAAGAACCCGAAGATGGCAGACAGAGACCGTTTTGTCCTGTCTAAGGGACATGTGGCACCTGGCTTATATTCAACGCTGGCAGAGCGCGGATATTTCCCGAAGGAGAATCTTGTCACACTGCGTCATACAGGATCTTATTTACAGGGACATCCGGATATGAAGCATATTCCAGGAGTAGATATGTCAAGCGGTTCCTTGGGACAGGGACTTTCTGTAGCAGTCGGAATGGCAGCTGTTGCAAAGTTTGATAAGAAGGACTACCGTGTGTACGCACTTTGCGGAGACGGAGAGATCCAGGAGGGACAGATCTGGGAAGCAGCGATGTGGGCTGGCTTTAAGAAGTTAGACAACCTTGTAGTCGTTGTGGACAATAACAATCTTCAGATTGATGGAGCCATTGACGAAGTATGCTCTCCATATCCAATTGATAAGAAGTTTGAGGCATTCAATTTCCATGTGATCAATATCAATGGCAATGATTTTGACGAGATCCGTGCTGCATTCAAAGAGGCAAGGGAGACCAAGGGAATGCCGACAGCGATCATCGCAAAGACCGTAAAGGGAAAAGGAGTTTCCTTCATGGAGAACGCATGTGACTGGCATGGAAAAGCTCCGAATGATGAGCAGTATGAAGTGGCAATGGCAGATTTAGAAAAGGCAGGTGAAGCATTATGTCAGAAATAAAGAAAGTAGCAACCCGTGACAGCTATGGAAATGCATTGGTAGAGTTAGGAAAAGAGCATGATGATCTGATCGTATTAGATGCGGATCTTGCAGGGGCAACCAAGACAGGCGTCTTCAAAAAAGCATTCCCGGAACGCCATTGGGATGTCGGTATTGCAGAGGCAAATATGGCGGGCATCGCAGCAGGTGTGGCAGCCAGCGGAAAAGTACCGTTTATGAGCTCTTTTGCAATGTTTGCAGCAGGACGTGCTTATGAGCAGGTGCGCAACGCGATCGGATACCCACATCTGAATGTAAAGATCGGAGCGACCCATGCAGGAATCTCCGTAGGGGAAGACGGGGCAACCCACCAGTGCTTAGAAGACCTGGCACTGATGCGCGAGATCCCGGGAATGGTCGTGATCAACCCGGCAGATGATGTAGAGGCAAGAGCGGCAGTGAAGGCTGCCTATGAGCATGTGGGACCTGTTTATCTTCGTTTTGGACGTCTTGCAGTTCCGGTTTTCAACGATGAGGAGACCTATCAGTTTGAGATCGGAAAAGGAATTGTGTTAAAAGAAGGAACCGATGTTACCATTTTTGCGACAGGTCTGTGTGTCAACGAGACCATCGAGGCGGAGAAGCTGCTTGCGGCAGATGGAATCAACGCAGAGATCATCAATATCCACACAATCAAACCAATCGACCGTGAGCTTGTCGTACAGTCTGCGGTAAAGACCGGCAAGGTAGTGACAGTGGAGGAACACTCTGTCATTGGCGGACTGGGAAGTGCAGTCTGCGAGGTACTCTGTGAGGAAGCTCCGACAAAGGTTTTGAGAATCGGTGTGAATGACACCTTCGGCGAGTCCGGTCCGGCAGTGGAACTGGTCCACAAATATGGTCTGGATGCAGAAGGCATTTATAAGAAAGTAAAAGCATTTGTAAAATAGTCTGATCTGACAAAAAACAGCAGGGAAAATGTCAAAAAACGGCAGAAATGTCGTTTTTTGACATTTTTTGTTGCTAACAGGCAAATACAATGGATAGAATCCGTCAAAATCTGCACAGGCGGTGTGCTAGGATTTTTCTGAAAAACAGGATGTCCGGGAAAGGGACAGGCATGAGAAAGGGGTTTCATCATGACAGAGATTTTGCAGGAAGAGAGAGCATTACCAAAGAATATTAAACAGATTGGCGCGCCTGATATTGGAGATCGTATTTACATAGAGAACAGAGCCTATCAGACCATGCATCCACAGAATGTTTCCACGGAAAAAATGGTGTATGTACTGCTGGGAAGTCTCGAGAAGGATAGGGAGCGCCAGAGTATTTATAAAAGCAGCAATTACATTGGAAGAGATTGCGTTTGATGGCGATGTGCCGGTCTGGAACGATGACAGCTGGGCATATCTGTATCGGAAATTAAATCATGCATACGATGACATGGTGATCACAGGATGGGCGTTTGACGTGCGTGGGCAGATGCCGGAACTGACGGTGGCGGTTGAGAAAATCCACAGGACTTATTTTGGCGGTGCACATCAGGTGCTTTATCTGCTGGACACACTTCAGAATGAGGATTCTTTTTACAGTGTGAAAAATGGTGTCTTAAAGAAGCGGGACGGCTATTATATCTATTATGAGAAGGGGCAGGAGGAACCACGGATTAGCGTGTCGATCGAGACA
>ERZ773107.2519-NODE-2519-length-13460-cov-3.754271_pt1 | contig 13460 bp, 12 predicted proteins | sample MGYA00580571_ERZ773107 | MGnify/ENA primary metagenome ERZ773107 (study PRJEB29015, sample SAMEA2737843) | human gut metagenome | biome: human gut; feature: human-associated habitat; material: faeces | place: China | collected 2012 ... | reverse complement strand
TAAGGGGGTAAAAAAATGAGTACAACAAAAAAATCAACTGAGCAAGTACCATTTCTGGAACGTCCCATTGTGCGTACGATCCTTCCTATTGCAGGATTCGTGATCATCTGTGTATTATTTGCATTCCTCACAGACGGCAGACTGTTTCAGCCGAAAAATATATCACTGCTTCTGAGCCAGTCATACATGCTGCTGATCTCATCTATCGGCGTGTTCATGGTAATGACAATGGGTGGCCTGGATTTCTCCCAGGGCTCCATGCTTGGTGTTGCTTCCATCGTAGTCTGCTACCTTTCCCATTACAACATGGTTCTGGCAGCTCTGGGTGGTGTGGTAACAGGCGGACTGATCGGACTGATCAATGGTTACTTCAATGTTAAGAGAAAAATCACAAGCTTCATTGTTACAATCTGTACTATGTATCTGTTCCGTGGAGTTTGTGCTTATGCAACAACTAACTCACCTGTTTATGCAGTAAGTGATATTTCCAAATATAACACACTGCCATTTATGCTTACTTTTACAGTGATTATTTTCGTAGTGGCATACCTTGTATTCACTTACACAGGTCTGGGCTCCAGACTGAAGGCAATCGGTGCTGGTGAAACAGCAGCAAGATTCGCAGGTATCCGTGTAGAGACTACAAAGATCCTCGTATTCGTGGCAGCAGGATGTATCACTGGACTTGCAGCATTTGTGAATGCCATCAAAGTAGGTTCCGTTACATCAACAGCCGGAAACCAGCTGGAAACACAGATCATGATCGCCCTGGTACTTGGCGGAATGCCTGTAAACGGCGGTGCTAAAGTAAGATTCTACAACATCATCCTTGGCGTTATGACTTACAAAGTACTTTCCAGTGGTCTGGTAATGCTGATGATGCCGACACAGTTACAGCAGCTGATCCTTGGTATCATCTTCCTGATCGAGGTAGCAATCTTCAGTGACAGGAAGACTGGTATGATCGTGAAGTAATTAATTGTATAATATCGATTATATAACTGGCGTATTCGTGTATTATGTTCATACCTACATAAAATCCCCGGCTCCCGCAGAATTGGTCTGCGGGAGGTGGGGATTTTTGTCGTTTTTGTGTTCTCGTCACATTGATCACCATAGTATATTTCTGTTGCTTATCCTGTCAGGGCATGATAAGCTAAACATATAAAATCTGGTATTATGGGGTAATATATACAGGAGGGCGTAACAAATGATAGATATAAAAAATATCAGCACACACTGTACGCGCAGTGAATTTGTAGGGACCGCAGTTCTGGATACGATTGGGCTTGTGATTTCAGGGATTGATGATACTTTGCTGGAGACTATGAACGTAGGAATGAAGTATCGCTGTCTGGGATTGTTCAGCTCCCGTACAGGTGCTGCAGGGCAGATCACTGCTATCGATGATGCGGTGAAAGCAACCAACACAGAGGTTCTTTCCATAGAATTGCCGAGGGATACCAAGGGATGGGGTGGTCATGGAAACTATATTGTTCTTGGGGGAACTGATGTCTCGGATGTTCGCCATGCCATATCTATGGCTTTGGAACTTACGAATAAATATGCAGGTGAACTCTATATCAGCGAGAGTGGACATCTGGAATTTGCCTATTCAGCCAGTGCAGGACAGGCTCTGAATAAAGCATTCGGAGTATCGGTTGGAGAAGCCTTTGGGTTTATGGCGGGTTCTCCGGCTGCAATAGGGCTTGTGATGGCAGATACTGCGATGAAATCAGCGCCTCTTTCCATTGCGAAATATATGACGCCGAATAAGGGAACCAGCCATTCCAATGAAGTGATCCTGGCAGTTTCCGGAGATGCCAGTGCTGCTAAGACAGCGGTATTAAATGCCAGACAGACAGGTCTGGAGCTTCTGATCGGAATGGGCAGTTATCCGGAGATACCGGGGATCCCGTATTTGTAGAGATAAACTTTGTTCCCTGATTCACACTGCAGGTACTGAAAAAATCCTTGACTTTTTTTAAAACAGTCCGTATAATAACCAACGGTAAATTTAAGAAACAGATATTTGGTATTATTGGAAACGGTACATCCTCCTGGATGGTTATGAACAACACAAATCTCTAATTGATGTTATTCATACTATCTAAGGAGGATTTTTTATGCCTAAAAACAAGTTTCAGGAAGTTATTTTTACGATTATCATGGTGTTTGTAATGGTCTATGCCATGATCTGCTACAACATTGTACTGAATACAGGGACAATGACAAATGAGACATTTCTGTTAGCTTTTCATGAATTAACATTCATGGGACCGATTGCATTTATTCTTGATTTCTTTATCATCGGTGGTCTTGCAAAGAAGATTGCATTTGGTGTTGTGGATATGAGAAGAGATAATCCGTTCCACCTTGTACTTGCAATCTCAGCAGTATCCGTTGCATTTATGTGTCCATGTATGAGCTTTGCGGCAACTGTGCTGATCAAACATGCACCGGCAAGTCAGATCATTCCCACATGGCTCCAGACAACAGCAATGAACTTTCCGATGGCATTCTTCTGGCAGATTTTTTATGCCGGACCATTCGTAAGATTTATTTTCGGAAAGCTTTTCCCGGAGAAAGAAAAGGCAGCAGCTTCTGCCGAATAAAAAATATGTAATTTTGACTGCAGCATTCTGTATTTCAGGATGCTGCTTTTTTTGTGTTCTTATCTATACGTTACTGTTCACTCCGTTCTCAGTAACGTAGCCAAAATTCATTCCAGATTGCCTGCGGCAATGGAATTTTGGCTTGTATGTCTCGGGATTTTGGCATATTCATGCCAAAACACCTCGCGGGATAGTGATGTGTGAACAGTAACATCTACACAACGTAAATTGTACTTATTTTAATACACTATTGACAAATTCTGTCATTTCTTGTAATATCATATAAAACATATCGAATAACTATGAAAAGTAGAGAATGCAAAAAACTACTGGTACCTTAAAGGAGATGAAACATGATCAGAAAATTATTTGCCTTTGGTCTTGCAGTTGTACTGGCACTGATGCCGGTACAGACTTTTGGAAAAACGGTGTCTGTCACCAATGTTTCCTATGATCCTACCAGAGAGATGTTTGAACAGTATAATAAAATATTTGAAGACCACTGGAAGGAGAAGACCGGGGAAGATGTGGAAGTGATACAGTCCCATGGCGGTTCAGGGAAACAGGCACTTGAGGTAGCCAATGGTCTGGATGCAGATGTGGTAACCCTGGCACTGGAATATGATATTGAGTCTATTGAAAACGCAGGGCTGATCAAGGCAGGATGGAAAGAGAAATTTGACAATGACAGTTCTCCTTATACATCCACTATCGTATTTCTGGTGAAGAAAGGAAATCCCAGGGATATCAAAGACTGGGACGACCTGACGAAAAAAGGAGTGGGAGTAGTAACACCAAATCCGAAAACCTCCGGCGGTGCCAGATGGAACTACATGGCAGCGTGGGCTTACGCAGATAAAAAGTATGGTGGCGATGAAGCGCAGATGAAGGAATTTATTAAGAAACTTTACAGGAATGTGGTAGTTCTTGATTCAGGCGCAAGAGGTGCAACGACTTCTTTCGTGGAGAACGGACAAGGAGATGTGTTAGTTGCATGGGAAAATGAAGCTTATCTATCCATGCGGGATTACCCGGATGAGTATGAGATTGTTACTCCAAGCGTAAGTATTCTGGCACAGCCCTCTGTGGCGGTGGTAGATGAAGTGGTGGATTACAGAGACACAAGAGATGTGGCAACTGAGTATTTGAATTATCTGTATTCCGACGAAGCACAGGAGATTGCAGCAGAGAATTATTTCCGCCCCACCAATGAGAAAATCCTGAAGAAGCACAGTGATACGTTTGATCTGAATATAAATCTGGCAAATATCAATGATTATGGCGGATGGGATGAAGTGCAGGAGAAACATTTCACAGATGGCGGAATTTTCGATCAGATTTATGAGAGATAAAGGAAGACAAGATGAAGCAAGAGCATAAGCACAGACAGAATATATGAGACAGGAGAGGTGGTAATTGATTATGAAAAAAAGAAATAAACCGGTGATTCCAGGGTTTGGGCTCTCCATGGGAATTACCATTTCCATATTGAGTCTGGTAGTTCTGATCCCCCTGGCAAGTCTGGTGGTCTACACAGCGAAGCTGAGTTTTAAAGATTTTATCGAAACCATCACAAGAGCCAGAGTGCTGGCATCCTTTTATACCAGTTTTGTATGTGCTTTTGCAGCAGCAGTAATAAATGGAATTATGGGAACTGTTCTTGCGTGGGTGCTTGTGAAATATGATTTTCCGGGCAAGAGACTTATGGATGGGATGATCGAACTTCCCTTTGCTCTTCCCACAGCAGTAGCAGGTATTGCGCTGACATCCCTGACCTCAGATTCCGGAATTGTAGGCAGCTTTTTTGCAGGATTCGGTATCAAGATTGCATACACAAGAATCGGCATTACAGTGGCTATGATATTTGTAGGGATACCGTTCGTTGTGCGAAGTGTACAGCCGGTTCTGGAAAAGATGGATAATTCTTACGGCGAGGCAGCAGGAGTGTTGGGAGCAAAGAAAACAACTATCTTCTGGAAGGTCATTTTTCCAGAACTGAAGCCCGCAATCTTTGCAGGGACCGGACTTGCGTTCGGAAGATGTCTGGGTGAATATGGAAGTGTTGTATTTATCGCAGGAAATAAACCCTATTATACAGAAATCACACCGCTGGTTATTATGTCAGAGCTTCAGGAATTTGATTATTCAAGTGCAACGGCAATCGCACTTGTGATGTTGGCAGTTTCATTTTTTATTCTGTTCCTTAACAGTATGATACAGCAGAGAAATGCAAGAATTTTAAGAGGAGGAAATGCCTGATGGACAACAATGAAAAGACTTCGGAGAAAATTACAAAATGGCTGCTTGTCGGGATCAGTGTTCTGTTTCTGGCAGTCATGCTCCTTCTTCCTCTGATCACTGTGATCACAGAAGCATTGCGGAGCGGATGGAAGGTCTATGCAGCTGCAGTGACAGATGAGTACACCATCAAAGCACTTCTTCTTACAGTGAAGGCAACAATTTTTGCTGTTGTTTTTAACACTGTTTTTGGTGTTTTTGCAGCCTGGGCATTGACGAAGTTTCAGTTCAGGGGTAAAAAGCTTCTCACTACCCTGATCGATCTTCCGGTTACTATTTCCCCTGTTATTGCAGGTCTGATCTTTCTTCTGATTTTTGGACGACAGAGTCCTGTTTACTTTTTTCTCATGAAGTTAGGGATGAAAGTTGTATTCTCTGTACCGGGAATCATTATTGCAACTGTATTTGTAACCTTTCCTTTTATTTCCAGAGAGCTGATCCCGGTTCTGGAAGCAGAAGGAAGCGATGAGGAGGAAGCGGCAGCCCTGATGGGAGCAGGTGGATGGACCATTTTCTGGAAGATTACATTCCCGCATATCAAATGGGCATTACTGTACGGAGTTGTGCTCTGTACGGCAAGAGCAATGGGAGAGTTTGGAGCGGTATCTGTACTTTCCGGACATTTAAGAGGAAAGACCAATACACTTCCTCTTCATGTAGAGATTTTGTTTAATGAGTTTCAGTATGTTCCGGCGTTTGCCGTATCTTCGCTGCTTGTGATCATGGCGGTTATCATTCTGGTAGCCAGAAGCCTGATCGAATATAAAGGAAAGAAGGAAGCCTGATATGTATGTAGAGTTAAAAAATATCAATAAGACATATGGTTCTTACCAGGCATCAAGGAATGTGAATTTCGGAATTGAGAAAGGTAAGCTGATCGGTCTGCTGGGACCAAGCGGAAGTGGAAAAACTACCATTCTTCGAATGATCGCAGGTCTGGAAACCCCGGACAGCGGAGAAGTTATTATTGATGGAAAAGTGGTAAATGATGTTCCGGCCAGTCAGCGTGGGATTGGATTTGTATTTCAGAATTATGCGTTATTTCGCTATATGACGGTTTATGACAACGTTGCATTTGGCCTGAAGGTTCAGAAGGCAGACAAGAAGAAAATTGATACCAGAGTCAGAGAACTGATCAAACTGGTGGGACTGGAAGGACTGGAAAAAAGATATCCAAGCCAGTTATCCGGCGGTCAGAGGCAAAGGGTGGCATTTGCCAGAGCCCTTGCTCCAAATCCCCAGGTGCTGCTTCTGGATGAGCCCTTTGCAGCCATTGATGCAAAAATCCGTCAGGAACTGCGAAGCTGGTTAAAGGAGATGATCGGGAAGCTGGGAATTACCAGTATTTTCGTTACTCATGATCAGGATGAAGCCATTGAAGTAGCAGATGAGATTATTATCACCAATGCAGGACGGATTGAACAGAAAGGAACTCCTATAGGGGTTTACAGAAATCCGGAGACTGCTTTTACAGCTGCCTTCTTCGGACAGCCATCTGTGTTGAAAAACGCAGATGATTTCCATACTTTTGCTCAGGCAGAGGGAGCAGACAAGATCATTGTCCGTCCGGAATTTGTAAAAATCTCCAAATTGGATGAGGTGGAGAAGTTCAAAACTTCCGTATCCCGGGGAGTGGTTGAACGGGTTTCCTTCCGAGGAGATAATCTGGAACTTCAGGTGAGAGTCAACAATTCCGCAGTAACTGCCAGAAGAAGCCTGGAGAAAGCAGATATCCGGGAAGGCGAGACTGTGAATGTATTCCTTTACAGGATTTTTGCACTGAGAGGTGACAGTGTACAGTTGATCGAGAATGAAGCTGTAAGGGATGACTTTGTAATTATCTGACAGCGGTGGCTACGGCAACTGACGACAATGAAAAATAAGAAATTCAGACGCAAGAGTGATCGGAAAACCAACTTGTTGGCACAATGGTATGGAGGAAAGGGTAAGAGAGAATGAGAACAGAGAGAATCAGGACAGATGTGCTGATCATCGGCGGCGGTACGGCAGGATGCTTTGCAGCCTATGTGATCGGTAAAAAAAGCGGCAGAAAAGTTCTGATCGCAGAGAAAGCGAATATCAAGCGAAGCGGATGTCTGGCGGCGGGCGTGAATGCATTGAACGCATATATTACAGAAGGCAGAGTGCCGCAGGATTATGTGGATTATGCCAAAAAGGATGCCCATGGAATCGTAAGAGAAGACCTTCTTCTTACCATGTCAGAGAGACTGAATCATGTGACAAAGGTGATGGAAGATCTGGGGCTGGTCATCCTGAAGGGCGAAAACGGAAAATATGTTGCCAGAGGAAACCGAAACATCAAGATCAATGGCGAAAATATGAAGCCAATCCTTGCAAAGGCGGCAGCTGAACAGGAGAATGTTACGGTTCTCAATCATGTAAATATTACAGATTATAAAACAGAAAACAAAAAAGTCACAGGCGCAGTTGGATTTAGCGTTAATGAGGATATTTTCTATGACATTGATGCGAAAGCAGTTCTTTGTGCCACAGGTGGTGCAGCGGGACTTTACAGACCGAATAATCCGGGATTTTCCAGACATAAGATGTGGTATCCTCCGTTTAACACAGGTGCAGGATATGCAATGGGACTTCTTTCCGGTGCGGAGATGACAACCTTTGAGATGCGTTTCATTGCATTGAGATGTAAGGACACGATTGCTCCTACAGGAACTATTGCTCAGGGTGTTGGGGCCAGACAAGTCAATGCACATGGTGATATTTATGAAACAAAATATGGTCTGACAACTTCCCAGCGAGTTTACGGTACAGTCATGGAGAACAGAGAAGGAAACGGTCCATGTTATCTCAGAACGGAAGGTATTTCCAAAGAACAGGAGCAGGACCTTTACAAAGCTTACCTGAATATGGCACCGTCCCAGACTCTGAAATGGATAGAAGCCGGAAAAGGAGCATCCGAAGAGAATGTAGAGATTGAGGGCACAGAGCCATATATTGTAGGCGGACATACAGCCAGCGGTTACTGGGTAGATAATAACAGAGCTACAACTATTGAAGGTTTATACGCAGCCGGAGACGTGGCAGGAGGATGTCCGCAGAAATATGTAACCGGCGCACTGGCAGAAGGTGAGATCGCAGCAGAGGCAATTTTGGAATATCTGAATGGTAAAGATGATGACCGGATCGCAGCGGAAAATAAGGAAGAAGCTTTGGAGTGTGGTGGAGAACAGGAGCTGTCTCAAACTGCAATAGCTAAGAAGGCAGAATACGAATCACATTTGAATGCTTCCCGTTCTTTGATGAATGCAGAGCAGCTTGAGGAAGCCATGCAGAAGATCATGGATCAGTACGCAGGAGGAATCAGTACAGACTACAGATACAGCGGGATGAGTCTTGCAAAGGCAGATGAAAAGATCGCAGCATTGTTGCCAGTAGTTGACACTCTGGCAGCAACAGATACTTATGAACTGATGCAGATTTATGAACTTCGCGAACGACTGATCGTGTGCCAGGCAGTGATCGCACATCTGGCAGCCAGAAAGGAAACCAGATGGCATAGTTTCGGAGAGAATACAGACTACCCGCAGCAGAGCGAAGAGTGGATGAAATATGTAAACTCCCGTATGGAAAACGGCGAGATTAAGATCTTATATCGTGACCTGATCACAAAGGAAAATACAGGTTTGAATACAGCAGAGAAAGGAGCAGGTGAGAGATGAGCATTCGGATTCAGAAAAGTAAATGTGCAGGATGCGGCAGATGTATCGAAGCCTGTCCCGGAAATCTGATCAAAAAGGATAAAGAGAACAAAGCCTTTATCCGTCAGGTAAGAGATTGCTGGGGATGTACTTCCTGTATTAAGGAATGCAGGCATGATGCCATCCGCTTTTTCCTTGGAGCTGATGTGGGAGGCAGAGGTGCAAGTATGGTTGTATCAGAGAAACCGGATATTTCCACATGGACAGTGGAGAAGCCGGATGGCACTAAGATCACTATTCAGGTTAATAAGAAAGACGCTAATAAATATTAAACATAAGTATGTACTCTCAGAGTCTTTAGAGTGTGTTTGAAAAATGCTTTACGCAAGATGTGCGTCACAATTTGTGGGAGATTTTGTTCGGATGAGGGCGTCGTAGCGGGCTACGACAACCGAATTCGGACAAAATATACCGCAAAGTGGGGCGTGCAGATTGCGGGAATGATTTTTCAGACACGCTCTAGTGTATTTGCTCAAGTACGAAAAGATTCCGAGTATAAACAAACAGAGGAGGATAATGCAATGAGTAACTTATCTCATCTTGATGCGCTTGAGGCAGAGGCGATTTATATTATGCGGGAAGTAGCAGCCGAGTGTGAAAAGCCGGTTATGCTCTATTCTATAGGAAAGGACAGCTCCGTTATGCTCCATCTGGCGATGAAGGCATTTTACCCGGAGAAACCTCCATTCCCGTTCCTTCACATTGATACTACATGGAAATTCCATGAGATGATCGAATTCCGCGACAGAATCGCAAAGGAAAACGGAATTGATATGCTGGTTTACACCAATGAAGAGGGTGTAAAGGCAGGAATCAACCCATTTGACAATGGTTCTGCATATACAGATATCATGAAAACACAGGCCTTAAAACAGGCTCTGACTAAATATGGATTTACAGCGGCATTTGGAGGCGGCCGTCGTGATGAGGAGAAATCCAGAGCAAAAGAAAGAATCTTCTCTTTCCGTAATTCAGCTCAGGCATGGGATCCGAAAAACCAGAGACCGGAGATGTGGAAGCTTTATAACACTAAGATCCAGAAGGGAGAGAGTATGCGAGTATTCCCAATTTCCAACTGGACAGAAAAGGATATCTGGCAGTACATTCAGCGTGAAAATATCGAAATTGTACCGTTATATTTTGCGAAAGAAAGACCGGTCATCTACAGAGACGGAAATATCATTATGGTGGATGATGACAGATTAAAACTCCGTCCGGGTGAAAAGATTGAAAACAAAAAAGTCAGATTCCGTACTCTTGGATGCTATCCGCTTACTGGAGGTATTGAATCTGAAGCAGATACGCTGGATGAGATTATTGATGAGACGTTAAGTGCTGTTTCTTCTGAACGTACCAGCAGGGTGATCGACCACGAGGCAGCGGGCAGCATGGAGAGAAGAAAGAGAGAGGGGTATTTCTAGGATGAAAGGATTATTGAAATTTATTACATGCGGAAGTGTGGATGATGGAAAATCCACTCTGATCGGACATATTCTTTATGATGCAAAGCTTCTCTATGCAGATCAGGAGAAAGCTCTGGAGCTGGATTCCAAAGTAGGAAGCAGAGGCGGTGCCATTGATTATTCTCTTCTTCTGGACGGTCTGATGGCAGAGCGTGAACAGGGAATTACCATTGATGTTGCATACCGTTATTTTACAACAGATAACAGAAGCTTCATTGTTGCAGATACACCCGGACATGAAGAATATACAAGAAACATGGCAGTGGGTGCGTCCTTTGCAGATCTGGCAGTTATCCTGGTGGATGCTTCACAGGGAGTACTGGTACAGACAAGACGTCATGCAAGAATCTGCGCATTGATGGGAATCCGTTACTTTGTATTTGCAGTAAACAAAATGGATCTTATTGAATATGATGAAAAACGTTTCCGCGACATTGAGAATCAGATCGCAGCACTGATAGAAGAACTGAAACTTGCCAATGTAACTATTATTCCGGTATCTGCCACAGAAGGTGACAACGTTACAACCAAATCTGACAACATGCCATGGTATAAAGGTGAGGCGCTTCTTTCCCATCTGGAAACCGTAGACATTAAGGAAGATACAGAGAAGGGCTTCTATATGCCTGTACAGAGAGTCTGCAGACCAAATCATGAGTTTCGCGGATTCCAGGGACAGATTGAAAATGGTGCCATCAGGGCAGGCGACCTTGTGACTACTCTTCCCAGTAAAGAAGAAGCTCATGTAAAGAGTATTCTTGTTGGCGATAAAGAAGTTCAGGAAGCTGTACAGGGACAGCCTGTTACCATCCAGCTTGACAGAGAAGTAGATGTTTCCCGCGGATGTGTACTTACCATTGATTCCGGCGCAGTTCTTACAGACTCTGTGGAAGCAGATATCCTCTGGATGGATGACAATGCTCTTACGGATGGTAAGAACTTCTTTGTAAAAATCGGTACAAAGATGATCCCCGGCCTGGTTACAAAAATCAATTATTCTGTGGATGTTAATACAGGTGAAAAGAAAAGCGCATATACCTTAAAGAAAAATGAGATTGCTTCCTGTACTCTGGAATTCTCAGAGAAGATTGTTGTAGACGAATTTGACAGGCACAGAACACTGGGTGAGCTGATTCTGATAGATCGTGTCACAAATATGACTTCTGCCTGCGGTGTTGTGAGAAAAACCTTTGTTTCTCAGGATAAATCCCAGATCGGAAAAGTGGACGAGCAGGTTCGTGCAGGAGTGAAAGGTCAGACACCGGTAGTAGTGGAATTCCCGATCGGTAAAGAAGGAATCACTCTTGATTTTGCAGAGCAGGTAGAAAAGGGACTGACTGTACTTGGAAAACATACCTATCTGTATCATCCGGCAGCGAGTGAAAACTATGCAGAAACTGTCCGCCATCTTAAGGCAGCAGGTCTGATCGTACTTCTTGTTCTTGATGAAAATACAGCAAAAGACGAGACATTAAAGACTCTGGATGGTTTCTATGCGAACTGGCAGATTGACGGAATCACTGTGAAAGATGCGATTGATTTCGTGAAAAAGAAATCTGCATTTACAGTGCAGAGTGTACATGATGGAAATTATATCTGATTATAACAGGGCTATAAATCGCCGCAGAGACAGAGAAAGTCTCTGCGGTATTTTGTTTTCTTGACAAGTGTTGTTACAGCGGATTATACTTATTTTCAAATATTCAGAATCCATAATAATACAGACAGGAAAGATAACAGAAATATGCAAACGAACAATGAAAGTAAACAAAACCAAAAAAAGAGATGCTTCTTGGAATTTTGTTTGTAATTGCTACGATTATCATCCTGGCGATACCAACGAAGAAAAGACAGAAATAAAGATGAGTGAATATCGATCAGAATATAGAATGGGCAATTGGTTACTGTTCACACACCACTATCCCGCGAGGTGTTTTGTCATGAATATGCCAAAATCCCGAGACATACAAGCCAAAATTCCATTGCCACAGGCAATCTGGAATGAATTTTGGCTGCGTTACTGAGAACGGAGTGAACAGTAACGATTTATCTGATACCCGATCAAAGGCCGGAAAGTTGTTTTTGCCGGTAAAAATAAGGCTTTCGACCTTTTATCATTTACATGATAACATATACAAATAAAATTGACAAGAATACAAAAGTTTTGTACAATAGATACAAAAGGAAACAAAACTGAATAAAACAAAACGAAACTAAATGAAAGGCGGTAAAAATATGAGAAAGAAATTAATTGCAGCAATGATGGCAGGAGTACTGAGTGCAGGAATGTTCAGCACAGGAGTTTTCGCAGCAGATACAGATTTAAAAGGTGAAGTCAACACATTCATCGCAGCAAGCTTAAGCAATGCAATGGAAGAAATCCAGAAAGACTTCAATGAGACATATCCTGATGTTGAAATCCTCTACAATGCAGACAGCTCAGGTACATTACAGACACAGATCGAAGAAGGCGCACGCTGTGATATCTTTTTCTCAGCAGCTGATAAACAGATGAATGCTCTGATAGACGAAAATCTGGCTAAGAAAGATACTGTAGAAGATATCCTTGAGAACAAAGTCGTTCTGATCAAACCTAAGGATGGGGAAACAAAAGTTACAGGATTCGAGAACATCACAGATGCAGCCAACATCGCACTTGCAGGTGACAGCGTTCCTGTTGGACAGTATTCCAGAGAAATTTTCGACAATCTTGGAATTACAGATGAAGTAAATAAGATGGAAATCAATGAAGGTAAAAATGTATCTGAAGTTCTTGCTGCAGTAAGTGAAGGAAGTAATGAGATCGGTATCGTTTATGCTACAGATGCAGCTTCCGTTGCAGATAAAGTAGACGTTATCGCAGAAGCTCCGGCAGATGCACTGAAGACACCTGTTCTCTATCCGGTAGGCCTTATCGAAGACAAAGAGGCATCTGAAGATGATACAGCAGCTGCAGAAGCATTTCTTGAGTACATCAAATCTGATGACGCTATGAAAGTGTTTGAGAAATATGGCTTTACAGCATACAAAGCAGATGATGCTTCCGAAACAGATGATAAAGATGCAGAAACAACAGAAGAAACAGATGACACAGAAACAAATGCTGAGACAGAGACAACAGAGGAAGCTAAATAAGAATGAGTGAATTTCTGGCAGAAATAAACTGGAGTCCTTTATGGATTTCTCTGAAAACAGGTTTCGCGGCTACTGTGATCGCGTTCTTTCTGGGAATATTCTTTGCGAGACTGGTGATGAAGATGAAACCTGTTTCCAGAGGCATACTGGATGGTATCCTGACCATGCCTCTGGTACTTCCCCCAACAGTGGCCGGTTTCATTCTGCTT
>ERZ773107.2518-NODE-2518-length-13461-cov-3.625839_pt1 | contig 13461 bp, 13 predicted proteins | sample MGYA00580571_ERZ773107 | MGnify/ENA primary metagenome ERZ773107 (study PRJEB29015, sample SAMEA2737843) | human gut metagenome | biome: human gut; feature: human-associated habitat; material: faeces | place: China | collected 2012 ... | reverse complement strand
GCTGTGAGCAGAAAGGCTTGTGTGAGCCCTCCGAAATTCCATTACGCCAAGAACTCCGATGAGCCCCTAAGCGGACGATTCTCTCAGCAAAGGCTTCGAGAATTGTCCAGGGTCACATCTCCGTGGCGTAGAGGATATTTCTCCGGGCTCACACAAGTCTTTCCGCCCACAGCCTATCGTCAGGGCGGCTGCATACACTACATCATCCAAGTGGAAGCTGGCTTCCCGGCGAGCCAAAACATAAATCAAAACGCAAGCCAAAAGCGTCTGCCTCCATCAAGATAACAGTTGACAGTCCTTTTTAACTTTGTTATAATAACCACGTAATAATTGTAATAAATTCGTAACAAATGAGTTTCAGGAGGCATGAAACAAATGCAATATAGAATGAAAAGACTGGCAAGCTGTCTGCTGGCAGGTGTCATTTTAATTGGGGGAGCAGGAGTTGGAACATATGGAGCACAGGCAAGTGGTGTTTCCTCTGTCATCGCAACCGGAACCACATCGAATGGTTCTCCGGCAGCAGGTTTTTCCAAGATGTTATCCCAGTGCCTGATCGACACTGACAAAGTGGCTGAGGCACAGGCAGCTGAAGCGGCAGCACAGTCCGAAGAAGCAGCAGAGGAACAGGTAAGTGAGAATGATGTTCCGGTCGTTGCTTCTGAATATGCTGATATCGCGATTGCACAGGTGAATAATTACGTGAATGTCCGTGCGGAGGCGAACACAGACAGTGAAGTATTAGGAAAGTTATACAACAATTCCGCAGCTACCGTATTAGAGACAACAGACGATGGCTGGTATAAGATTAACTCCGGAAGTGTAACCGGATATGTCAAGGCAGAATATGTGGTAACCGGAGATGAGGAGCTTGCAAGACGTGTGAGCACCCGTTATGCGACGGTAACAACCACGACATTATATGTCAGAACAGAGCCTTCCACAGAGTCGAGCATTCTGACCATGCTTGGTGAGGGTGATGATTTCGTTGTAGTTGATGATTCCATGAAGGATACCGGATGGGTCATCGTAACAACTGAGGAAGGAGATGGATATGTTTCCACAGAGTATGTCAATCTCTGGACAGATTTCGTGAAAGCAGAGTCCAAGGAAGAAGAGGAAGCAAGACTTGCGAAAGAGGAAGCCGAGCGTCAGGCAGCAGCTGCAGCGGCAGAGGCAGCCAAGAAGAAAGCATCCAGATCTTCGAAGAGCAGCTCAGGATCCTCCACAAGCACATCGAGCTCCGCAGAATCATCTAGTTCCTACTCTGCACCGAGCGGATCAGATGGACAGGCAGTAGCGAATTATGCATGTCAGTTCATCGGTAACCCGTATGTATACGGTGGTTCCAGTCTTACCAACGGTACGGACTGTTCTGGATTCGTTATGTCTGTTTACGCAGCGTTCGGAATCGGCCTGCCACATTCTTCCAGCGGACAGAGAGGCTGCGGATATGAAGTAAGCCTTTCCGAAGCACAGCCGGGAGATATCGTATGCTACAGTGGACATGTTGGAATCTATGTAGGCAACAATACGATCGTACATGCAAGCACACCATCCAGTGGGATCAAGTATTCCACAGCTACATATAGATCCGTGCTTTCTGTAAGACGTATTTTCTAAAAGAAAAGAGAATTTTTGCCCCGCCAGGTTTGCTGGCGGGGCTTTTTATGTATAAAAGAAGGACCCGAGAGCTGCTGATGCACAATCTGCTGAAACTGTCAAATAATAATCTGTGCAAAAACATCGTGAATTTTATAACATATGCACAATGATTCGTCTTTGTGGAAAAAATAGTCACAAAATGTTGAAAACTTATCCGAAAGTTATCCACTGCAAAAAGTGCTGAAATATCAATAAAAATAAGTTATGCACAGAGTTATCAACGTTATCCACAGAAAAAGGACGTGAATAACAGGTTTACATAGTAAAAAGCATCGAATGTATGTTTTGTACACATATTATAAACTTGCACAAAATAGAAAAAAAGATAAATAATTGTGGAAAAAGCGCGAATTGAAAAAAAAGAAGAAAATGATAGAAATTGTCAGAAAACAGTAGTGGAGGACAGAAAGAAACGTCCGGAGGGGAAAGGCGCAAAACTTGAAGTCTAAAGAGACTTTTGTTATACTACATGCATAAATTTTCTTATGTTGAGAAAAATAACCAGGAGCGTTACATGATAAAGAAAGTAGATATACTTGGAATACAGCTGGATAATTACACAGTCCGGGAAGCAATCATGTGTGTGGAACGGTATCTGGGCAACAATGTGCTCAATACGATTGAGAGTGTGTCCATGCAGATGCTGATCGATTCGGAGACAGACCCGGTGCTTAAAAAAGTGTTAGGAAGCTTAGACCTTGCTGTTATCGGTGAGAAGGAGATTATTCAGGCGGCAGGGCTTGGCAATATGCAGCGGATTAAGGAGACGGAGGAGAATGATTTCTACTTCGAATTTTTCAAACGGATTGAACGGAACAAGAAGAGTGTTTTTCTGCTGGCGGACACGGAGGAAAAGTTAGAAGCAGAGAAAAAGGAGTTGTTAGAGGCTTTCCCAAAGCTCATTTTTGCCGGGGAATATGCGGTGGAAAAATGTGTGGGCGATCTTGATGCGGTTATCAATGATATGAATGCAACGCCCCCGGATGTGATCGTATCGGTGCTGCCATCCCCGATGCAGGAGCAGTTCTTAGCGGATCACAGGGAAAAGATGAATGCCAATATCTGGTACGGAATTGGAGGAACACCGCTCCATAAGAAGAAGCACAGCGTGCTTGACCATGTTAAGAGCATGATTCACCGTGGTAAGTTAAAGAATAGTATCAATCATTATGATGGAAATGAAGAGGAAGAGTAATGCAGCGGATATTAAATAAAAAGTCGGCAGTCTGGGATTATATCATGGTGATTATCGGGACAGGGCTTCTTGCAACGTCAATTAAGTGCCTGTATGATCCAGTGGGGCTGGTTACCGGTGGATTTACCGGTCTGTGTATCGTAATTAAGGAAGTGACAGAGGGGATCGTGGACGGAGGAATCCCTTTGTGGCTCAGCAACTTGATTTTAAACATCCCTCTTTTTCTGATTGCGTGGAAGGTAAAAGGAAAACGGTTCATCTGGCGGACGATCATTGGAACATTCCTGCTCTCTGCATGGATCTATGTGATACCGGCGGTGGATCTGACCCAGCAGGACTATTTCCTGGTAGCAGTTTTTGGCGGCTGTATCGGCGGAGCCGGAATGGGACTGATTCTGCTCGGAAGGGCGACCACAGGCGGTACGGAGATGGTGGCGGTATTGCTGCAGCATTTTTTGAGACATTATTCCGTTGTGCAGATTATGCAGGTGTTAGACGCCATGATCGTGCTCTTCGGATTATATATGTTTGGGCTTAAAGCCGGAATGTATGCGATCGTGGCAATTTTTGTGACAACGAAGGTGTCCGATGGTCTGATGGAAGGCTTTAAGTATTCGAAGTCTGCTTTTATTATCACGGACCATTACGAGGCGGTAGCGGACCGCGTATTACAGGAGCTCGACCGTGGACTGACCGGACTGTATGCGAAGGGCATGTATTCCGGGACGGACAAATGCATGCTGTACTGTGTCGTATCCAAGAAACAGATCGTGGAGCTGAAAGACATTGTATCGGAGATCGACCCGGATGCATTTGTGATTGTATCGGATGTACGGGAAGTGCTCGGAGAGGGATTTTTGGAATACAATAAGCAGTGAGAATGCAATTGTGAAGATTGTATACATGAAAAAATGACGATTTGAGAAGGAAAGTTGAGGAAGTGCATAAAATAATATGCATTTCCTCTTCCTTTTTTTGCAATTTTGCATTAAAATAAGTCCGAGGTGTTTTTTTACAGGGCAAAAAGTGTGATTTTTATTGTGAAAGTTGCTGATAGCATAGCACTTTTTGCAGAACGGGTTTTTAAAGAATCGAAGCGAGAAGGAGCGGAACATATGATTTCAAATCAGATACTTCAGAATACGATTGATGGATTGAAGGGAATAACAAGAATTGATCTATGCATTATTGATGTCGAGGGAAAGGTGCTTGCCGCAACATTTCCAGATGCGGAGAAGTATGTAGAACCGGCACAGGCATTTGTAGAATCGCCGGCGGATAGCCAGGTTGTGAATGGCTGTCAGTTTTTTAAAGTATTTGATGAACATCAGCTGGAATATATCCTGCTTGCAAACGGTGACAGCGATGATGTATATATGGTGGGTAAAATTGCCAGTTTCCAAATCCAGAATCTTCTGGTAGCATACAAGGAGAGATTCGATAAGGACAACTTTATCAAGAATCTTCTTCTGGACAACCTGCTGTTAGTTGATATCTATAACAGGGCTAAGAAGCTACACATCGAGACAGAAGTCCGCAGAGTGGTATTTATCGTGGAGACGAACCGCGAGAAGGACGGCAACGAGCTGGAGAAGATCCGCAGTCTTTTCGGGGGCAAGTCGAAGGATTTTGTCACAGCTGTGGATGAGAAGAATATTATCGTTGTGAAAGAAGTGGCAGACAACGAAGGTTATGAGGAGCTTGGCAAGACAGCCGAGGTGATCGTGAACTTATTCCGCCCGGATGCGGACACGGATGTTCACGTGGCATATGGAACAATTGTAAATGAGATCAAGGAAGTATCCCGTTCCTACAAGGAAGCGAGGATGGCACTTGATGTAGGAAAGATTTTCTTTGAAGAGAGAGACGTAATCGCATACTCCACGCTTGGAATCGGACGACTGATCTATCAGCTCCCGATCCCGTTATGTAAGATGTTTATCAAAGAGATTTTTGACGGCAAGTCACCGGATGATTTCGATGAAGAGACGCTCACGACGATCAATAAGTTCTTCGAGAACAGCCTGAACGTATCCGAGACATCCCGTCAGCTTTATATCCACAGAAACACACTGGTATATCGTCTGGACAAGCTGCAGAAGTATACCGGATTAGACCTTCGTGTCTTTGAGGATGCAATCACATTCAAGATCGCTCTGATGGTTGTGAAGTACATGAAGTATATGGAGTCACTGGATTACTAGAAAACAGGAGGCAGCAATGATTAGGTTAGAACATGTCAGCAAATCATACTCCGCAGGAATCCCTGCGCTCAATGATGTAAGTCTTGACATAGAGGCAGGAGAATTCGTATTCATTGTCGGGGACAGTGGATCGGGAAAGTCGACGTTGATTAAGCTTTTGCTCAAAGAGCTTGAGCCGACAGAGGGCACGATTACGATCAACGGAAGGAAACTGAATAAGATTAGAAGAAGACAGATTCCGAAGTTCAGGCGTAATGTCGGGGTCGTATTTCAGGATTTCAGGCTGTTGAAGGACCGGAATATTTATGACAATGTCGCATTTGCCCAGAAGGTAATCGGCGAGTCGAACCGGAATATTAAGAAGAATGTCCCGGCGATGTTATCCATGGTAGGGCTTGCGGCGAAGTACCGTTCCTATCCGAGACAGCTTTCCGGCGGGGAACAGCAGCGTGTGGCGATCGCAAGGGCATTGATCAATGAGCCGAAGATTCTGCTCGCGGACGAGCCGACCGGTAATCTGGACAATCACAATGCATGGGAGATTATGAAACTGCTCGAGGAGATCAACAGCCGTGGAACGACTGTGGTGGTCGTGACGCATAATCTTGAGATTGTGAAAGCAATGAATAAGCGTGTAATCACAATGAAGAAAGGTGTTGTATCAGACGACAGCAAAGGTGATTATAGCGATGAGAATTAGTACATTTTTTTATACGATAAAACAGGGAATTAAGAATATCTGGAAGAACAAGCTGTTTTCTCTGGCATCCATTGCAACGATGACAGCGTGCATTTTTCTGTTCGGTCTTTTCTATACGATCGTGACGAATTTCCAGTCCATGGTGAAGGATGCAGAGGCCGGAGTGGCAGTGACCGTGCTGTTTGATGACGGCATCAGCCAGGAACAGATTGACCAGATCGGACAGCTGATCGGGGCAAGAGAGGAAGTAGACCATTACGATTATATTTCCGCAGATGAGGCATGGGACAGCTTTAAGGAAGGGTATTTCGCGGGAAATGAATCCGTGGCGGAGAGCTTCGGAGGGGACAATCCGCTTGTCAATTCTTCCAGCTATGCGATTTATCTGAAGGATGTTTCCATGCAGCAGTCGCTGGTGGATTATTTGCAGACAATAGATGGTGTGAGATCCGTTAAGCAGTCTGAGATCGTGGCGAACACGCTGACAGATTTCAACAAGCTGATCGGGTACATATCAGCAGGAATCATTGTGATTCTGCTCGGCGTAGCAGTCTTTCTGATCAGCAATACGATCACCGTCGGTATTTCCGTCAGACGGGAGGAGATTGGAATTATGAAGCTGATCGGTGCGACAGACTTTTTTGTCCGCGGACCGTTCATTGTGGAAGGAATGATTATCGGGTTGATCGGAGCAGCAATTCCGCTTGGCATTTTATATGTCCTGTACGGAAAAGTCATCGTGTACATTGCGGACAAGTTCCGGTTTATCAGCAATATGATGAATTTCCTTCCGGTGGAGGAAGTATTTCACACGCTGGTTCCGGTAGCATTGATACTTGGTGTGGGAATCGGCTTTTTAGGCAGCTGCATCACAATCAGAAAGCATTTGAAAGTATAAGGATATGAAGAAGAAAACAAGTTTCAGACGAAGCGTGGCGATTCTGCTGGTGGCAGTACTGCTGACCGGCATGACAGTGGAGGCAAAATCAACCGGTTCCACATCGTCATCATCCACATCGTCCCTAAAGGAGGCACAGAACGAGAAGAAGGCGCTTCAGAAGCGCCTGAAGGAAGCGCGGAACCTGATCAATGACCTGAAGGACTCCAAGGGGGATGTTGAGGAGAAGGTGCAGCAGCTGAACGCACAGCTTATCGATATTTCCTCCCGGATCACAACCTTAGAGAATCAGCTCACATCGAAGAGTGAGGAGATCGCGCAGTCTGAGGAGGAATTAGTTGCAGCGCAGGAAGCCGCAGACCAGCAGTACGAGGATATGAAGGTAAGGATCCGGTATATGTATGAGAACAGCCAGACTTCGTACCTTGAGATGCTGCTTGAGGCGGGAAGTGTCGCAGAGTTTTTGAATGCGGCAGAGTATATTTCCCAGATCGAGAAGTATGACAGACAGAAGCTGACGGAGTATGAGCAGACCGTAGAGAATATCACGGAGATGAAGGCTCAGTTAGAGCAGGATTATGCGGATCTTGAGACGATGAAGGCGAGCGTTGAGAGCGAGAAGCAGTCTGTTGCAGCGCTGATGAAGCAGAAGGAGACGGAGCTTGCCGGAATCACATCGGAGATCTCGGATGCCCAGAGCGAGGCGAAGGCTTACGAGGCTGAGATCCAGGCGCAGGAGGAGATCATCGCAGAGATCAAGCGGATTGAGGCAGAGAAAGCGGCAGCGGCAGCAGCCGCAGGCAAAGTGACGGAGGAAAATCCGTACACAGGAGGGGTATTCACCTGGCCGTGCCCGAGCAGCACCCGGGTCACGAGTGATTATGGTCCTAGATCATCACCGACGGGAGGAGCGTCCTCCAACCACAAAGGAATTGATATCGGCGCAGCGGGAGGAGCCACGATCGTGGCGGCAGCTGCAGGCGTGGTGAAGTCCGCAAATTACAGCAGTGCCGCAGGTAATTATGTCATGATTGACCATGGCGGCGGATTGTATACCGTATATATGCACTGTTCTTCACTGGCTGTTTCCGTGGGACAGAGTGTGACGGCGGGACAGACGATCGCCTATGTCGGAAGTACCGGTATTTCTACTGGTAATCATTTACATTTTGGTGTATCATTAAACGGAAGTTATGTCAGCCCGTGGAGTTATCTGAAAGGATAAGGGCTGCTTACCGGGAAAGGAACCGTTTACAGCGTTTATAGGAACAGTAACATGAATTCCCTGTCTTCAGACAGGGAATTTTTACATATGCTGAAAATAAGAGAAAACGCCAGAGGATAGCAAATCATGGCAGGAAAGGAAGACTATGGACCAACAGAAGTATCATTTGAATGGACACGGAAGCATGGAACAGGAGTACCAGCCCGTGAGGAAGAAAGGAAGCACGGCAAAAGGGATTGTGATAGGTGTGATCGCCACTCTTTTAATTGGGTGTGTGGCAGTCAATGTGGGCTGTATCGCGACCAATTCGAAGATCCTGATTACAAGTAAGGGCAACGGAACCGAAGGGGGCAGCGTTTTAAGCGCCGACACGATCTCGAAGATCAATGAGCTGAACGCGTATATCAACACCTATTATTATGATGATGTGGATACGGCAGACTTACAGGATGGTCTCTACAAGGGACTGTTAGAGGGAATTGGGGATAAATATTCGATTTACTACAATGCCAAAGACTATGAGGCAATGCAGGTATCTGTCACCGGACAGTATTATGGAATCGGCGCCGGGCTCAGCCAGGATAAGGATACGATGGTAGTGACCGTCAACAAAATCTATGAGGGAACTCCGTCCGAGGAGGCAGGACTTTTAAAGGATGACATTATTATTTCTGTGGATGATACAGATGCGACATCCTTAGAGCTGACAGAGCTCGTAAGACAGATCAGAGGCGAGGAAGGGACGACGGTACATCTGGAGGTTTACCGTCCGTCTACCGGAGAATCTCTCTCCTTTGATGTGGAGCGCAGGGATATCACGCTGCCGAGTGTTTCCCATAAGATGTTACAGGATAGGATCGGATATATTTACATTAACTCCTTTGAGTCGGAGACTGCCACACAGTTTGAGGAGGCGGTGAGCGACCTGGAAAAGCAGGGCATGGAAGCACTGGTGTTAGATGTCAGATACAATCCGGGGGGACTGGTGACATCGGTTGTGAAGATCTTAGATGATATTTTGCCGGAAGGTGTTGTGGTTTACACAGAGGATAAGAATGGCAACAGACAGAACTATACATCCTCTGGAGACACTCACTTTGATTATCCAATGGCAGTCCTGATTAATGGGGACAGCGCGAGTGCGGCAGAGATTCTTGCCGGTGCGATCAAGGATTATGAGTACGGTACCTTGATCGGTACGACGACTTATGGAAAAGGAATCGTTCAGACAAACTTCCCGTTGGAGGACGGGGATGCTGTGAAGCTGACAACAGCGAAGTACTTTACCCCGAACGGAAATTATATCCACGGGGTGGGAATCGAGCCAGACATTGAACTGGAATATGAATATCTGGATCCGGAAGGAGAGGTCTACGAGGAGACTTATGATAACCAGATTCAGAAAGCAATTGAGATACTGGAAGGAAAACTTGCAGAGTAACAGGGACAGACGGAAGGATGGAGAATGAACCAGAAGAACTATCGGAGAGTAACAGGAGCACTGTTAGTTGTGTGGATGTGTGTGATCTTTCTCTTTTCCAGTCAGCCGTCGGATGAATCGAGCAAGGTGAGCGGAACCGTGTGTGAGCGCGTGGTGGAGGATGCCAACAGAGTGTTAAAGCTGGAGATGAACCAGGCAAGGGTGCAGTCTGTTGCAGAGGCCATCGAATATCCGGTCAGAAAAGCAGCCCATATGACAGAATATGCCATATTGGGGCTGCTTTCCTTCGCTTTTTACAGCAGCTGGCAATTGAGGAAAAAGAGATATTTAACAGCCTTGGGCACGGTATTTCTGTATGCGTGTACGGATGAGTTTCATCAGCTTTTTGTGCCGGGGCGTTCAGGACAGTTTACGGATGTGTGCATTGATACAGCCGGAGCCGTGATCGGGCTGGTGATTCTTGCTTTTCTTTTAAAAATTGTGGGAAAACATTGCACAAAGAACGTGGATACTCTAAAATAAGAGAAAAAGCGATCAGAAAATGAAAGAGGTGATAACTGTGGTAGAACTTGATCAATTTAAAGTGACTCTGAACGGATACAGAGCCCCGCTGCAGGAAGTGAGGGATTCACTTTGACCTGGCGAACAAAGAGCAGAAGATCCAGGAGCTAGAGCGGGAAATGGAAGACGGGGATTTCTGGAACGATCCGATTGTCTCCCAGAATAAGATGAAGGAATTAAAGAGTATGAAGGACGACGTTGCAACCTACCAGAAGCTTGCAGCACAGTTCGATGATATAGAGACACTCATCGAGATGGGATATGAGGAGAATGATGCATCCTTAATCCCGGAGATCGAGGAGATGTTGAACGAATTTACCGAGACCTATGAGGGAATCCGGATCAAGACGCTTCTCTCCGGGGAATATGACACGGACAATGCGATTGTGTCACTCCATGCAGGCGCAGGCGGAACAGAGTCCTGCGACTGGGCACAGATGCTGTTCCGTATGTATTCGAGGTGGGCGGATGATAAGGGCTTCCAGCTCGAGGTACTCGATTCGTTAGATGGAGATGAGGCAGGTATTAAGTCGATCACCTTCCAGGTGAACGGGGAGAATGCCTATGGTTACTTAAAGTCTGAGAAAGGAGTACACCGTCTGGTGCGGATTTCTCCGTTCAATGCGGCAGGAAAGAGACAGACTTCGTTCGTATCCTGCGATGTGATGCCGGATATCGAGGAAGACCTTGATATCGAGATCAATGATGATGATATCCGGATTGACACGTACCGTTCGAGCGGAGCCGGTGGACAGCATATCAACAAGACGTCTTCGGCGATCCGAATCACACATTTCCCGACCGGAATTGTGGTACAGTGCCAGAATGAGCGGTCCCAGCACCAGAATAAGGATAAAGCAATGCAGATGTTGAAGGCAAAGCTGTATCTGCTCAGACAGCAGGAGAATGCCGAGAAGGCGGCTGGAATCCGCGGTGAAGTGACGGAGATTGGCTGGGGCAACCAGATCCGTTCCTATGTCATGCAGCCATATACAATGGTGAAGGATCACCGTACCGGTGTGGAGACGGGAAATGTCGACAGTGTGCTGGATGGAAAGATTGATCTTTTCATCAACGGATATCTGAAATGGCTGTCATTAGGCTGCCCGAAAGGCTTAGGTGGCGACGATGAATAGCCAGACGGTAGTGGCGATAGTACTACTAGTACTTACCGTTTCAGTGGCAGCAGGAGGTTATGCAGTGTACCGGAAGGTGCGCAGGAAAGTGACAGATTTTTCCAATGCGGTATTCGGGACAGATTCCCTGATTGAGGGATGGAATAAGCAGGCGGATGAGCTTGCGTCCACACCGAAGTCGGTGTCCGGGATGACACGTATTTTTGCCCCGCAGATCGAGCGGGATTTTCCGGATTTTAACTTAAATCAGTTTAAGAATAAGGTGGAAAATATGTTAGTCTCAGCGCTTCGGGCAATCGATGAGGAGGATGGTTCCCTGCTCTCTGAGGCGACAGAGGAACTGCGGAAGCAGGTGGCGAACCGGATCGAGATGAACCGTTCAGAAGGTGTGCGGGAAGTGTATGAGCAGGTTACTGTTCACCGCACGGAGATCGCTAACTATGAGAAGCGCGATGGCAAATGTATCATCACGTTCCAGAGCGCGGTGGGACATCTACATTATAAAGAGAAGGATGGAAAGACCATCTGGGGAGATGCAGAGCGGCTCACACAGACGAAGTATAACGTGGAGGTTCTCTATATTCAGGATGAGAAGCTTACAAAGATGGGAAACGCAGTCGGGACGACGTGCCCGCACTGCGGCGCACCGGTTACAAACCTCGGAGCCATGTACTGTGAGTACTGTGGGCTTGCGGTGACACCGGTGAATCTGAAGGTATGGACGCTGCACCGCTTCTATGAGGTGGATTATCAGCACGTATAAATACAAGTATACCTGTAGCTGACAACAGACAGGATACGGAAAGGCGAGGAAAGCAGTATGGGAATTATAAGAGCAGCAGCACAGGCAATTGGGGGATCTTTGGCAGACCAGTGGTTAGAGGTCTATGAGCCGGACGATATGGGTGACAAAACCGTCTTTACAAGCGGCGTTCTGATCCGGAAAGGGCAGAACAGAAAAGGAACGGAGAATACCGTTTCCAATGGTTCCATCATCCATGTATACGATAATCAGTTCATGATGTTAGTGGACGGCGGCAAGGTTGTGGACTACACAGCGGAGCCAGGATATTACAAGGTAGACAATTCCTCCCTTCCATCTCTGTTCAACGGACAGTTCAAGGACAGTTTAAATGAGACATTCTCCCGAATTAAGTACGGTGGACAGACACCGACGATGCAGAAGGTGTTCTACATCAACTTGCAGGAGATCAAAGGCATCAAGTTCGGAACGAGAAACCCGATCAACTATTTCGATAATTTTTATAATGCAGAGCTGTTTTTAAGAGCACATGGAACTTATTCCATTAAGATTACGAACCCGCTTCAGTTCTATGCGGAAGTGGTCCCGAGAAATAAAGAACATGTGGAGATCGATGAGATCAATGAGCAGTATCTGTCTGAATTCTTAGAGGCATTACAGTCCTCCATCAACCAGATGTCAGCGGATGGAACAAGAATCTCCTATGTCTCTTCCAAGGCAAGGGAACTTGGAAAATACATGTCTACTACATTGGACGAAGAATGGAACCAGACAAGAGGTATGGAGATCCAGGCAGTCGGAATCGCAAGTGTTTCTTATGATGAGCAGTCCCAGAAGCTGATCAATATGAGAAACGAGGGTGCAATGCTTGGTGGAGATGCCAGTGTGTTAAGAGGTATGGCAGTCAAAAACCTCACGGAAGGTGTCCGGGACGCTGGATCGAATGCAGGCGGAGCGATGGCAGGCTTCATGGGCGTCGGTATGGGCATGCAGCAGTTCAATACTTCCATGGAAGGGCTTAACCAGATGACTGCAGGCATGGCGGGTACAGCGCAGGCAGCGCCGCAGCAGACAGCAGCACAGCCACAGCAGTCTGTACCTGCAGGAAATCAGTGGACATGTGAATGTGGAACCGTAAATACCGGGAAGTTCTGCAGTGAATGTGGCAAGCCGGCACCGGCGCCGGTCAGAAGCTGGACGTGTGAATGCGGTACGGTCAACACTGGAAAGTTCTGCAGCGAGTGCGGCAAACCGGCACCGGCGGCAGAATGGACATGTGAATGTGGAACCGTCAACAAAGGAAAATTCTGCAGTAACTGTGGAAAGGCAAGGAGTTAAGTATGGCAGTTATCAGTTTTAAATGTCCGAACTGTGACGGCGAACTGATCTTTGACCCGGAGCAGCAGAACTATAAATGCGAATACTGTGCTTCGAAGTTCACGCAGGAAGAGTTAGACGAGATACAGAAGAAGCAGATGCAGGCGTCTATGGAAGCTTTGAATGAAGCGTACACGGAGGATGCAGAAAGCACGGAAGCAGGAAAGCTGGATCATGCAGAAGAAGACGGTAATCAGGCGGATGATACAGCAGAGCAAAAGGAGCAGGGGGCGGTAGTCTACAGCTGCCCTTCCTGTGGTGCAGAGATTGTGACGGATGCCACAACGGCGGCAACC
>ERZ773107.2509-NODE-2509-length-13490-cov-2.872572_pt1 | contig 13490 bp, 5 predicted proteins | sample MGYA00580571_ERZ773107 | MGnify/ENA primary metagenome ERZ773107 (study PRJEB29015, sample SAMEA2737843) | human gut metagenome | biome: human gut; feature: human-associated habitat; material: faeces | place: China | collected 2012 ... | reverse complement strand
TGCAGAACAGCCTTTGTGTACCCCATGTATATGACCTTACTTCTTATGTAACTCCAGGAAAGAGTTATTTGGTGACTATTCGGGTAGATAACCGGATTAAAGAAATTAACGTAGGTCCGGACTCGCATAGTATCACAGACCAGACACAAGGCAACTGGAATGGTATTGTCGGTAAGATAGAGTTACAATCTACACCGAAAGTCTTTTTTGAGGATATACAGATATACCCCGACCTTGCAGGGAAGAAAGCTCTTGTATGTATGAATGTACGGGCATCTTCTTCAGTAAACGGGGAGATAACTCTTTCTGCGAAGAGCTTTAATACGGATGTCAACCATGAAATTGCTCCGGTATACCAAACCGTTACTGTGCGAAAAGGTGATAATCTGTTTGAAATGGAACTACCGATGGGGCAGGACTTTCTGATATGGGATGAGTTCAGTCCGGCTCTCTATCGTTTAACGGCAACTTTGAAGAATGGAAAACAAATAGAAACGAAGCAAATACAATTCGGAATGCGCGAGTTTACGATAAACGGTAAATGGTTTTATATAAACGGGCGTAAGACGATGTTGAGAGGCACTGTTGAAAACTGCGATTTCCCGTTAACAGGATATGCTCCGATGGATGTCGCTTCCTGGGAGCGTGTATTCCGTATTTGTCGTAGTTATGGATTGAATCATATGCGGTTTCATTCTTACTGTCCACCGGAAGCGGCTTTCATTGCTGCTGACCTTGTAGGCTTTTATCTTCAACCCGAAGGTCCGAGCTGGCCTAATCACGGCCCGAAGCTGGGGAATGGACAACCTATTGACAAATATCTCATGGATGAAACCATTGCGCTGACGAAAGCGTATGGTAACTATGCTTCTTACTGTATGCTTGCCTGTGGCAATGAACCTTCCGGCCATTGGGTAAATTGGGTGAGTAAGTTTGTGGATTATTGGAAAACGGCAGACTCCCGTCGTGTATATACAGGAGCATCGGTTGGTGGAAGTTGGAAGTGGCAACCGCATAACCAGTATCATGTAAAGGCTGGTGCTCGGGGGGTGACATGGGCAAAACGGCAACCGGAAAGTATGTCGGATTACCGTGCTAAAATAGATACGGTAAGGCAGCCTTATGTATCGCATGAGACAGGGCAATGGTGCGTTTTTCCTGATTTTAATGAAATCCGTAAATACACAGGAGTAAACAAAGCTCGAAATTTTGAGATATTCCGGGATATACTGGAAGATAATGATATGGGTGGGCAAGCTCATGATTTCATGATGGCATCAGGGAAGTTACAAGCTATTTGTTACAAGCATGAAATAGAGAAAACATTACGTACACCCGATTATGCAGGTTTTCAATTACTGGCATTAAATGATTATTCCGGTCAGGGAACGGCTTTGGTAGGAGTGCTCAATGTGTTTTTCGAAGAAAAAGGATACATCAATGCGGCAGAGTTCAGGCGTTTCTGCAGTCCGACTGTTCCATTAGCACGTATTCCTAAATTTGTGTATACCAATGATGAAAGTTTTCATGCTGATATAGAGATTGCCCATTTCGGGGCAACGCCGTTACGGGAAGCAAGAACCATTTATACGGTTAAGGATGAATATGGTAAAGTCTATGCTCACGGAACAGTCGGTAGTAGTGATATTCCCATAGGTAATCTTTTCTCCTTGGGGAGTGTGGATTTGGACCTGGGTGCTATTGATACTCCTCAGAAATTGAATCTGGAAATATGTATTGAGAATACGAGTGCTGTTAATGATTGGGATTTTTGGGTGTATCCGGCACATGTGGAGTTGGCAGAAGGTGATGTATATACTACGGATACATTGGATGAACAAGCCATATCTGTGTTGGAACAGGGTGGGAATGTTCTGATTACCGCCGCTGGAAAAGTAAGTTATGGAAAAGAGGTGGTACAGCATTTTACTCCTGTGTTTTGGAATACATCCTGGTTTAAAATGCGTCCACCGCATACTACCGGTATTTTTCTCAATGAATATCATCCGCTGTTTAAGGAATTCCCCACTGAATACCATAGTAATTTGCAATGGTGGGAGTTGTTGAACAAGGCACAAGTGATGCAGTTCACTGATTTTCCGGATGACTTTCAGCCAATTGTTCAGAATATAGATACTTGGTTTATCAGCCGTAAGATAGGAGTTTTGTTTGAAGCGAACGTATTGAGTGGAAAGCTAATGATGACGAGTATGGATATTACTTCACAATTGGAAAAGCGTGTTGCTGCCCGTCAGTTGCATAAAGCTATTTTGGATTATATGAATTCTGATAACTTCCGTCCTTCGACTACTGTGCCTGTTGAACGGGTACAGGAACTGTTTACAAAAGTGGCCGGGAATGTAAAATCATATACGAAAGATTCACCGGATGAGTTAAAAACTAAAATCAATTGAGGGGCATTACTTAGGTAGATGATATTGATTATCTGTTGTATATATCAAGAAAAAGGTTCAGACTTTCACAAGCCCGAACCTTTTTTTACTTATACAAAATTTTCTATGAGAATTTTTTTTATTTAATACCAATTTCTTTTGCCTTTTTACCGGCAATGCCCAAATCAACCAGCTTATTATACATTTTAATTCCTAAATATTCAGCAGATTCTGCAGTAAAATGCAGCCGGTCTTTTTGCAATTCGGCTTTGGACATGTCTATGACATAGAAATTCTTATCTTCTTTGGCCAGTTTGTAGAGCGCAGTCTCTACGTCAGCACTATATTGCTTATTGCTATGGGCTACCGTGCCGCAGATAAAGGGTAATTTTTTGTATTGCTTATTTCCGGTTTTCTCTACAAGGAAATTACGTACATACGCTATCACGGCTTTTAGATTTTTATAGTAGTTTTTGCCTTTGTGTCGGTCGCTTTCTCCTTGATGCCATAGGAAAGCCTTGATTTCATACCCCTCGGAAAGTTTATCCAATTTATTGTCGATACATGCAGAAATACTCTCTGTAAATGAAAGTAAAAGTGATTTTCCGCCAGTAGCTGTTGAATGGTTGGCCGCAAGCCATTTCGGATCGGCCGACCAATATTTGCCGCTTGTACTGCTACAACCGGTATCAATGGCAGTTCCGCCCAAAGACCATTTTATTACATAGAAGTCTTTTTGAAGTGCCTGTTCCAGCCAGTAATAAGTTATTGCATCGTATGCCCAGCGACCTGGACGTGAAGGATGGACCATACGGGGCCAGAAAGTTTCAAAACCGTTTGTTTGTATCTTGCCGGCACTTCCGTAGCACCACAGACAATGTTTATATTTGTTTTGTTGGATATAATTAGGTAGTGAGTTGTTCATTACACGTCCGTCTGTGTTTGATTGTCCGGCAGTGATGATAACCGTTGCCGGTTGTTTGTCTTTATTTTTTCCGAGAGTTGTCAGTGAGCAGAATACTGCTGCGATTAAAAATATTTTCCTCATGATATGAGTGCTGTTTTGAATTAATACATTATATTTTCAACTTTAACATTGAAGTTGGCATATTGATTTTCTTGTTGCTACAAAGGTAGGCAGGATATACTAGTCTGACATGTATAAATGTACATATTGTTTATATTATTGTGTACCGTTGCGTTTACTTCCGGTTGGATATCGGGTAGTGGCATTTGTATTTGCTAGGCAGTATTTTTTTGCAGCCTTTATGTACGCATTTACATGGGTAAGAAATGGCTTCTTGCTACTTTTGCCAGCATAGAACTGCAAGTTAGAATTAGAAAAGAATGATAGATATGAAATTCACAAAATGGTTGTTTATCGGTATTATGTGCTGCTTTATTGTTGCTTGTACAGATAAAGAGATTTTTGAGGCTGTCGGACCTGAAGAACCGGGAGAACCCGTAACTCCAGAAGAAGACACTACTGAACCACCTGTCGGTAATGTGCCGGAAAAACGAATGTTGTGGGCTTCTATCAATGGTAGAACAGATGCAACAGCCTCGACCTTTTCTAAATATAATGATAAGATATTGGTTAGTTGGCGTTTCTTTCCTACAGATACGGAAGATACGGCTTTTGATCTTTACCGTGCTATTGGAAACGGAGAAGAAGTGAAGTTGAACTCAGAACCGATAGTGGCTACTACCTGTTTTCAGGATATAGGGGCAGACCGGATGCAGGATAATATTTATCGTCTTTGTTACAGTGGTAGTACTGAGACATTGGATACATATACGATGTCTTCTTACCGTGCTTCACAAGGACTTCCTTATATATCCATTCCTCTTGCACATACCGTGAATATAGATCCTCGCCGGATATATGCAGCTAACGATGCCAGTGTGGGTGATTTAGATGGAGATGGAGAATACGAGATTGTTCTGAAACGCTTGCTGGATGATGCTACCGGAGAGGATAAAGACTCAAATACACGTGCTGTCGATATGGGAGTGACGCACTTTATGTTGTTGGAAGCGTATAAAATGGATGGTACGTTTATGTGGCGTATAAAATTAGGTCCGAATGTACTGACCGGAAATGGCAGTTCGTTTGCAGTGTATGACTTCGATGGCGACGGGCGCTGTGAAATAGCACTGCGTACGGCCGAAGGGACTGTTTTCGGAGATGGTAAGGAGATAGGTGATACGGATGGTGATGGTAAGACTGACTACCGCGTATCCGGTGCTAACTATATACATGGCGGGCCTGAATTTCTCTCAGTGATTGAAGGAACCACTGGAAAAGAATTGGCGCGTACCGATTATATAGGGTTGGGCAGTAGTGAAGAGTGGGGAGATGATTATTATAAACGTTCTAGTAGTTACCGTATCGGGGTAGCTAAATGTACACAGTTACATACCAATATTATTATAGGACGTGGTTGTTATGCAAAGATTGTAGTGGAAGCATGGACGTTTGTTGGTGGGAAGTTGATGAAAGAGTGGCGTTTTGATACTACCGATGGGAAACATGGAGCTTATGAAGGACAGGGTTATCACAGCATGCGTACGGGTGATGTGGATGGTGATGGTTTGGATGAAATTGTTTATGGTTCTATGACTGTAGATCATACCGGACTGGGTTTGAATAATTGCGGAATGGGGCATGGTGATGCTATTCATCTTGGCAAGTTCGACCCTTCACGTGAAGGGTTGCAGATATGGGCTTGTTATGAAACCGGTGCAACAGGAGCTGCTTTTAGAGATGCGCGTACAGGAAAAGTAATCTGGAAATACCTGGATTCGGATGATGTAGGCCGTTGTATGGTGGCAGATATTGATCCTGATAGTCCGGGATGCGAGATGTGGTGGTACAAAGGAAATGCTCATTCGCCTTTGGGAGAAGACTTGGGTTATGCTCCTGGGTATTGTAATATGACAATTTGGTGGTCTGGTCTGTTGAACCGTGAGTTGTTGGATAAGACTGTTATCGATAACTCGCGATGTGGCGGACGTTTCTTTTCATTGCACCGTTATGGTGTGGTTTCTATCAATTCTTCTAAAGCAAATCCTTGTTTCTATGGAGATATAGTGGGTGACTGGCGTGAGGAGATTATCATGCCTACGGCAGATAATCGCGAGTTACGCCTGTTTAGTTCGTGGTATCCTTCTGACTACAGGTTTCCTTACTTGATGAGCGATCATGTGTATGAGATGAGCGCCCTTAATGAAAATATCGGTTATAATCAACCTACACATATAGGCTATTATTTAGGTTCGGATTTAGATATTAAAAGAAAATAATTTAATTGACCATGAAAAATAAGATGAGAAAGATTTATGATTTCGGACGAGCAGTAGCCTCAATACTCAGCCTCTTGTTATTCTTGTTATGTGGCGTTACGGCAACGGCACAGAACCGGGAAATCAGCGGAACGGTACTGGATGAGACGGGCCAACCAGCTATTGGCGCTACTGTGGTAGTGAAAGGAACAAATAGCATGACTATCACCGGACTGGATGGACAGTTCCGGCTTTCCGTACCCAAAGATGCCGAACAGTTGGAGATTTCATACGTTGGATATGAAACGGCCAAGTTGGTGTTGAACACTGGAAAAAGCGTGTATAATGTGAAGCTGAAAGTGGCAGACTTGGCACTGGATGAGGTGGTGGTTATCGGTTACGGCACTGCAAAGAAAGGCAATGTAACCGGTTCTATCGCTACCTTGAAAGGGGAGAAAGTAGCTGATCGCCAGAACGAAAACGTCCTGTCTTCGCTGCAAGGACAATTGGCGGGCGTGGAGATTACGACAAACAGCGGAGCGCCGGGTGGTGAACTGGAAGTACATATCCGTGGTGCTGCGTCTATCAATGCCAGTGACCAGCCTCTATATGTAGTAGACGGCATTCCTGTAGACGACCTGAATGATTTGAATGCGGATGACATTGAGTCCATTGATGTGTTGAAAGATGCCTCTTCTTCTGCTATCTATGGTTCGCGTGGGGCTAACGGCGTTATCCTTATCAAGACTAAAGAGGCGCAGAAGACCGGTAAGGTGAACGTGCAATTTTCCGCTTCTTTCGGTATTCAGCAAATGGAGAAGAAACTGGATGTACTGACACCGGCGGAGTGGATTGCCTGGCGTTCGGAAATCAATAACCAGAATTATGTCAGGGCGTATGGTTCAAAAGGTGCTATGGCTACCGATGATTACGAGATACGTTTGGCTTATACCGGTGGTTCCGTGAATACATCGTATATAAATGATCCCCGTTGGACGCAACCCGGATATGGTGACCTGATGACTATTGACTGGCAAGATGAGGTTTTCCGCTTGGCTCCCAAACAGAATTATACGTTGTCGGTATCTAATTCTACCGACCAGTCCAGTTACCGTGTGAGTCTGGGTTATGTAGATCAGAAAGGTATTGCCATCAACACTTCTTATAAAAGACTCAATTTGCGTGCCAATATGCAGACTACAATATTTAACCGTATTACGCTGGGTGTTAATCTGGCTCCTTCCATGTCGTGGAATAACGGTGGAAAGGCGGATGCGGTGGCAGTGCTTTCCATGGTCCCGTTTGCCGAGCCGGAAGCAGGAATTTATACGGGTGCGGAGCCTTATAGCAGATATAGCTGGGCCGGAACTCGTGTCAGTCCGGTAGCTACTTTGGAACGTAAGTCCAGTATGACGGAAGATGCACGTATTAATACTTCCGCATTTATCCGTGCCGAGTTGTTTGACGGTTTGAGGGCGGAAGTAACAGGTTCTTATAATTTCCGTAGTACGCAGGCGCGTAGTTTCTTGCCCAGTTCTATTTCTAACCGTTGGAATACGGGTGAAGGTTATTATGCTACAGCTAATCGTACCGACGGGCGTAACCATTCCTACTTGTTTCAGACATTGCTGAATTATGACAACTCTTTTGGCAAGCATACGGTGGGTGCTATGGCGGGTTTCTCGCTGGAAGCCAGAACTTCTTATTCTTCCCGTCTTGCGGCGACGCATTTTCCCGACAATCTGGTGGAGAGCTTCGATATGACTGATGTGGACTTGACTACGGCTTACGCCACTATCGGATATCCGGGACGTATGGCTTCTTTCTTCGGACGTCTGCAGTATGAATACGATAATCGGTATTTGATGACAGCCAGTATCCGTCGTGACGGTTCGTCTAAGTTTGGCAAGAATAAACGTTGGGGTATTTTCCCTGCCGTATCCCTTGCTTACCGTATTTCCAACGAGCGGTTTTGGCCGGAGGATTTTGTTATAAATTCAATGAAAGTGCGTGGCAGTTGGGGTGCCAATGGTAATAACTCTCTCTCTGACGGAGCGGCATTGGGACTGATGTCGAGTGCAAACTATTCTTTGGGTGGTTCATTGATGAATGGTTATGCCATGTCATCGCTCGATGTGGAAGATTTGACATGGGAGAAGGTTTACAGTTGGAATGTCGGTGCCGATTTCTCTCTGTTCAACAGTCGGCTGTCGGTGTCATTGGATTATTATCAGAAGAAAACAAGTGACTTGCTTTATAAAGTGACTATGCCCGGTATCATAGGTTTCAGCGACATGTGGGATAATGTGGGCGAAGTGCAGAACAAAGGTTTTGAACTGGAACTGCAGAGCCAGAATTTAACAGGATCTGTGCGTTGGAGCACTTCTTTTAATATGGCTTACAATAAAAATGAGGTGACAGACTTGGGCAATAATGACAAAATATTCAGTAACAGTAATACGCAGGTATTGATGGTGGGACAGCCTATGCGCAGTTTTTATATGTATGATGCCGTGGGTGTGTACCAGTATTCCGAAGATTTGCGGAAATATCCGGTGCGTAAGGGTACGGCATTGGGTGACGTGCGTTACCGTGACGTGAACGATGACGGTGTTATTAATGACGATGACCGTACGCTGGTAGGCAAGCCTAATCCTGACTTCACTTTCGGTATGACGAATAAGTTGAGTTGGAAAGCATTCGACCTGTCTGTTCTGTGTACGGCACAGTTTGGCGGTATGCTTTATAGTATGTCACCGGGACGTTATATGGACAATCCGGGTATGGCTATCTCCCAGAATGTCTTTTCCTGGTGGAAAAATATGTGGCGTTCGGAGGAAGAACCGGGTGACGGTAAGACACCGGCATTGACCTCTACTACCGGTGAATTGCGTGATACGCGCTGGCTTTACAGTTCGGACTATATTCGCATTAAGAATATCACTTTGGGGTACAAGTTGCCGCTTAACCGGAAGATTGTACGTAATGCACGTGTCTATTTCACGGTAGAGAATGTATGGATGTGGGATAAATACGACGGTGGATATTCGCCCGAAAACAAAGGCAACAATGCCTATCCGCAAGCGCGTACGTATACGATTGGTGCCAATTTCAGTTTCTAAAGAAATAACCTTTAAAAAAACATCACTTATGAAAACGATTTATCATATATGTATTTACATCACTCTGCTGGCAAGTACGCTGTTTACTACTGCTTCCTGTGAGGACTGGCTGGAAGTGAAATCGCCGACCTCGCGTCCTACGGTGGATTTCTTTCAGACACCCGTTCAGGCCGAACAAGCGTTGTTGGGTATTTATAACGGCTTGTTGCCTGTTCCCGAATATATTCTGCTTATGTCCGACGGTCGTTCGGATGATGTATGGACCGAACCTGCAGATGATAAACAACGTGACTACGTGGACATCAGTGTCTTCAATCCGAATATATATACTGCCGGAACAATAAACAGCGCTTGGAATGCTTTCTATAAAATTGTTTCCCGCTCAAATCTTTTTCTTGAAAGAGTGGAAAAGCTTGAGTTCAATAGCGGAGAGGATGCCGATATAGACGTAAAAGCCACTTTCATGGCTGAAGCACGCTTTTTACGTGCCTATGCTTATTTTGAACTGGTGCGGTATTTCGGACGTGTACCGGTTGCTACCCAATCCTTAAGTGCGGCAGAAGCAATGAGTACACCGCAGTCTGAACCGAAAGACGTGTATGAGGAAGTGATTATTCCCGATTTGCAGTATGCCATAGAAAATATGAAAGAGCAAGCCTATACAAGCAGTGGGGGGATAGCCGAAGCAGGACGCGCTACACTGCCGGCTGCACAGGCTTTGCTTGGCAGAGTCTGTTTGACTATGGCTGGTTTTCCTTTGTATGATACTGCTAAATTATCACTTGCGGAGGAAATGTTGGGTGATGTTATCCAGTATGCAGAGAAGAACAATAAGTACTGGGCGGCTGACGGTGATACTTGGAAACGTATCTGGATTAGCGATAACGACAACAAATATCATATTTTCGAAGTGCAATATGTGGCGGAAAAGAACTACGGAAATCCGGTCGTATTTATGTCTGTACCCAATGTAGGAACAGACTATATCGGCATTCAGATGTCGGGTAATCGCATAACCTGTTCGGATGCGCTGGCAGCACTTTATGAAGCGAACAGGGCGGATGTGCGTTATGAGGCGACGGTCGACCCCAAGAAGAACTATTTCACAAAGTTTTTCGAACATAAAATCAAACGGAAAGAACTGGGATATAGTGATATCGACGGGCAAATAGTGGATCGTACTTATTTCCCTCTGAATTTCCCGTTGATTCGTTTGGAAGATGTGATGTTGATGTATGCCGAGATTGTAGGGCCTACGGATGAAGGTGTGCGGTTGGTAAACAAAATACGTACCCGCGCCGGGCTGGCGGAATTGAGCGCTGTACAGAAAACGGAAAATGCTTTCTTGCAGTGTGTGGAAGATGAACGTCGGCGCGAACTTGCCTTTGAAGGTATTCGCTGGCACGACCTCGTGCGTCACAATACATACATGGAAAAGGTACGTGCCAAATTCTCGGACAAAGCAGCCGGAACTTCTGTCTATGATAACTATATCAATAACGTACAGCCGGGTACTTATCTTTATCCTATCCCCGATACGCAAATGAAAGCGAAGGAAGGACTGTATCAGCAAAACGAAGCATATAAGTAATGAATGGCTAAACTAAAAGAATACTAATGAATTATAGCAATAAGAACATGAAGAGCAACTTTTATCTACTTACCTTTCTGTTGATAATCTTTTTCACGATAAACGGTTATGCGGCAGAGCGCAAGAAGTATAATTTTAACAGTGAATGGCGCCTGCAGGTGGGTGACTTTCCACAGGCAAAGAAGCCTGACTTTAAAGATAGCAGTTGGAAGCAAGTTACGTTGCCCCATGCCTTCAACGAAGATGAGGCTTTCAGAATATCCATCGAACAGCATACCGATACGGTTGTCTGGTATCGCAAGCATTTCCGGATAGAGGAACTGAGAGGCAAAAAGGTGTTTGTGGAATTCGAGGGAGTTCGACAAGGTGGGGAGTTTTTCCTGAATGGACAATATTTGGGATTGCATGAAAATGGTGTCATGGCTGTAGGCTTTGATCTTACTCCGTATATGAAGGAAGGAGATAATGTGCTTGCCGTGCGTACGGACAACAATTGGTTTTATCGCGAGAAGCGTACTAACTCTAAGTTTCAGTGGAGTGACCGTAATTTCAATGCCAACTATGGCGGTATTCCCAAAAATGTGTTTTTATATGTGACGGATGAAGTGTATCAGACATTGCCTCTATACAGCAATCTGAAAACAACCGGTGTATATGTATATGCAACCGATTTCGATATCAAGGGTCGTAAGGCGAAGATACATGCCGAGTCTGAGGTGAGAAACGACAGCCGCGAAACACGCAGTTTCAGTTATCGGGTAACTTTGACCGATGCGGACGGTAAATTGGTAAAAACTTTCAATGGGGATAAAACTGTACTGAAAGCCGGAGAGACGGGAACTGTGAAAGCTGTTGCCGACGTCAGCAATTTGCATTTTTGGAGCTGGGGATACGGTTATCTGTACACTGTGAACACGGCTTTATTGGACGACAAGGGAAAGGTTTTTGATGACGTGGTTACTCGTACCGGTTTCCGTAAAACAAAGTTTGGTGAAGGAAAAGTCTGGCTGAACGACCGCGTTATTCAAATGAAGGGCTATGCCCAGCGTACCAGCAATGAATGGCCGGCAGTGGGGCTTTCCGTTCCTGCATGGCTGAGCGACTATTCCAATGGTCTCATGGTAGAGAGTAACGCGAATCTTGTCCGCTGGATGCATGTCACTCCTTGGAAACAGGATGTGGAGTCTTGCGACCGTGTCGGTCTCATTCAGGCCATGCCTGCCGGTGATGCGGAGAAAGACCGTCAGGGACGCCAGTGGGAACAACGTACGGAACTGATGCGCGACGCTATTATTTATAACCGTAATAATCCGAGTATTCTGTTTTACGAATGCGGCAATGAGTCTATCAGTCGCGAGCACATGATTGAGATGAAAGGTATCCGTGATAAATTCGACCCCTTTGGCGGTCGTGCCATCGGTTCGCGTGAGATGCTCGACATTAATGAAGCGGAATATGGCGGTGAGATGCTTTATATCAACAAGAGCAAGAAGCATCCGATGTGGGCTACCGAATATTGCCGTGATGAGGGATTGCGTAAATATTGGGATGAATACAGCTATCCTTTCCATAAAGAAGGTGCGGGACCGCTTTACCGCGGTCAGCCTGCAACGGATTATAACCATAATCAGGATATGCTGGCTTTGGAAATGGTTCGCCGTTGGTATGATTATTGGCGCGAACGTCCGGGTACTGGATTAAGGGTAAGTGCAGGTGGTACGAAGATTATCTTCTCAGATTCCAATACACACTATCGCGGTGAAGAAAATTATCGTCGTAGTGGCGTAACAGATCCCATGCGCATAGAGAAAGATGCTTTCTTTGCCCATCAGGTAATGTGGAACGGTTGGGTAGATACGGATAAGTATCAGACCTATATTATCGGACATTGGAATTATCCCGAAAATACGGTGAAACCGGTATATGTCGTATCGAATGGCGAGCAGGTGGAACTGTTGTTGAATGGAAAATCCCTGGGTATGGGAAAACGTGCGTATCATTTTCTTTTCACTTTCGATAAGGTAGCTTATCAACCGGGTAAACTGGAAGCGGTAAGTTATGACGGAAAAGGTAAGGAGGTAAGCCGTTATACATTGTTCACAGCGGGCGAAGCCGCTTGCTTGAAACTTACCGCTGTGCAGAACCCTGAAGGTTTTCATGCGGACGGAGCGGATATGGCTCTGCTTCAAGTGGAAGTTGTGGATAAAGACGGCAGGCGTTGTTCGTTGGATAATCGCACGGTACGGTTTACCTTGAAAGGTGAAGCCGAATGGCGTGGCGGTATTGCACAGGGAAAAGACAATCATATCTTGGATATGAACCTTCCGGTGGAATGTGGTATCAACCGTGCACTCATCCGTAGCACGACCAAAGCCGGTAAGATTGTTGTCATGGCCGAGGCGAAAGGACTTCCGCCTGCAACGCTTACGCTGCAAACTGTTCCGGTGAAGGTCGTGGACGGGTTGAGCGGCTACTTGCCTCAACTGACTCTGAAAGGAAAGTTGGATAAAGGGGAAACACCGTTGACTCCCTCTTATAAGGATATTAAACGCGACATAGCCATTGTATCCGCTGAAGCGGGTGCTAACCAGACTGAAACGGGAAATAGCTATGATGACAACGAGTTGAGTGAATGGGCGAATGACGGTCAGTTAAGTACCGCTTGGATAACTTATACATTAGCTGAAAAGGCAAGTGTTGATGACATCTGCATCAAGTTGAACGGATGGCGTTCCCGTAGCTATCCTTTGGAGGTGTATGCCGGAAACGAATTGATTTGGAGCGGTAACACGGAAAAGAGCCTGGGATATGTACATTTGGAAGTGGATAAGCCGGTACGTTCCGATAAGATAACCGTCCGCTTGAAAGGAAGTACTACCGATAAGGATGCTTTCGGGCAAATTGTGGAAGTGGCAGGCGGAGTGGCCAATGACATGGAGAAGAAAGCAAAGGCGAATAAAGGAAAACACAATCTTCGCATTATAGAGATTGAGTTTCTGGAAAGCATTAAAGAATAACTAAGCGATATATTTAAAACGGAAGATATGAAAAACTTATTCGACATTAAAGACAAAGTAATCGTCATAACAGGCGGTTGTG
>ERZ773107.2506-NODE-2506-length-13506-cov-14.826407_pt1 | contig 13506 bp, 12 predicted proteins | sample MGYA00580571_ERZ773107 | MGnify/ENA primary metagenome ERZ773107 (study PRJEB29015, sample SAMEA2737843) | human gut metagenome | biome: human gut; feature: human-associated habitat; material: faeces | place: China | collected 2012 ... | reverse complement strand
GCAAAACCCTCATCCACCAGTTCAAATCTGGTCGTCACCTCCAAAAGATTCCCGGAAGCTTCGGCTTCCGGGATTTTTTGTTTTGCACTGTCCCCTGCCGGGGGCAAGGCCTGTGACTGTTCAAAACCCCCTTATAAAACTCTATTACTACTATGGACTTTTGAACAGTCGCCCTTGCCGGGGGAGCTTCCTCTCGTGAAAATGCAATGCCGGAGCGTCCGCAGACGCTCCGGCATTGCTATAATAAAAGTAACGCTACCTCAAAGCCGCAGCCGCATCTGATACCACACCACCCCGCCGTGGGTAGAGCCGGAAACGCCCTCGTTCACAAAGCCGAACTTTGCATAGTAGTGCAAAAGCTTCTCCTTGCAGGTCAGTACCAGCCCCTTGCGTCCCTGTGCGCAGGCGTCTGCAATGGCTCTTTGCAGCAGCAGCCCGGCATAGCCCCGGCAACGGCAGCGCGGGAGGGTGTTCACCCCAAAGATCATCTGCCATGCGCCGTTTTCATCATGCAGGGCGGCGTCCGCGTACATCTCATCGGTCAGGTCGGGTGTGTCGGTGCAAAAGCCGTCCACAAAGGCCACCAGCTCCCCCTGCTCAAACAGCAGCCAGAAATGACCGGCATAGTGTGCCAGTCGCCCGGCAAATTCTTCTGCTGTGGCAGCCTCCGCTGCCGGGAAACAGGCCGCCTCCACGGCGGCAATGGCCTGTAAATCATCCATAGTTGCGTTGCGTATCTCCACAGTATCTCTCCTCCCTTTTTGTAATGTCAGTATACCACAGCTGCCGCGCAAGGGCAAAATATTTGCATCTGTCCCCTGTCCGTGTTACAATGGCTATACTACGCTTGGAAGGGAGTTGAAACGCCATGCCCACCGAAAACCGCACTACCTTAACGCCGGACACCCCGGTGCGCTACCTGAAGGGGGTCGGCCCAAAAACCGCAGAGCGGTTCGAGAAGCTGGGCATCGTGACGCTGGCAGACCTGCTGTGCCACTACCCCCGGCGATACATCGACTTTTCCAAGCCCTACTCCATTGCGGAAGCTCCCGCCGACACCGAATGCGTGGTAAAGGCCGAGGTATTCGCAAAGCCCGGCGGGCGCATTTTGCCGGGTGGGCGGCGGATGGAGCGCATCACCGCCGGGGACGATGTATCCAGTCTGGAGATTACATGGTTCAACAACCCCTACGCCACCCAGAAATTGCAGCTGGGGCAGGAATACTATTTTCAGGGCATCGTGACTGGCGGGATGCTGCGCCGCCAGATGGTCAACCCGCAGGTGCGCACTGCTGAACAGATCCAAGCCGCGCCCTTTGAGGCCGTTTACCCCCAGACCGAGGGACTTACCAGCAGCGCCATCTCCCGCTGCATCCGGCAGCTTTTGTCCCACGCGGAGCTGCTGCCCGACCCGCTGCCGCCGGAGATGCTGCAAAAATACCGTCTGCTGCCCAAGGCCGAGGCGGTACGCGCCATCCACTGCCCTGCCACCGAGGAACAGGCCGCAGCAGCGCGGCGGCGGCTCATTTACGAGGAATTGCTGGTGCTGCAATTGGGCATCGGGCGGATGCGCAGCCGGGGCGCTGCGGCCACCGGGGCACCCATGCGCCGCGCCGACCCAGCCCCTTTCTGGCAGAGTCTGCCCTTTGCCCCCACCGGGGCGCAGCGCCGCGCGGTGGAGGAAATTCTGACCGATATGGCGGGCGATACCGCCATGAACCGCCTGTTGCAGGGCGATGTAGGCAGCGGCAAAACGCTGGTGGCCGCCGCCGCCATCTGGGCGTGCATCCGGGCGGGATATCAGGCTGCGCTGCTGGCGCCTACCGAAATTCTGGCCGCGCAGCACGCCGAGGGGCTCAACCGGCTGCTTGCCCCCTTCGGGATGCGGGTGGCCCTGCTGACCGGCGGCATGAAGGCCGCTGCCCGCCGCACCACGCTGGCTGCCATCCGCAAGGACGAAGCCGACCTTGTGGTGGGCACCCACGCCCTGATGAGCGAAGGGGTGGAGTTTGCCCGGCTGGGTCTGGCGGTCATTGACGAGCAGCACCGCTTTGGGGTGCGTCAGCGCGGCGCACTGGCGGAAAAGGCCGCGAACCCGCACCTGCTGGTCATGAGCGCCACCCCCATCCCCCGCACGCTGGGGCTTTTGATCTACGGCGATCTGGATATCTCCGTTCTGGACGAGCTGCCCCCCGGGCGCACCCCGGTCAAGACCCGGTGCATCACCGGCAAGCGGCGGCAGGACCTGTACCGCTTTCTGGACAGCGAGATCGACAAAGGGCGGCAGGTGTATCTGGTCTGCCCCGCCATCGAGGATGTGCCGGACGGCGGGCTGAACGCCGTCAAGACCTACTACGAGGACATTGCCAAGACGCTGCTGCCCGACCGCCGGGTGGGGCTGATGCACGGCAAGCTGAAACCCAAGGAAAAAGCCGCCGTCATGGAGGATTTCAAGGCCGGGCGGTTGGACGCACTGGTGTCCACCACCGTCATCGAGGTGGGCGTGGACGTGCCCAACGCCAGCGTGATGGTGATTGAAAACGCCGAGCGCTACGGCCTGAGCGCCCTGCACCAGCTGCGCGGGCGGGTGGGACGCGGCGCTGCCGAGAGCTGGTGCTTCCTTGTCAGCGACAACACCAGCGAGGCCGTGCAGAAGCGGCTGAAATTCCTCTGCTCCACCACCGACGGCTTTGCCGTGGCGCAGTACGATCTGGAGACCCGCGGCCCCGGCGACTTTTTCGGCAGCCGCCAGCACGGCCTGCCCACGTTACAAATTGCCGACCTGATGAACGACACCCGCACCCTGCACGCGGCGCAGGCGGAAGCCGCCGCCCTGCTGGCGGAAGACCCGCTGCTGGCAAAACCGGAACATGCGCTGTTGGAAGCACAGGTGCAGCAGATGTTTGACAAAGCGGGAGCGATGAACTGATTTACTCTTTTGTTGGGCTGCGCTTCTGTGGGGAGCGGATTTATCCGCTCCGCTGGCAGGCTATGCCTGCCGGGAAGCAGCGGAACGCATAAATGCGTTCCCTACACAAGAAACAAGAGCACATATATCACGCTGAAAAAAGCCGTGACGCATGTGCTCTTTGTTATATTTTGGAAAAGTATTGCTGTCCGTATCTCATTTACGCCACTTTGCGTGCCGCTCGCCCATGCAGACGACATCGCAGAACACGCACCGGCTCTTGGTGGAGAGCTGCACATCCTTATGGTAGCAGCCAAAGAACCACTTTTCATAGGTCAGCTTCAACAAGATTTTGTCCAGAAAACTGTGCAGCTGGTTGGTCTCGCCGCAGGCAAGAGCCGTAAAATCCAGAAATCTGCTTGGCGCGTCGTGGGTCAGCACATAATCCACTTTGTAGTCACATGCCGCAAGGTTTGCTTCGCAGGCGGCGTACTCCTCGTCGGAAGGCAGTTCTTCCTTCCACCAGTTGACGCCGGGCTCCCGGTCCTCTTTGTCCGGGCTCTCCGCCCCGCCGAAGCACAGGTACTTTTTGCCTTCCAGCTCCAGCACGCTGCCCCGGCACACATGATACACATTGCCGCCCAGCGCCTGCACCTTCCCGCCGAACAATTCCTCCACGGGGTACTGCTTCAGCAGGTCGTAGTTCTCGTGGCTGCCGTCCAGGAACAGCAGAGTGTAGGGACGCTTGCGCAGCCAGTCCAGCTTTTTCTGCTCCTCTTTGCTGCCGTCCCACACAAAGCCGAAATCACCCAGCACCACCACGATGTCCCGCTTGCCCAGCCAGCGCAGCTTGCCGTGCTTGAAGCGCTCGATGTCGCCGTGGGTGTCGCCTGTCAGATATACCATTCCGAACCTCCCTGCCTGGGGTGTGAAAGCTGTGCGCAATCGGTGCCAAAAGCCTTGCCACGCCCCTGCAAACCTGTTATTATAAAGAATACAGCATTCCGCTGTTCTCTGTGTCCTTTCGGGCGCGCCCACGGCGCTGTCCGCTGTCTTATATTATCGCTTTTTAAAGGAATTGTCCACATGAAACGTATTTTTGCACTGATTTTGTCCTTTGCCGTCCTGTTCAGCTGCCTCGTGCTGCCCGCCGGGGCCATGTTCGACCCCACCCCCGTCTACCAGGTGCAGGCCAAAAGCGCCTACATCGTCAACACGGATACCAACATCATCGTTTATGACAAGGACAGTACCAAGCAGGTGTCGGCCGGCGGCCTGACCAAATACATGACCATCGCCCTGCTGCTGACCAATTATGCCGACCATCTGGACGACACCTTCCAGATGCCTTTTGCCATCTCGGACTATGTCTATAACACCAACAACGCGGACATGCGCTCCAACGAGACCTTCACCTACCGCGAGGCCGTCTACGCCATGGTGACCCGCAACGCAAACGAAGCTGCCATGGGCCTGGCCTATGCACTCTCCGGCGGCGACCTGGCCGGATGGGTGAGCCAGATGAACACCCTGTCCCAGCGCATCGGAACCATCGCCAGCACCTGGACCGACGCCTGCGGCATCGACAGCGGCAACGTGACATGCGCCGTGGACATGTACCTGATCCTGCGCTACCTGATGAGCTTTGACGCCTTTGTGGAAATTTCCGGCGCGCCCACCTTCACGATGCCCGCCAAGGAAAAGCACCGTTCTTCGTCGGTCCTCGTCAGCCAGAATGCCGCCCTGAATAAATCCAGCGGCGGCAAATACTATCGCAGCGCCATGCAGGGCGGCATGTGCGACGTGACCGCCTTCAAGAACGACAGTGGCGAGCAGAGCTACGTCTCCTGGGCCAACAAGGACGGTGCCACCTATATCTTCTGCGTGATGGGCAGCCCCGACACCTGTGACAACTTCGGCTATGCCAACCGCCGCCCGGCCCTTTACGAGACCGTGCACCTGATCGACTGGGTGTTCGACAGCTTTTCCATCCAGGCTGCACTGGACACCGACCTGGCACTGGCCGAGATCCCGGTGAAGTACTCCTCCGACACCGACACCCTGCAGCTTTACCCCGCCGACAGCATGATGACCCTGCTGCCCTCCACCGGTGACGGCAGTGTGACCCAGAAATACTTCCACCTGCCGGATTCTGTCAGCGCGCCGGTGCAGCAGGGCGACGTGGTGGGCACCGTGGAGCTGAAGCTGGCCGGGGAGACCATCGGCGTGGTGGACCTGATCGCCGGGCAGGACATTGACCGCAACCCGCTGCTGTTCACACTGGCCCGCATCCGGGAGTTTCTGGGCAGTCTCTACCTGAAAGTCGTTATTACGCTTTGTATTATCTCCGCACTGATATACGGTGCATGGCTGCTGCTGAACGGCTGGCAGCGCCGCAGACCCACCAAAAAGATCCGCCGCCGCTAAGCTTTTGCACCGTTTGCTTCCCATTTGTGAAAAACACCGCGCAAAAAGCCCCGCCAGTCTGAAAAGACCGGCGGGGCTTTTGGTTGCGCCAGCAGGAGTCGAACCTACGATGGGGGAGTCAAAGTCCCCTGCCTTACCGCTTGGCGATGGCGCAGTATCATTCTTTTTCTTGGCTTTGAATCATTCGGTAGCCTTATTGGTCACCTTATAATTTCAAATTTAGCAGGAATCATGCGTGCTTTCAAAAGATTACTATGCTATTTTAACTGAACATCTGCATTGTGTCAAGACGATTCGCTCTAAATTCTGTCCAAATGGTCACCTTATCATAAGGCTACCGCATCCAGTGTCACGCTGATGCAGTAGCCTTTTTGTCTTATTCTTCTTCTTTTCGCTCCGTGATATAAGAAATCAAATCATACACCAGCCGCTTTTCCTGTTCGTTCATGCCGCGCAGCACGATCTGTTCTTGCGATTCAAGCCCTAAAATATCATCCGTGGTCGTGTGAAACAGCTGTGCAAGAGCTATCAAGTATTGTGCAGTCGGTGCAGAAAGCTCCATTTCCCAAGCGTTCACACTGGCGCGAGTAACGCCCAGCTTACGAGCAAGGGCAGCTTGTGAGAGCCCTGCATTCTCCCGAAGACGCTTGATGTTGTCAGAAATCATGTTGCTCACCTTCCTGCATCTACTTTACTATACAGTCTTTGATATTAAATTATCCAAATCTGTATAGTTTTGTTGGCATTCGGTCAGGCGAAGTGTACAATCATACTATAACCATATCAATATAAAGAAGGTGACTATCAAAATTCGCTGAGCACCAATATAAGGATTTCAAGGAGGAACGGGTGGAAACTCAGAAGAAAAGCACCGGAAAAGGATGCCTGATTGCAATAGCTATTATTATCTTTTTGGCGCTTGTTGTTCCTACGGATTGGGTACATACCGGGAGTGAGTGTAAAATCTGTCACCACACTTATACAGATGCCAGCGACTATGGTATTACTTGGACCTCTGCAGATGAGTCCGTAGCAATTGTTAATGACAAAGGCGAAGTGGAAGCCAAATCCGAAGGAAAAACCATTATTATTGCAACGGCCGAAAATGGTGTAAGTGCCCAATATTCTGTCGAAGTTACGCCTATGAGTGTATGGCAGCAGCTGACAGCTGACGAAAAATCCTTTGTGAATGATGTGCTTCCCTATATGAACAACTTCAAGAACCCTGAATCTGTAAGATTTACAGATGTTCGCGGGTATGCACATTTAGGAACAGGTGCCAACAGCAGATGGATGTTTACCGTATCTGCACAAAACGGATTTGGCGGAAACACGGTTAGCAGCTATATGCTTTGGGGAAGCGTTTTTATGGAAGTAAACGAGCTGGATGGAACACAATATAGAGCCAACCTTATTACGCAGGCCGCCCACGAAAAACTTGGATATTAAAAATACGGTCATCAAATAAAGTTACTTCCTGCCCTGTGAAAATGGGGCAGGATTTTTTCTGAATCCGTGTGCACTTTTCCTTATTCCGGGAGATGAATTTTCCCGGTTTTTCCGGTTTTTTCTTCTATTTTTCCAGGGCAAATTGCTCTTTACGCTTTTTTGAAAAAATTTAAGAAAAAAATGAAGATTTTTTTGTGTTCCTATGGAAAAACGGCCCATTTTGTTGCTCTTTTGTTGCGCATCGTATGGTAAAAATAGATTGAATAAACCTCCCTTCCCCGGCTGATCCGTCTGCTTTCGTTGCGGGACGCAGAGGTCTGTTCTGGAACCGCTGGTTCCATGCCCGATTCTGTCAGGAAAGCGAGGAATTTTATGAAAAAGGTTCTGAAAACGCTGCTGGTCAGTCTGCTGGCCGTTGTGCTGCTGTGCAGCGCCGTGCCCGCCGCCTTTGCTGCGGACGCAAAGGAAGCAGAGATCTACACCATCGGTCTGGACGCCATGGGCGGCACCACCTCTGTGGTGGTCGTCACCACCAACCTGAGCGGCAAGCTCTCGGCTCTGCCCGCGCAACCCACGCTGGAAGGCTACACCTTCGACGGCTGGTACACGGAGCCTGTCGGCGGCACCAAGATCAGCACCTCCACCGTGTTCACCGGTGATACCACCGTGTATGCACACTGGACGGTCAAGAATGTCTCCTCGGCCACGACGCCTGCTGCTCCCACCGAGCCTGTGCAGAGCCCGGAGATCCTGGATCATCTGGGCGGCTTTGTTGTGGCAGGTGTGCTGTTCGGCACGCTGGCCATCGCTTCGCTGCTCTGATCTCACCCACAGCTGCTCTTAAAATTTAATTTTAATTTTTAAAAATGGAAAGGGATACTACTATGTCTACTATGAAACTGCCCGCTTCTTACGCTGTCGTTGATGAAGAAGAAATGGTCTACCTGGACGGTGGTGCCAGCGACGCTTACAACAGCTTCCTGAAAGTTGGTAAGGTGTTCAACTACATCGCCCGCATCTTCTCCGGCGCAAGCTCCATCATCAACAACGTCAACGTGATCTATCAGTCCTTCCTGAGCCTGAACGATCTGCTGAAGGGCTTCGCAAAGGCCTAAGCCTGCTCTTTTCATAAGCATTCTCTGAGAGCTGTCCCCAGCCGGGGGCGGCTCTTTTTTGTTGCCCGCTGCCGTTCGGCTGCCCGTTTTGTACATATTTTACAAACGGCATGAGCGTTTCCGCTTTTTTCGATAAAAGTATATCTTTTTCGATTAAATGATGTAAAATATATGGATTTTTCCTATACAAATACTTTCTTTTGTGCTATCATATGATTTGATACGACAAGTCTAAATCTGCGAAGGCAGGTCACAAATTGATATATCAGTTCTTCCGGCAGGCGACCTAAAAATCCATGTATCTATCCGGTGCCGCAAAAACCGGTTTTTGCAGTGCAGATGCCGTGCCGAAGAATCACAGGGAGACACATCACTATGCCAGATCGTGAGCTGCGGCACATGAGCCGCACCGAGCTGGTCGAGATCATCTTTGCGCTCAAGCAGAGTGAAGACCAGCTCAAAGCCGAAAACGCGGCGCTGACCGCGCAGCTGGAGGACCGGCAGCTCCACATCCAGAACGCCGGTTCCATCGCGCAGGCGGCACTGGAACTGAATAAAGTCTTCGAGGCGGCACAGGCCGCAGCGGACGAATATCTTGCATCGGTCCGCGCAGCCGCTGCGGCGGACGGCCCGGCTGACGCGCAGCTGACCCTGGCGCAGGCCCGCGAACAGGCCGAGGCCATGAAGCGGCAGACCGAAGAAGCCTGCCGGGCCATGACCGACGAGGCCGAGCGCAAGCGTGCACAGACCGAAGCCGACTGCAAGGCGATGGTCGCCAAGGCCGAGCAGGAGGTCCGGGCGCGCTGGGCCGAGTTCGACCGCCGTGCCAGCGAGGTGCTGGACAACTACCAGAAGATCGACTTTCTGCCGGAGGGTCAGCACACAACATGAAAGAGCACGACATCAAATTCGCGGCCATTCCTTCCACCGAGGAAGTGAAGGCCGAACGGGAGCGGCTGGCCTACCGCTCCCGCTACACCCGGGTGCTGCGCAGCACGATCTACGCGCTGGTGGTGGTGGCAGCCGTTGCGGTGCTGCTGGCCACCCTGTTCCTGCCGGTGCTGCAGGTGTCCGGCGACAGCATGAACCCCACCCTGCAGGACAAGGACGTGATCGTCCTTGTCAAGAGCGGCAGCCTGAAAACCGGCGATCTGTGCGGGTTTTACTGGCAGAACAAGCTCCTGCTCAAGCGGGTCATCGGCCTGCCGGGCGATATCATCTCGCTGGATGAAAACGGCGTGGTCACCGTGAACGGCACGGTGCTGGACGAGCCCTATGTGGACGAGCTGGCCTTGGGCGAATGCGACATCAAGTTCCCCTATCAGGTGCCGGAGAACCGGTACTTCGTTCTGGGCGACCACCGCGCAACGTCCATCGACAGCCGCAGCAGCGTCATTGGCTGCGTAGAAAAAAATCAGATCGTGGGCAAGGTCTTTATAAGGGTATGGCCCTTGTCCAGTTTCTCATTGATCCATTAAATTAGGAGGGTTTTGGGGCAATGAAAGACATTGTGGGAGATTATCGGGAAAGGTTCCGTCTGCAGCGGAAAGCACTGCGGCGCTACACGGCGCTGCTGCTTGTGCTGGCCATGATTACGACGCTGTTCGTGAACTGGCAGCTGCACAGCGATGGCATTGCGGCCACCGCGCAGTACCAGTGCAACCAGGAGGAGCACACGCACACGGCGGACTGCTACACCAAAGTGCTGGTCTGCGGTTATGAGGAAGGCCAGCCCGAGGACTGGAACGCCACCTTCGATGACAGCGCTTCGCTTGACGAGAGCATTGGCGTGGACGCAGAAGACGACGGCATTGCGCTGTTTTCTGCCGAACCGGAGTACATCTATGTGCCGCATGAGCACACCGACGACTGCTATCAGGAAGTGAAGACTCTGACCTGTCTCGAGGAGGAGCACGTCCATGGCGACGACTGCTTTGACCCCGAGGACGGCAGCCTGATCTGCGAACAGTTTGAGCACGTCCACGACGACAGCTGCTACACCACCGATTATGAACTGGTGTGCGGCCTGGAAGACGGCGAGCTGGTGGAGGAGCTGAACCCGGCCTACACGGCTGTGGCGGCGTTTGAGGCGCCGGTGGCCGCGAAGCCCGTAGTCGTGAGCCCGGTGATCGAGGCACCCATCCACTACCACACCGACGACTGCTATGAGGAAGTGCTGACCTGCGGCCTGGAGGAGCATCACCACACTGTGAACTGCCTGGCCGACCCGCTGGCCGATGTGGAAGACGAATCCGAATGGCTGGCCAAGACCAACACTTCCCTGAGCGGTCTTTGGACGGAAGACCTGCTCACCGTGGCGCAGAGCCAGCTGGGCTACGAGCAGAGCGAGAAAAACTTTGAACTGGACGCCGACGACGGCGTGACCGTCCGCCACTACACCCGCTACGGCGAGTGGTACGGCAACCCCTACGGCGAATGGGACGTGATGTTCCTGTCCTACTGCCTGAACTACGCGGGCATCCCGCAGTCTGCCATCCCGCAGCGCGCCGGTGTGCTGGCCCTGCGCAGCGACCTGCGCGCCACCGGCTACCTGATGGACCCCCAGAGCATCCCCGCCGCGCAGCAGGATGCCATTTCCCTGTGCGATGAGGAGATGCCGGACGAAGCGGGCTTTGCCGATGCCGCTGGCTTTGCGGACGGTGCATCGACCTTCCGCAGCATCCGGCCCGGCGATATCGTGTTCTATAACGCCGCGGTCACCGAGACTGTCGCCGCCGAAAATGAACCGCAGATCGAAACATTGTTTCTGGAAAGCGATGCGGACACCGGCGACCCGGTCCTGTCCTCTCTGAACACCCCGGCAGACCCGCCCCGCACCGAACAGCGCACCACCGTCTCCGAGACGCTGGGCATCGTGTCGGACGTGGACGAGGCTGCCGACACCCTCACCGTGATCTCCGGCAACGTGAACGGCAAGGTGGACAGCGTGCAGGTGGACATCTCGCAGCTCACCGGCCTGATCTCGCTGGCTGCCGTGCAGGAGGAGGAGAGCTCCCGGGCAGAAGAAGCTCCCGTGGTGCTGGGCACCATGACCCCCGGCGGTTCCATCACCGGCATCACGGTCACGGTGAATGATGAGACCGTGATCGGCAATTTGGAGCTGGCCGATGGAGACAAGCTCAAGCTGGACTACGATTATTCCATTCCCGCCAACACGATCACGGCAGACGGTGACCGGACCCTGACCTATCAGCTGCCAGAAGGCATCTGCCTCAGCACTGCCATCGCGGACCGCCCCATCACGCAGGACCAAAAGCAGGTCGGCACCCTCAATGTGTCCAAGGACGGCCATGTGACGCTGACCTTCAACAGCGATTTTCAGGCCGATCAACCTTTCACCGGCTCCTTTGGTCTGGAGGCAGAGGTAACGACCAGCCAGATCGGCGATGGCGGGACCATCACCTTCCCCGGCACCGGCGGCACCGGCGTCACCATCACAGTCCACGACAAGGCCAGTCTTGATCTGGAAAAGAAGCACCTGTACGATGCAGAAGAAAACGGTAAGACCTATGCATATTACAGGCTTACCGTCACCTCCAAGGATGACTGGAACGAAACGATCACCATCCACGATCTGCTGGACAATTCCAATGCGTCCAATGGCCTGAGCGGCAGCTATGATCAGAACAGCTTTGTTCTGACCGACAAAGACGGGAACTCCATCCCCGGATACTCGCCCACGTTCAGCGGCAACGGCTTTGAAGTCAAGGACCTGCCCGGGCTGAAGAAAGGTGAAAAATACATCCTGACCTACCGCGTGGAGATCACCAACATGAGCAAGGATGGCTCCGGCTACGAACTCCCCTCTACCGGCGGAGCCGGTACCACTTTGTATACAGCAGTGGGCGGCACCATGGTGCTTGCCGCACTGGTGTGTGGTTTCTGTCAAAAGCGCAGACGCGAGAGGAGGGCAGATTAAAACAAGCTGCACCCTCCATTGCGGCCGCAAAACTCTCTGCGCCGCAGACAGGACCGTTTTTACAACGAGGAATCATAAAAAATAGAAAGGAGACTTTCACCCACTATGAAAAAGACCATTCAGAAACTCATGGCTGCACTTCTGGCAGCTGCCATGGTGTGCGCCATGGCGATCCCGGCATTTGCGACTGATGGTGATGCTACCGCTGCTGCTGCCACTGGCACTGGTAGCATTACCATCGAGAACGCCGTTACGAACCAGACTTATAAAATTTACCGTATTCTGAATCTGGAGTACCACGCAGATACCAAAGCTTACCGTTATACGGCGAATGGAGCTTGGGAAGGCTTCATTCGCACAGAAAACAATAACTTTAAGTTAGACGAAAAAAACGGTGCTGTTACCTGGATCAATAGCAATTCCGAGAATAATGGCACTGCTATTCAGCAAATTGCAAACAGTGCCGGTACATATGCTAAACATACTCCCAATAATGTCCCTGAAGATGGCTCTGCCAAGGCTAACGGCATTACTCTTACATTTAGCAATCTGCCCCTCGGCTGGTATCTGGTGGTTTCTGATCTGAACAATGGCGCTATGTGCTCCATTGGTACTACCGACCCGAACGCAGTAATCAGAGAGAAGAACAGCAAGCCCACTATCGAAAAGGAAGTTTACGAAGGCGATTCTCTTGGCTACAGCAATGATGCCGGCATTGGTGACACGGTGAAATTCCAAACCCGCATTCATGTGACCGATGGTAATCCCACCAACTACGTTCTGCACGATACCATGGCCAAAGGGTTGGGCTTCAATGAAAAGTCCGTTACGGTTTTGCTCATGCGTGACCCTAAGATTGGTGGCAGCACCTACGGTAGTAATCTCACCCCTGGTACTGATTATGAGCTGGTAACTTCTACCTCTGATACCTGCACCTTTGAGATCAAGTTCCTCAAGGCTCTGAAACCTTATGATTACATCCAAGTAGATTATAGTGCCACTGTTACTGCTGATGCAGTAATTGGTACTGCGGGCAACGACAACAAAGCCGTTCTGACGTACGGTAACGACTCCACGACCACCGAGTCCTCCACCACCAAGACCTACGTCTGGGGGATGGGCGTGCGCAAGTTTGTAAACCTCGGCGATGGTGATCCTGACCACGCTCTGGCAGATGCTGAGTTCCAGCTGTACAAGAAGGACGGCCAAACCCAGAAGTACGCAAAATTCGTTGAAACCAGCACCACCAGCGTTTACAAGCTGACCGGCTGGACTAACAACGCAACTGACGCCACCAAGGTCAAGACCCCCGCTACCGGCGAAATCAAGTTTGAGGGTCTGGACGCTGGCACCTACTATCTGGAGGAGACCAAGGCACCTGTGGGCTACAACAAGCTGCCCGATCCTATCACCGTTGTGATTGATCGCGGTACTCTGCCCACGGTTGCAAGTCAGACCATTTCTTACACTGTTAAGTACGGCGATACTACTGCTGACGACCACGTTGTTCGCGTTGAGAACAAGGCCGGTACTGTGCTACCCAGCACCGGCGGCATGGGCACCACCCTGTTCTATGTCATCGGCGGCGGCCTGATGGTGGTAGCCATCGTCCTGCTGGTCACCAAGAAGCGCATGGAGAACAAGTAATTTCGCCTTTTCCCCCCCCC
>ERZ773107.2492-NODE-2492-length-13559-cov-8.652325_pt1 | contig 13559 bp, 12 predicted proteins | sample MGYA00580571_ERZ773107 | MGnify/ENA primary metagenome ERZ773107 (study PRJEB29015, sample SAMEA2737843) | human gut metagenome | biome: human gut; feature: human-associated habitat; material: faeces | place: China | collected 2012 ... | reverse complement strand
AGCCGCCGGAGCGGTGCTTAAGCCGTAAGGCGGGAATTGTGCGGTGTTGCCTTTGGTTATTTGGCTATGGTCACGCCAGATTCAGCCGCTTCGTCATGAGCCACTGGGTCAGTGCCCACAGCAGGGCATCAACAAGGGCAATCAGCGCAAAGACGGCGAGCAGGGGGAGTACGATAACGCCCAAGGTATTGTCGGGACCGAAAAACGACGCGGCGCTGAAGCTGGTATTGTTAAGGTACTTATACCCGCGGAACGCGACAAAGACTGCCGTCACAAGGGCTGCCATCTGCCCGATAAAGCCGATGACAAAGTAGGCGGCAATGCTGATGAGCAGCCGCTGCTGGGTAAACTGCGCGGCAAAGGCACAGGCCAGATATGCGTGCAGCAGTGCGCCCGCGATAAGGGCCAGTATAATCAAAAGCATTGCAGACCAGATGGCGACATCCTCGGCAGTGACGCGACTGAAATCAGATGCAAACCCGTCGCCACTGACCGTGTCGGTAGTCAGCATGCCGCAAAGTGTAAAAAATACCATGCCGAACAGCGTCCATACCGTGCCGCAGATGACCTTGGCAGCAATGTGCTGCCAAATAGGCACGGGCAGAGCCAGCATCAAGTACCCGCGCTCGCCCAACAGGCGGTAAAACTGCTGAATTTCAATAAAAAAGCAGATGGCGAGTACAACAAGAAGGCTTACGGCAGATGCCAGTGCCAGCAAGGCCATGGCGACCCCGGCCAGCGGCAGCCTGTCGGAGGTGTTCTGGACAAAACGGCTCAGAATATTAGTAAAAATGTTCAGCACAAGCACGCCCGCCGCAATGGGCAGAACAACACGGCCTGTGGATTTGAACTCATAACGTAAAAGCTTCGTCAGCATTTGTAAACCTCCCGGAAGTAAGCGTCCACGCTCTCCCCTGTTTCCTCGCGCAGCTCGTCGACGGCGGCCTGGCGCAGGACCTTGCCGTCCTGTAAAAGAATGACCTCGTCCAGCACCTTCTCAATGTCGCCGATGAGGTGCGTGGACAGCATAAGCGCGGCATCCTCACTGTAGTTGTGCAGGATGGTGCTTAAAATGTAGTCGCGGGCGGCGGGGTCCACGCCGCCCAGAGGCTCATCCAGCAGGTAGAGCCTGGCGGCACGGCTCATCGTCAGGCAGAGCTGCATCTTTTCCTGTGTGCCCTTGCTCATGGAATCGATTTTGTCTCGCCCGCCGATATGCAGGTCGGCCAGCAGGGCGTTTGCCTTGACTTTGTCAAAATCGGTGAAGAAATCCGCGTACAGGCTTACGGCATCGTCGGCGGTGAACTCCGTCGGCAGGGCCATACGGTCCGGCAGATAGCTGGTGACGGCCTTGGTGAAAACGCCGACAGGAACTTTATCAATAATGACGCTGCCCGCCGTGGGCTGCAAAAGCCCGGCGGAGATTTTCATAAGCGTTGTTTTGCCGCTGCCGTTGGGGCCAAGCAGGCCAACGAGCTTGCCCGGCGTGACGGCAAAGTCCACGCCGTTCAGCGCAGCGGTGCGGCCATAGCGCTTGGTCAGGCCGTGTACCTCATAAATTGCATCCATGGTTTACTCCTTTTTTTGTGCCTGCTGTGCGGTCTCGCGCAGCAGGGTCTCGATTTCGGCTTCGGTCAGGCCGAGGGCCTGCATCTGGTGCAGAAACTCCGCCGCCAGCGTGCCGGCGCGCCGACGGCGCAAGGCCTGCAGGGCAGTGTCATCCGCTGTGACGGTGCGCCCGGCGGTGCGCTGCGCCTGCAAAAGGCCGCGGCTTTCCAGCTCCTGCAAAGCGCGCTGCATGGTGTTGGGGTTGACTCCAGCGTCAGCGGCCAGCTCCCGCACGGGCGGAATGCGGCTGCCGGGCGGGAACTCCCCCGCGACGAGGGCAAGCTCCAACTGCTCGACCAGCTGCACATAGACCGGGCGGCCCGCAGTAATGTTCCAGTTCATGGTGTTTTATGCTCCTTTGTATTATTGTGTTAAGAGCTTAATACAATAATACACGCAAGATACAGCTTTGTCAATAGAAAAAAACAAAAAAATCCCCCGCCGGGCTGGCGGAGGAAATATTACATGATACAACGTCAGGAAATGTGATCCTCGATCCATGTCAACACGTAGCCGAACACCTCGTCGCGGTTTGTTTCGTTGTGCAGCTCGTGGCGGCCTCCTTCAAAAATCTGGCAGGTCAGATCCCTGACACCGGCGTCACCCAGCATGGCCCAGACCTTGCGCACGCCGCTGCCGTAGTCGCCGACGGGGTCGCAGTCACCGGCAATCAGCAGCACGGGCAGATCCTTGTCAATAGCCTGTGCCCATGCCTTTGTGCTGACGTGGTTGAGCGTCGCGAGCATCTCGCGGTAGGTCGCAGCGGTAAACCGGAAGGTGCACAGCCCGTCGGCGTCATAGGCTTTCACAACGCTTTTATCGCGGGAAAGCCAGGCGTTGGGCGACTGCGCGTTCTCGATTTTCCTGCAATAGCTGCCGAAGTTCAGCTTGACCATCAGCGGCGAGACATAGCGCGGCCCCTTGACGCGGGCAATCAGCCCGGCCAGCCGCTGGCCGACGACATTCATAAGGCTGGGGCCTGCCGTGCCGGAAATGACCAGCGCCGCGATGCTTTCCGGCCACTTCTCGGCGTACCAGCGCGCGTAAAAGCTGCCCATGCTGTGGCCGTAGAGGATGATGGGCGTATCGGGAAAGCGCTCGTGCAGGATACGGTTCATCGTGTGCAGGTCGTTCAGGAGGTGGCAACGGCCATTCGGCTCACCGTAGTGGCCGTGCTCCCCTGCCTGGGCGGTGTCACCGTGGCCGAGATGGTCGTTGCCCGCCAGCGCAATGCCGTGGGCAGCGTAGAACTCGGCCATCGGTGCATAGCGGCGCACATATTCGCACATGCCGTGGCTGAGCTGAAGGACAGCCCGCACAGGCTGGCCGGGTACGGTGTAGAGGAATGCGGAGGAGGTGTGCTTTCCGTCCGATGACGGGAAGGTGATGGCTTCGCAGTGGAGGTTGGGCATGATTACGGTTCTCCTTTGATCTTTTTCCAGTATTGTGCGAAAGCCTGCTCGTTTTTATTATCGCCGGGGACATAGTACTGCCGGTCCTTGATGGCGTCGGGCAGGTATTGCTGGGCTGTCCAGTGGTTGGGGTAGTCATGCGGGTAGAGGTAGTGCTGCCCCTTGACCTTGGCGTCGGCGCCGTCGTAGTGCTTGTTTTGCAGCTGGCGCGGGATGGGCCCGGTGCGCCCGGCCTGAATGTCCGCAATGGCGGCATTGATGCCGTCGTGGGCGGAGTTGGACTTGGGCGCGGTAGCCACCAGCACCACGGCATCCGCCAGCGGCAGACGGGCCTCCGGCAGACCGACGGCGTTGGCAATGTCAACAGCGGCCTTGACGATGGGGATGATCTGCGGCCAGGCCAGGCCGACATCCTCGCACGCGCAGACCATCAAACGGCGGCAGGCGCTGGGCAGGTCACCCGCTTCCAGCAGACGGCCCAGATAGTGCAGCGCTGCGTCGGGGTCGGAGCCGCGCATCGACTTCTGGTAGGCCGAGACGATGTCATAGTGGTCGTCGCCGAGCTTATCATACCGCATGGCCGTGCGCACGGCGACCTGCTGCACCATGTCCAGTGTGATCGTGCGGCTGCCGTTTTCTACGGGTGCAGCGGTGACGGCAAATTCCAGATTGCCCAGCGCCTTGCGCATATCGCCGCCCGCACTCTGGGCCAGGTATTCCAGCGCGTCGTCGGGAATGAGCACGGGAGACTTGTCCTCAGCCCCGAGGCGCGCAGCGGCGCTGCGCAGCCCGGTGCGGATGTCGTCGGTGGTCAGGGATTTGAACTCAAACACCGTGCAGCGGGACAGAAGCGCGTTATATACATAAAAGTAGGGATTCTCGGTGGTGGAGGCAATCAGGGTGACGGTACCCTGCTCCACACATTCCAGAAGGCTCTGCTGCTGGCGCTTGTTAAAATATTGTATCTCGTCAAGATATAAAAGAATGCCGCCCGACGCGCCGAGTGTGCCGATGTCCGCGAGCACCGACTTGATGTCGCTCGTCGAGGCCGTCGTGCCGTTGAGCTTGTGCAGCTGCATACCGCTGCCCGCTGCAATGATGCTGGCAACGGTGGTCTTGCCGACGCCGGACGGGCCGTAGAAGATCATGTTGGGAATCTTGCCGCTCTCGACAGTGCGGCGGAAAACCTGATTTTTGCCGAGTAGATGCTGCTGGCCGCAGACCTCATCCAGGGTGCGCGGGCGCAGACGCTGTGCCAATGGTTCCATTTTGCGTTCCTTTTTTAAGATAAGTTTGAGATAGTGTACCAAAACATCATACTTCTATACTTGATTATAACGGCTCGGCGTGGTAGAATCAAGAGAAAAGGATTGAAACGGAGAAAATGCTGTGACCAAACAAGAGCTAGCTGCAATCTGTATTGCGCGCCTGAAGGCAGAATATCCCGATTCCGACTGCACGCTGGATTATGACCATGCGTGGCAGCTGCTTGTGTCGGTGCGGCTGGCGGCCCAGTGCACCGATGCCCGCGTAAACGTGGTGGTGCCGGAGCTGTTTGCCAAGTACCCCGGCGTAAAAGAACTGGCTGCAGCGGATCCTGCGGATATTGAGGCCATCGTCAAGCCATGCGGGCTGGGCCACAGCAAGGCACGGGATATTTCAGCCTGTATGCGGATGCTGCGCGACAGGTACGACTGCCATGTGCCGGATGATTTCAACGCGCTGCTTGCCCTGCCCGGCGTGGGCCGCAAGAGTGCGAATCTGATCATGGGGGACGTATTCGGCAAGCCTGCCATCGTGACGGACACCCATTGCATCCGGCTGTGCAACCGCATCGGGCTGGTGGACAACGTCAAGGAGCCGGCCAAGGTCGAGCGGGAGCTGTGGAAGATCATCCCGCCTGCGGAGGGCAACGGCTTCTGCCACCGGCTGGTGGACCATGGCCGCGCCGTGTGCACAGCCCGCACCAAGCCCTACTGCGACAAATGCTGCCTGGCGGACGTATGCCGGGCACGAAAGGAATCTTTGCATGAATAAAACGACGGAAAACCGCCTGGGCGGTGAGCTGCGCAGCCAGCAGGCAGCCCGGCGCCTGCTGGAGGAGCTGCGCCGCGGACGCTATGCAGACGCCGCGCAGCTGCCCAGCGAGCTGGAGCTGGCCGATGTTCTGGGCGTGAGCCGCACCGTGGTGCGCGATGCCCTGAGCGATCTGGAGCGCGACGGCTATGTGGAGCGTGTGCGCGGCATCGGCACCCTTGTCAACCGCGATGTGGTCCAGGTCGAGAACCGCATGGACCAGAAGCTGGAATTCAACCGCATGATCCGCTCAATAGGCCGCGTGCCCCACAGCGATAACCTGATGGTCACGCGGGAGACTGCCATGCCGGAGCTGGCCGCAAAGCTCGGCCTTGACCCGGAGTGCGAGCACACACTTGTGTTTGTGCGCCGCCGGGTACTGGCCGATGAAACGCCGGTGCTCTACTCCACCGATATTCTGCCGCTGGCGCTGTTTGGCGGCAAGCGGCTGGATACGATCGATTTCAGCCGCCCGATTTTTGAGATCGTGGAGCAGCACTGCCATGTGGAGGTCACCGAGACGCTGACGACGCTGCAAGCCGTACAGGGGGTGCCCGGCATCCGCCGCCAGCTGGGGCTGCGCCCGGAGCAGGCGCTTTTGCAGCTGGATGAGATCTGCTATTCCCGCACCTGCAAGCCGGTGCTTTGCTGCCAGACCTGCTATACGGATTTCTTTGACTTTGCGATGGTGCGCAAGCTGATTTGATTTTGAACGGCACAGCGCCGTTTGGAATAAATAGAGTAAACAAAGGGGATTGTGTATGAGACATTTGATCGACCCGGCGGATTTCACGCTGGAAGAAACGCTCAGCCTGATGGACCTTGCAGACCGTATCCATGATGACCCGGCTGCCTATAAAGATGTAGCTGCCCGTAAGCGGCTGGCAACACTGTTCTACGAACCGAGCACCCGTACCCGTCTTTCGTTTGAGGCGGCCATGCTGAACCTGGGCGGTCAGGTGCTGGGCTTCCCCGATGCCGGTGTTTCCAGCGCCTCCAAGGGCGAGACCGTAGCCGATACCATCCGCGTGATCAGCTGTGTGGCAGACATTGCCGCCATGCGCCACCCCAAGGAAGGAGCACCGCTGCGCGCGTCCCGCTACAGCCGCATTCCGGTCATCAACGCCGGTGACGGCGGCCACAGCCACCCCACCCAGACGCTGCTGGACATGATGACGATCCGCCAGCGCAAGGGGCACTTGGATCATCTGACCATCGGCTTCTGCGGTGACCTCAAGTTTGGCCGCACGGTGCACAGCCTGATCAAGAGCCTGTCCCGTCTGCCGGGCATGAAGTTTGTGCTCATCTCACCCGAGGAGCTGCGCGTGCCGGATTACATCATCAGCGAGATCCTCGAGCCTAACAACATCCCCTATGTTGAGACACGCAGCATGGAGGAGGCTCTGCCCGATTTGGACGTCCTCTACATGACCCGCGTCCAGCGTGAGCGGTTCTTTAATGAAGAAGATTACATCCGCCTGAAAAACAGCTATGTCCTGACAAAGGAAAAGCTGGCTCTGGCCCCCGCGGATATGCCGGTGCTGCATCCCCTGCCCCGTGTGAATGAGATCACGCTGGACGTGGATGACGACCCGCGCGCAGCGTACTTTGACCAAGTGCAGAACGGCGTCTATATGCGCATGGCGCTGATCATGACTTTGCTGGGTCTCAAAGACCCCAAGACCGGGGAGGTAGCGTTCAATGTTGAAGGTTGATGAAATCCAGAACGGCGTGGTCATTGACCACATTACCGCAGGCACGGGTCTGGCGCTCTACCACATGATGGAGCTGGAAAAGCTGAACAATGCCAGCGTGGCACTTTTGCAGAACGTCCGCAGCCAAAAGGACGGAAAAAAGGACATAATAAAGATCGAGGGCGATGTCAGCGAGATGAGCTTTGACGTTCTAGCCTATGTCGACCCGAAAATCTCCATCACCTTTATCCGGAACGGCAGGGTGACGGAGAAGAAACACCCCGAACAGCCCAAGCGGCTGGTCAACGTCATCAAATGCACGAACCCGCGCTGCATCACTTCTATCGAGGAGGGCTGTGACCACATCTTTGCCCTGACGCCGAGCGGACGCTATCGCTGCATCTACTGCGAGCAGGAGTTCCGCGTAAAACCGTAAACGAGGTAACACTATGGAAAAGCCGAAATTTCACCTGAACCCTAATGAGGAAATCGTCAAAACCATCCGCGAGGGCCTCAAGCGCACGGGCGGCTACTGCCCCTGCCGCTTGCAGCACATTTCGGAGAATATCTGCATCTGCAAGGAGTTCAAGGAGCAGCTGGCCGACCCGGACTACCACGGGGCATGCCATTGCGGGCTGTATGTGAAGGATTGAGGATTTTTCCCTTTTTACAACAATTATAATAAGCAATAAGCAAAACGAGGTATCTGCCACGGAAAGCAGGTACCTCGTTTTGCTTATGCTACACGCACGCCGCCAGTGTATCCTCGGTCAGGATAATGTGCCCGTCGGCGTCCACATCGGCGGTGTAAACGGTGCCGGGGTGGGCTGTACCGGCAGCGATGCGGTCCGCAAGGGCCTGCTCCACGGCACGGCTGACGGTGCGGCGCAGCTCCCGCGCACCGTAGGGCGGCACCTTGTCCCCGGCCAGCACCTTGGCTGCGGCGGGCGTGTGGTGCAGCGTGTAGCCCTGCCGGGCCGCGCGCTGCTCAAGCTCGACAAGCAGCCGGTCTGCAATCCCGGCCAGCTGCTCCGGGCCGAGCGGGTCAAAGAGGACGGTCTCATCCAGGCACCCCATCAGCTCGGGGCGGAAAAACTCCTTAGCCTCCTGGATGGCTTGCTGGCCGCGGCGCTGGGTCTCGGCAGCGGCGGCCCCAAAGCCCAGCGGCGACGTCTGCCCGGACAGACACCGCGCACCCAGATTAGAGGTGAGCAAAATAATCGTGTTGGAAAAATCCGCCCGGCGTCCCTGGGAGTCGGTCAGAGTGCCGTCCTCCAAGATTTGCAGCAGCAGGTTCTGGATGTCGCTGTGCGCCTTTTCGATTTCATCAAATAAGACAACACTGTACGGGCGGCGGCGCACGGCCTCGGTCAGCTGGCCGCCCTCGTCGTGGCCGACATAGCCCGGCGGCGCGCCGAGCAGCCGCGCGACGGTATGCCGCTCCATATACTCCGACATGTCAAAGCGCAGCAGGGCTTTTTCGCTGCCGAACCAGCATTTTGCCAGCGTGCGTGCCAGCTGGGTCTTGCCGACGCCCGTCGGCCCGAGGAACAGCATAGCTCCGATGGGCCGCCCGCTCTCCCGCAGGCCGGTGCGGCTGCGTCGGATGGCAGATGCTACGGCGGCCACGGCCTGCGGCTGGCCGATGACCTCGGCGGCAAGGCGCTGTTCCAGATTGGCAAGACGCTCCCTCTCGGCTTCGCCCACGCGCTCTGCGGGCACGCCGCTGGCCTTGCTGACGACACTTGCAATATCGGCGGGGGTCAGTGCCCGGCGGTTCCCACTGGCATCGGCAATGCGGCGAGCCGCGGCGGCTTCGTCCAGCAGGTCAATGGCCTTGTCGGGCAGATACCGTCCGGGCAGGTAACGCACGCTCAGCTCCACCGCGGCGTGGATGGCCTCGGGCGGGATGCTGACACCGTGGTAGCGCTCATACCGCGGCATCAGTCCGGCCAGAATCGTTTCCGCGGCAGCAGGGGTGGGCTCCTCGACCATGACCCTTCCAAAGCGGCGCTCGAGCGCGGAATCCTTCTGGATGGTTTTGCGGTATTCCTCAGGCGTGGTCGCACCGATGAGCTGAATTTCGCCGCGTGCCAGCATCGGCTTTAAGATGCTGGCGGCGTCAATGGCTCCCTCCGCCGCCCCGGCCCCGGCAATGATGTGGATTTCATCGATAAACAAAATCGTTGAGCGGTCACGGTACAGTTCTTCCAACAGGTTCTTGAACCGCTCCTCAAAGTCGCCGCGATATTTGGTGCCCGCGACCATCGACGCCATGTCCAGCGCCAGCACCCGCTTGCCGCGCAGTGCCGGGGTGATTTGGCCGGATGCAATCGCCTGGGCCAGCGCTTCAGCCAGGGCACTTTTGCCAACGCCCGGCTCGCCCAGCAGGCAGGGATTGTTCTTCTGGCGTCGGCACAGAATTTCTACCATGCGTTCCAGCTCTTCCTCCCGGCACAGCACCGGGTCCAGGCGGCCCTCCTGCGCCAGGCGGGTCAAATCGCGGCCGTACTTTTCACTGGGGCGGCCGCTGCGGGCGGTGCTCATCCGGGGCTGTACGGGCAGTGTCATCTGGCCGGAAAGCTGGCGGCACTCCCGCGCGGCCTGGGGCACCTCGATGCCTGCGGCCGCCAGCCAGATGCTGGCCGTGCAGGCAGTGTCCTCCAGCATGGCGCAGAGCAGGTGCTCGTTTTCGGCTTTGGCGGCGCTGGATGCATGGGCACCCAAAATGGCAAACTCGATGGCCTTGCGGCTGTCCGAGGAAAGGTCGTTTTTGCGCAGGCGGTGGGGCTGGCCGGTGCCGCTGCGCTTGGGGGCGGCCTCTGTCAAGGAGGCAGTGGTAACGCGCTTGCGGCGTAGAAAATCCGCTGCAGGGCCCTGGGCTGTCTGCAGCATGGCCAGTAGCAGGTGCCCGGTATCAGCCGTGGCGCAGCCCTGCTGCCCGGCTAGGCGCAGCGCCGTGCGCACCGTGCGCGAGGCCCCGCGGGACAGCCCTTTATAAGAACGAAATAGCATTCTGGCGCCTCCTAAATTTTTCCTATAGTCAGTATAGACGTTCGACGCATAAATAATCCTCGAAACAAGGGAAAACATGGAATGACAAACGCTTCACGATGTGTTATAATAAAAAAGTCTGCAAAATCCGAGTATGAGGTGATACCAACATGCACAAACTGATGCGCTACATCAAGGGCTACGAAAAGCAGGCTGTTCTGGCACCCCTGTTTAAAATGCTGGAAGCAACCTTTGAACTTTTTGTGCCGCTGGTGGTGGCGAGCATTATCGACACCGGTATCAAAAATGGCGATGCCGTGTTCATCTGGCAACGCTGCGGTCTGCTGATTCTGCTGGCAGCTATCGGCCTGACCTGCAGCCTGACGGCCCAGTACTTCTCTGCTAAAGCGGCGCTGGGCTTCGGTACCGCGCTGCGCAAGGACCTGTTCCGCCATATCAACACGCTGAGCTACAGCGAGCTGGACGGCATCGGCACCCCGACATTGGTCACCCGCATGACCAGCGACATCAACCAGGTGCAGAACGGCGTAAACCTGACGCTGCGCCTGCTGCTGCGCAGCCCGTTCATTGTCATTGGCGCGCTGATCATGGCCTACACCATCAGCTCGCGGCTGACCCTGCTGTTTATTGCGGCAACGGTCGTTATTTCGCTGATTATTTATCTCATTATGCGCGCCACGGTGCCCATCTATCATGAGGCCCAGAACGGATTGGACAAGGTCACCCTGCTGACCCGTGAAAACTACGTGGGCGCCCGTGTGGTGCGTGCCTTCTCACGCCAGGCGGACGAATTGGCCGCCTTTGTAGAGACCAACGACCACCTGCGCAGCATCCAGACGATGGCAGGCCGCATCTCAGCCCTGATGAACCCGCTGACCTACCTGGTCATCAACCTGGCCATCATTGCCCTGCTGATGTGCGGCAGCCACGAGGTCAATAATGGCGCGCTGACCCAGGGCGAGATCATCGCGCTCATCAATTATATGAACCAAATTCTGGTCAGCCTGCTGCGCCTGGCTGATCTTGTCATCTCGGTGACCCGCGCCCTGGCCAGCGGTATGCGCGTGAACGAGATCTTGAACACGCACACCACGATGCCTGATCCTGCCGCCGCAGAGCTGGATGCAGAACCCGCTGCCCCGGCTGTGGCGTTTGACGACGTGACTTTCACCTACAACGGCGCCGGTGCGCCCAGCCTGACCAATGTAAGCTTTACGGCTAAGCCTGGCGAGACCATTGGCGTTATCGGCGGTACCGGCAGCGGTAAATCGACCTTGATCGACCTGGTGTGCCGCTTCTATGATGCAACGACCGGTACGGTGTCGCTGTTTGGCCACAATGTAAAAGAGTACGGCTTTACCCAGCTGCGCCGCATGGTGGGCATTGTGCCCCAGCAGGCCGTGCTGTTTACCGGTACCATCCGCGATAACATGCGCTGGGCTGCCCCCGATGCCACCGACGAAGAAATTTGGCAGGCACTGGAAATTGCCCAGGCAGCAGACTTTGTACGCACCAAGCCCGGTATGCTGGATGCGCCTGTGGAGACTGCAGGCCGCAACTTTTCCGGCGGCCAGCGCCAGCGTTTGACGATTGCCCGCGCGCTGGTGCCGAAGCCAAAGGTTTTGATTCTGGACGACAGTGCCTCGGCACTGGACTTTGCCACCGACGCTGCCCTGCGCAAGGCTATTAAAGAAAAGACCGAAGGCATGACGGTATTCATCGTCTCCCAACGTGCAGCCGGCGTGCAGCGCGCCGACCACATCCTGGTGCTGGATGACGGCGTGCTGACCGGCGACGCCACGCACAGCCATTTGCTGAAGACTTGCGAGGTCTACAAAGAAATCTGCCTGAGCCAGCTGAGCAAAGAGGAGGTGGAGAAGACCTTATGAGTAAGCGGAAACAGAAAGTGAATAAGGGCACGCTCCGCCGTGTGCTGGAGCTGATCCGCCCCTATGCCGGGCTGGTGGTGCTGACGCTGGTGCTGGCCGTGGTTACTGTGGTCACTACCCTGCTGGCTCCGGTCATCTCCGGCAAGGCGGTAGACCATATTATCGGCCCCGGCCAGGTAGACTTTGGCGGCGTGGGCAAGCTGGCCATTGCCATGGCAGGCACAGTAGCCTGCACGGCTGTCTCGCAGTGGTTGATGAACGTGGTCAATAACCGTATCACCTTCCATGTCGTGCGCGATATGCGTGTGCGCGCCTTTGAGCAGCTGGAACAGCTGCCCCTGAAATATATGGACGCCCACCGTCCCGGCGATGCCATTAGCCGCATCACCACCGACGTGGAGCAGTTCAGCGACGGCCTGTTGCTGGGCTTCACCCAGCTGTTTACCGGCATCCTGACCATCTGCGGTACGCTGGGCGTGATGCTGTTCATTGAATGGCGCATCGCGCTGGTGGTCGTGGCGCTGACGCCGCTGTCGATTTTTGTGGCGCGCTTTATTGCGACCCACACCTACTCGATGTTTAAGGTGCAGAGCGAGACCCGCGCCGAGCTGACAAGCCTGGTGGATGAGCTGGTCGGCAACGAGCATTTGGTGCGTGCCTTTGGCTACGAGAGCCGCGCCGAAGAACGCTTTGATAAGATCAACCTGGACCTGCAAAGCTGCGGCGTGCGGGCGGTGTTCTTCTCATCGATGACCAACCCCTGCACCCGCTTTGTCAATGCGCTGGTATATGCCGCGGTCGGCGTGCTGGGCGCGTTTGCCCGCGCACAGGGCGCGGATGAGGCCGAATGATGGTCCTCGGGTTTGACACCAGCAACTATACCACTTCGGTGGCGATCTCGGACGGCGTGGGCGGCAAAAACTGCTCACGCCTTTTGGACGTTCGGCCCGGCGAGCTGGGGCTGCGGCAGTCAGACGCGCTGTTTGCGCATGTGAAGCGGCTGCCGGAGCTGGCGCGGGCACTGTTCGCGGAATATCCGGGCGCGGAGATCACGGCGATTGGAGCCAGTACGCGGCCAAGGGCTGTGGAGGGTTCGTACATGCCGTGCTTCCTCGCGGGACAGAGCACGGCAGAGACGATGGCGGTGGCGCTCGGGGTGCCGTTCCACGCGGTATCGCACCAGCAGGGGCATGTGGCGGCGGCGCTCTGGTCGGCGGGACGGATGGAGCTGATGGACACGCCGCATCTGGCGTGGCACCTGTCCGGCGGGACGACGGAGCTGCTGCTCATCACGCCGGAAGGGAAGAACGTCCGCGCCGAAAAGCTCGGCGGAACGAGCGACATCTCCGCCGGACAGCTCATCGACCGGACGGGCAAGCTGCTTGGATTGCAGTTTCCGGCGGGCAAGGCGCTCGATGCGCTGAGCCGGGAGGTGGATGCGGCGGAGGATTTCCGTGTGAAGGTGAATGGGCTGACGTTCTCGTTCTCCGGGCTGCAAAATAAGGTGGAAGGCTATCATGCCGCCGGGCATGGCGCGGCGGAGACGGCGCAGTATGCGCTGCGGTCGGTGATCGGGTGCATCCTGCGGACGACCGAGGCGGCGCGGAAGGCATATCCGGGGCTGCCGGTGGTGTTTTCAGGCGGTGTGGCGTCGAACGCGATGCTGCGCGAAGCGTGCGCGGGCACGGACGCCGTGTTTGCGCAGCCGCAGTTTTCCACGGATAACGCGATGGGCGTCGCGATTCTGACGGCGCGGTTGGAGGGACTGGATGGAGCTGCAAATTCTTGAGGTCTCGCAGGTCAACGCCTACATCAAGGGGTTGTTTGACCGGGACGCGCTGCTGGGGCAGGTGTGCGTTCAGGGA
>ERZ773107.2491-NODE-2491-length-13560-cov-17.464717_pt1 | contig 13560 bp, 17 predicted proteins | sample MGYA00580571_ERZ773107 | MGnify/ENA primary metagenome ERZ773107 (study PRJEB29015, sample SAMEA2737843) | human gut metagenome | biome: human gut; feature: human-associated habitat; material: faeces | place: China | collected 2012 ... | reverse complement strand
TTTCCTTTCTTTTGTGATATAAGTCTTGATAGTGCCAAAACCACGTATATAGACACTTTCACCTTTACAAAGTGCTTTCTCAATAGCATCAAAAGCACAATCTACGGCTTGAATAGCCTGTGAGCGACTAATAGTCGTATTGTTGATAACATGTTCAACGATCTCAATTTTTCTCATTGTTTTTATTTTTATTAAAATGATAGATCACTATTGTTTGGTCTACAATTCTCAGTTTTGTATTGAGTATTTTCAACTGATTTTTTCATTATGATTCTTGATTTAAATCCGCAGATAGAAGTAGGACGATGGCTGCAATGGCAAAACTCATTCCTAAAATGGCATACGTATATGCTTTAGAGGATTTGGATTCTAAAGCAAAATGAAAGTTAACAGCAAAAATGATGATATTCAAAACAATAAATATTATATCAAAATAGATTCTCATATTACTTCTTTATTTACTGGTTACTATTATTTTTCCTCATAATCACAAATGCTAATAGGGATTCTTGTTAAATGTTAACGAAAGCCCATTTGTAGCGGCTGTTATTTCTATCTCTGGATATAATCTTTCTATTCCATGGATAAACTCCGTAGCATTGCTGTTATTGTCGGACAGATGCAGGAGTAGAATGTTGCATACTTGAGACAGGTCATTGGCTTGCAATGTGAGGAGACAGTTATCATAGGACATGTGCGACTTAATGGTGCGTTCGTAGCGTTTCTTGTCAATGCGCCCGGCAGTGAAATTTGCATCAAGAATTTCCTTGCTATAATTGCACTCCAACATTACATTGTTAAGACCGGGAAATTTGTATTTTAGGAAATAGGTGTCTGTGGCAAACAGCACTGTTCCGCACTCTTCATGACGGATGAGGTATCCGTAAGGTTCCGCAGCATCATGTTGTACAGGGAACGGTATCACTCTAAATCCATTTATCACAACTTGTTCGAATGGCAACAGCCCTTTTGCCCAATAGCTGGAAGAGAAACCAAGCGCATGTTTTGTGCCTTGACTCATATAGCAAGGTATGCAGGCGTTTATAAAATCGCCCACACATTTGGCATGGTCGCCATGCTCATGGCTGACGATACAACCAACAATGCTGTTTAGATTGAAGTCAAGAACTTTTTTTACTTTGTTGAACTTAACTCCGGCTTCCACTGCAAGTACCTCACCAGTCTTTTCAGACTGGAAGAGGTAACAGTTGCCTGATGATGAAGAACCTAACACATGAAGTTTCATTTCAAATAGGATTAATAGCCCGGTCCATCATCCTCGGTTGAGGCTTGGTTTTCGGTACTTGTTTCACCTTGGGGCTCTTTAATTTCTCCTGTTTCAGGGTCAACACCTGCCGGAACTTCGTTGGAAACCGGAGCTACTGCATCATCAAAACTGATAGTGCCTTTGTTGGCTTGCGTGGAAATTTCTTTCGCAACCTGTTCTGTAACATCGACATAATCGGCGTCCTCTACATTTTCTTCAACGGTACGCATACCCATTGACAGTTCCGGTGAGTATGTAGAGCACCAGAACGAGGCGGCACGGTAACGTAACATCTGTTCGGGCATAGTACGCCACTTGCTGCCGTTTTTGCTATACCAACCCTCATCAATCGCCATTTGTATGGTAACGGCTGTACCACGTAAGGCAAGTGGTGATTTTGATGTAACCGGTTTTCCGTTCTCATCATGCGTAACACCTTTAGGAGTAGTCCATGCCACACACTTGACATTTGCCACACCGTTATTGCAAACTCCATTTGATGTCAATTCAAACTTCAGTGGTTCAAAGCGTCCACAAGTATTGATAGTGGCAATTAGGAACTTGGACGACCAAGATGGGCGACCATATACAATGTACAAGTTCTGCATTACCATAAGAGGGGATGCGCCAATGCGTGTGGCCACATCGAATGCGATTACGCAGTTGGCTACTGCTTCGGCTTCAGAGACCGTTTTTTTAGGTCCTTCTCCGGTCTTACCGCCAACAACACCGCCAATGCGGTAACTTTCGGGTACAAGACTGGAATTGGCAAACATGGTGGAGAAACGGTTGAGCGTTTCAATGGTTGTCGGGTCAAAGAAGTTGATGCCAACAGGAACGTTACTTTGATGTGTAACCGGTGTGATTTGTCTTTCGTTCATAATTCTAATAATTAAAGATTTAACTATTTATTTTACTGTTAGTTGACTGTCTGTTGTAACCTGCAAGAATATCATTTGTGCGTTGGAAGCAATGAATGTATTCACGCTTTCGGCACGGTCAATGAACATTGGAGCATAGACTTCGTAATGCCTTGCCAATGTGTTGGTGATGTCAATACCTGCGTTCACTTGCTTTGCTGTATTGCACGTACCATAGGACACACCATCAATTATAGGGATACATACTTCGTATTCGTTTCCGTCAAGAGTGGTATCGAAAAGTTTCCAGTGTACCATGCCAAACAGCGAGTTCAAACGGCTCTCACAATCATCAATGCGAGCTTTGGCAAACTTAGCAGCTATATATTCACGTTTCTCTATGTCGGCTATCTTCTGTGCGAGTTCACGACCTTCCTTTTCAAGACGCTCTATTTCTTTATCATAGTTGGCGATAATGGTACGGTTGTTTAGTTGGATTTCCAAGTTCTTAATAGCAGATTTCACCAACTCGGCACGTTCGGACAGTTCGGTATCTGTCTGAGTATATGTGATATTTGCTATTTCTTTTTCTATCTCATCCAAACGTTTTAGGTTTGCTGCATACGCAGGCAGCTCGTTTTCGTTGATGGCGGACGGTGCTGCTTTCGGGGTGGATTTCAGACGATCATACAGCCCTGCAATACATTCGTCAATGGCAGTAATCTTTTTGGAATGCTCTACAAGTTCTTCATTACGCCTGTTTAATTCCTCTCGGTATGATTCGACTTGTGTCGACAGGGATTTTCCACGTGATTGATTCTCTTTGAGCCTGTTTTGTTTATATTCTTCAAACTTTTGGAGAGCGTCTTGTATCATATTGTCGGGTAAAGGCTGGCCGCAATGAGGACAGATATTATCACCGGTGTACTGTGTGGCACGAATGGATGCCCATTCGGAACGTAATTCTTCAAGTCTGCTTGTTGTTCTAGTTATTTCTTCGTTCAAATACTTGATGCGTTCTTTTGCACGGGTAATGTCTATATTGCAATCCGATCGTTCGGAATGAATATTCTTCAACTCTTTCTCGATTTCATTACGTGTTTCGTTCTGCTTATCGGCTTCCTCCTGACGACTTCTCCTTTCTGCGGCAAGAATATCCTTCTGTTGCTGTTCGATTTGCCGTTTTTCACGGTTCAGCGCAGCTTTTTTATCGATGGCAGATTGCTTGCGAGCATCTTCAGAATGCAGAAGTTCGTTTATTTCTTCCAGCTCTTTCTTTTTGTCGGTGAGCATTTCTTCCAATGAGTTCCAATCCTCGGCTTCTGGTTTCATCTTGTCCGTTTGGTCGATACGTGGCTTGATTTCATCCGCTTGCATTTTTAGACGTTTTTTCTCTGCGGCAATCTGCCGACGATAATCCGCCAATGATTTGCCACTCAACATGTCTACGAGAGCGGTAAATTCTGCATTTCCCTGCGCCAATTCGTTGTCTGTTTTGGCTCCGGCAATGGACATTAACACTTCACGTTGAACATCTTGTTTTAACGATAGGAAATACTCGGTATTGGTTAGCATCTTGAAAAGGTTCTCATCAATGATTTCGGCATTTATACGTTCCTTATACTCATTGACACGAACAGGTACGCCGTCCCATGTGCATTCGGTGACATTCCCCTTGAACACTTCCTCTACTTGTCCACGAGGTTTGACCCATTGCTCCTTATACTCTCGTTTGATGGTAATTTCCGTTCCATCAACGACTAATGTTCCCTCTACGGAGCATTCACAATGCTGTAGGGGATTGCCCTTTTCGTCTGTGGTGCGCAAGTTGAAGTCTTTACGGTCTTTGCTGTCCTTGCCGAAAAGCAGCCAACAGAACGCATCCATGTGCCTGGACTTGCCGAGACCGTTACGACCACAGATACGTGTAACAGTGCCATCTGTATGGAACTGTGTTGTCCTTTCTTTTTCTCCACGCCAGTTGCGAAGCGTGATTGATTTTAGCTGAATTGCTTTCATCTACTTTGATTTTTAATAGTGAAAAAATAGTGGGAGGAACAGGATTTGAACCTGTGTCCTGCTGCATCTTGGCCATTTGGGTACGTACCGCCGCTCTATCCGCTGAGCTATCCTCCCTTATCATTTGAAATAGTCTTGTTGTAACCTTTGTAGTGTACGCAGTTCGATTGTGCGGTATTCAACTTTGCCCGGACGCTTGCAGGGGGTTATTTTACCCTGCTTGCGCCATCTATCCACATTGCCACGCCCAAACATAGCGTATGCTTTTCGCTGGCTGACCATTTCGGGGTCATTGTGTGTATCGGCAAGCATACGGACTACAGAGGACGCTACATCGCGGACGAAAGTGTCATAAGTAACGGATTTATCGGGAAAATCAATAGTGAGCATAGGATTACGGATTAAAGTGAATACTCTGCACGATAATTTTCATCGGTTTTAATGAAATATGTAAGCACTTTTATTAGGGAACGTTTAGAACCGGGCTTGGCAATAGAGTCAACCAGACTTTCTCTCTTTTGCTTGTCTGTAGCAATAAAGATGTAGCCCACGTGTCTTGCTTCCGGTTTAAGAGGCTTGATTTGAGAATTTAATTTTTTGAAATTGATAGACATGATATTGTAAGTTAAGAGGTTATTTGTTTTCATTTTGAAACTCCATCCATGATATACGTACCAGTTTCCATGTGAGAAAGATGAATACAGCTGATACAAGATAGCCAATGAACGATGCGATGTTTCCAAGTATGATATGTGCCACAATGCTGACAACCACCGCAAAAAGCATGATGCAGGATAGTATCAGTTGTGAAATATTTACAAATTTGTTCATGATGATTACAAATTACGATATTCTGATTACTGTTATGATACGCTTTTCTCGGTCTGTTTCTGTCTGGTACTTACGATTCAGGATAAGTCCGAGATCGGAAGCCTGAGCACGGACGCTCTTAGTCTTTTCAATGGGGAAAGTAACCGTTTTACCTACTTCCAAATCCGTTAAAGTTGGACGTACTTTTACTTGATTTTCTGCCATTTTAAATTGTTTTTAATTGTTATTGTTTTTGTTCCCGCCCCGGTAAGTTCAACCGGGCTGACGGAAGGCATATCTTCACGGGATTTTCTTAACTTTGTGGTGCCAAATCAAAAAATTAAGAACTATGAGTGATTTTATTAAAATTGAGTTAGCTGATGCCAAAGACCCTAACGGAGTGATGTATATCAATGCAGAACAAATAAGTTGGGTTTCCAAGTTGGGTGAAAAAGCCAAACTAAGATTGAGCTGCGGTGACATTCTGGAATTGAAATCTCCCGGCTATGCTGAACTTTCTGCTTTGTTGGGATTGCCGTCAGACTCAAAGAAAGAGTAGTTGTCCACAAACTCCTCAACGTCTTTTGCGAGTTTCAAAAGCCTCTGAATCTCGGCAGGATTATCATCATGGGTAATCCTGTCTGATGGATTGTTCTCGTCTGTTCTCAAGAACGGATAGGAATAGTAACAATAGCCTCCTTTGGCTTCGTTCCATGTTTTTTTGATTTTTATTATGAGTTCCATATTATTGCTACTTCTTGGCTGATTTTCAGTTGTTATTTTTGTTTTTTATGGGTTATTGTTTAACTTTATAGTGCAAAGTTATTCAATTGAATTTTTAAAGCAAAACAATTGCTTATTATAATTATTCAATTAAGATATTTTAATACTTAAATACTTATGGAAACGATAAACGATCGAATGGAGCTCATTATAAATGAGCGATTTGATGGAAATAAGGCTGCTTTTGCTAAAAAAATTGGTTTACCTCCAACAGGTTTATCAAGTTATTTGGGAAAACAACGTCGTAGTAAACCAAGTGTAGATATGGTTGCAAAAATTGTAATAGAACTTGGTGTGGATGCCTGTTGGCTTCTCACAGGTAAGGAGGCTGCAAAAGTTGAGCAGGTTTTAACTCATGGTGATTTTTCACCAGCTTCACTTCATGGTGATGCGGTGAATGGTAATATGGATATTATTGTTTTGCAAGAGAAGGTGAAACATTTAGAGGAAATGCTTGCCGAGAAAGAGAGATTGATTAAGGTTTACGAAAAGATGATGGAGGGCAAGTAATGGATAAGAAAACAATTTTAGTTTTCAATATCTTGGCACAAGTGTTTTGGTATGCTGTCGCCGGAGTCGCTACTTACTTTATTTCTACAACTTATCTGAGTGGAATAAATCAACCTTGGAAATCAATTCTTGGAGGATTAGTCTTCGTTGGGATAATCGTTTTTCTGTCGATTATCACGAATATTATCAAAGCGACGAAAGACCCCGATGTGAAAGCAGCTTCGAAATTTCATCTGACAGTAGCTCAATATCGTACATTCAAAACTTTATTTGACCTATTGCTAGGTGATGAAATGATGAGCAGTAAAAGTATTAGAGAGATGCTTTATGATGTTATAGTCCAAACGCCAAAGGAATGGAAAACTTATTGTCTTTCGCGAGAATGCGAGTATAAACCTTTCTATCATAAAGGGAAAGAGATATTTATACGTGACAAAAACAACAAATACGTAAAAGGGGTAATTACGAATATTTCATTCGGTATCGAGTGGTGGTATTATACGATTGAATTTACAAAGCCTATATCTATCAATAATGGCTGGCCTACTGAAAAAGCAACAGTCTTGGCAAAAACAATTATGGATATTGAAGCAAATGACCTAAAATGCGATGACACTCATTATGCGTTTTAAACGATTTACACGTCCTCAAATAACGCAGACGATAAAAGCTACTGTTTTTCGTATTTGCGTTGATTGTGGCTTATCTATTTGCCTTAAATGGGTGATATATCAAGACTGGTAGCGGCGAGTTCTTCGATAAATGGACAAAAACATTAATCATAATAGACAGATACGAAGAAATTGAATAAACGAATATTGTTGAGAAGTATTATATAACTCATTGAAAAGTATCTTATTTTGGCAGCGGCGCAGGCTGCCATTGAAGGCTGATTTCAATAATACTGAATAATGACATTTATGGGCTGCATGCTTTACTTGGTAATGGCATGCGGCCTATTTTGTTGGAAAAAACTGTAGTTTCTATTAATTTATTTGTATTTTCTTTAGTATATTTGCTTCCCATAATTTTATAGTTTCCAATAAGCAAGCAAAAAACGATGATATTGACAATTACGGCAGCATACGATGTTTGGACGAATGACTTCTATCAGAATAATGAAGCATTGGTATATAGTTTTGGGATAATTGTCATTCTGCTTTTGGTCATCATGATAATCATTTCCATCAGCAAGAGCAAAAGGTTGAAGACGTTGCAGCGCATCAATGAGGTTGCCGAAGAATCCAACCAGCTGAAGAATGCTTTCATCGCTAATATGACTCACGAAATTCGTACTCCTTTGAATGCCATTGTAGGCTTTACAACTATGCTTGCCGAAATGGATGATCTGGACAGAGAAACCCGTATGGCTTTTCTGAAGGAGATTAATGATAACAAGGACTCGCTGCTGCAACTGGTCAATGACTTGCTGGACTATTCGAAGATTGAGGCAAATACTCTGGAATATAACGATGGGGAAGTGGATGTAAACGCGCTGATTGATGAAGTCTGTACGACGGAGAATATGCGCTCGCATCCCACGGGCATTCAGGTGGAGTTTGTAGAACGGTTGCCTCAATGCCGTTTGGTGGTGGACCGCGTGCGTTTTGCCCAAGTCATAGGTAACTTGGTGAGGAACGCCTTGAAGTTTACGGAGATGGGCAGTGTGAAAATCGGTTGCAGGAGATTGAGCAACCATAACTTCTATTTTTATGTGGCAGATACAGGCTGTGGTATCGATGAAGTGGGAAGACATGCCATCTTTGAACGGTTTGTGAAGATGAACTACAATATCAAAGGTACGGGGTTGGGGCTTTCCATCACCAAATCTATTGTGGAGCACTATGGGGGAGGTATCGGTGTGGAGTCTAAGAAAGGGGAAGGCTCCACCTTCTATTTCACGTTGCCTGCCGGTATTGAATACAAAGAGTACGGTAAATTTTGATTTGCCAGTCCAAGAAGGCTCAATCAGCCATTTTCTTCAACTTCTTGAAGTGGCGGATTACTTCCAGATAATCGCGGTCGGTGCAGGCATTGAATTTATTCCATAAGTCACCCATTACAACGGCACCACCGAATCCGTAATCCTTAATCTCCAGTATGTTGTCGGGAGTAATGCCTCCCAAAGCCATGACTCTACTGTCTATGACCTTACTTTTTCCTGCTTGCCGCAACTCTTCGGCTGTGAAGCCGGACGTGACTCCGGACTTTGTGATGCAATTATATATCGGGCTTAGGAACAGATAGTCATAGAAATGCTTCTTGTTCTGCACTTCGTCCAGTGAATGGCAGGTGCAACTGATGTGGCCCGAATAGTCGTGGGGCTCTTTGGGATTGCGGGTGTTTAGATGAATCCCCATCAGGCTGAACTCTTCCTGCAGGTAGAAGTGCTCATGGGTAATGATGCGCTTATGGTATTTTTCGGGTATCAGCGTTAAAAGCCGTTCTGAATACATGGCGGGAATTTCCGGCTTCCTCAGATGTAGAATATCCAGCCCCTCTTCGAATAGTGCCGTGATAATCTTGTCTTCTTCCACAAAAAATGTGGGTGCTGTTACTACGATGAGTTTCATTTCTTTTGTTTAACTTTTAAGTTTAGCAAAGTTAATGAATACTTATGGTAGAAGCCAAAGAATTTCTTTAAAATATGTTAGATGGCTATTTTAAACAAGAAAACGCATTCTTGAACCTTAGTTGCTCAAGAATGCGTCATTAACATGTTTAGTGGGACCTTGTTACTTATTTCAGTCTTTTACCTACTACATCCCAGTCGATGATGCTCCACAGTTCGTTCACATGGTCGGCACGGCGGTTCTGGTAATCAAGATAGTAGGCATGTTCCCACACGTCGAATCCGAGTAGCGGAACAAGACCGGCGCGTACCGGATTGCTACCGTTGGCTTCTTTGGTGATGTGGAGTTTGCCGTTCTTGTCGGCAGACAACCAAGCCCATCCGGAGCCGAACAAGCCGACAGCTGCCGCGTTGAATTCCTTCTTGAAATTCTCAAAGCTGCCGAAGTCGCGTTTGATGGCTTCTGCCAGCTTGCCGGTAGGCTCGCTGTGGGCAGGCTTCGGAGCAAACTGTAAGAAGTATAATGTGTGGTTCAACACTTGTCCTGCATTGTTGAAGATGGCACCGTCCGGTGCTGTGGCAACAATGGTTACCAGGTCTTTGCCTTCAAATTCCGTTCCCGGAACGAGGTTGTTGAGGTTGTTCACATAGGTTTGCAGATGTTTACCGTAGTGGTAATCTATGGCTTGCTGACTGATTACAGGTTCCAGTGCATTGTTGGTGTAGGGAAGTTTTGGCATTTCGTAAGTCATAACTGTTATCATTAAAATCGTTAATATTGTATTCATAAGTTTCAATTATTTAATTTTGGAACTTTACTATATAAACACTATAACCTATAGAAATGTTCGTACGTCTCCGAAGCTTTTTTTATCTTTGCCTCCGTAAAAACAAAGGAAGAAAAAATATCATCATTTTAAGATTATACGGATATGCCCGATTATATAGAGGAACTGAACGAAGGACAACGGAACGCGGTGTTATACAATGACGGTCCGTCACTGGTGATAGCCGGTGCCGGTTCGGGAAAGACGCGCGTGCTGACCTACAAGATTGCTTATCTGCTGGAGAATGGCTACCAGCCTTGGAACATTCTGGCATTGACCTTTACCAACAAGGCGGCGCGCGAAATGAAGGAGCGTATAGCCCGTCAGGTGGGGCCGGAGAGGGCGCGCCATCTGTGGATGGGAACCTTTCACTCCATGTTCCTGCGCATTCTGCATGTCGAGGCCGGGTATATCGGCTTCACTTCGCAGTTTACCATTTACGATACGGCAGACAGTAAAAGCTTGATACGTTCCATTATCAAGGAAATGGGGCTGGATGAGAAAGTGTACAAGCCGGGGATGGTGCAGGCGCGTATCTCGAATGCCAAGAATCATCTGGTTTCTCCGGCAGGCTATGCCAACAACAAGGAGGCTTACGAAGGAGACCGTGCTGCCAAGGTTCCGGCGCTTCGCGACATCTACCAGAGATATTGGGAGCGTTGCCGGCGGGCGGATGCGATGGACTTCGACGATTTGCTGTTCTACACATTCCTGCTGTTCCGAGACCACCCCGAGGTGTTGGCACGTTATCAGGAGCAGTTCCGTTACATTCTGGTGGATGAGTATCAGGATACCAATTTTGCACAGCACAGCATCGTGCTGCAACTTGCCAAGAACCATCAGCATGTCTGTGTGGTGGGGGATGATGCACAGAGTATTTACTCCTTCCGTGGTGCCGATATTGACAATATTCTCTACTTTACGAAAGTATATCCCGATACGAAGGTCTTCAAGCTGGAGCAGAATTACCGTTCCACCCAGACCATTGTCCGCGCGGCCAACAGCCTGATAGAAAAGAACCAGTGGCAGATACGCAAGGAAGTGTTCTCGGAAAAGGAGAAGGGAGAGGCCATTGGTGTGTACCAGGCATACAGTGATGTGGAAGAAGGGGATATTGTGGTGAATAAGATAGCTGAACTGCGGCGTGAAAAGCGCTATGCCTACTCTGATTTTGCGATACTCTACCGTACCAATGCACAGAGCCGTATCTTTGAGGAAGCCATGCGCAAACGCAGTATGCCTTACCGTATTTATGGAGGCTTGTCGTTCTATCAACGCAAGGAAATCAAAGATGTTATCGCTTACTTCCGTCTGATAGTGAATCCCAATGATGAAGAGGCTTTCAAACGTATTATCAATTATCCTGCACGGGGTATCGGAGATACGACAGTGGGAAAAATCATTGCTGCCGCCACCGGGCACAATGTCAGTTTGTGGACTGTGCTTTGTGAGCCGTTGGCGTATGGCTTGAACTTCAATAAAGGTACGGTGGGAAAGTTACAGGCATTCCGCGAACTTATATCCGCCTTTATCACAGATGCTGCGGAGAAGAATGCCTATGAGATTGGTGCCGACATTATCCGCCAATCGGGCATCATCAATGATGTGTGTCAGGACAACTCTCCCGAGAATCTGAGCCGTAAGGAGAATATAGAGGAGCTGGTGAACGGTATGAGTGATTTTTGTGCCCAACGGCAGGAGGAAGGAAAACCGAACGTGTTGTTGGGTGACTTCCTTTCGGAAGTTTCCCTTCTTACCGACCAGGATTCGGATAAGGATGGGGACGATGAGAAGATAACCCTGATGACTGTACATTCGGCCAAGGGATTGGAGTTCAAGAATGTGTTTGTAGTGGGGATGGAGGAGAATCTTTTTCCCAGCGGCATGGTGGGTGACTCTCCCCGGGCATTGGAGGAAGAACGGCGGCTGTTTTATGTAGCCATCACACGTGCCGAAGAACACTGTTTCCTGTCGTATGCAAAGACACGTTTCCGGTATGGCAAGATGGAGTTCGGCAGTCCCAGCCGTTTCCTGAAGGATATAGATATACGTTTCCTGCGTCTGCCTCAGGATGCGGGAATGTTCCGCAGGGTAGAGGAGGAAGCCGCCGCTTTCCGCAGGGAGAACGCCAGAGGCTTTGCGCCTGATAGGGAAGATGCTCCGTATGGAGGAAAAGAACGTGTGTCTGTACGACCGAAACAGCAGATTATTGCGCCGACCGTTCCACGTAATTTGAAACGGGTGGCGCCTTCTGCAAATACGGCAAGTACATCGCCTTCTGCCGGCGGGTCTGCCAACTGTGTACAGCAGGGACAACTGATAGAGCACGAACGTTTCGGCCTGGGTGAAGTTTTGAAAGTGGAGGGCGAAGGAGACAATGCGAAAGCCACCATCCGCTTCAAGAATGCGGGAGACAAACAACTTTTGCTGCGCTTCGCGCGTTTCAAAGTGCTGTCATAGGATAGTCGCATCTTTTGTCTCACACAAAAACGGGATATTTGTAAGAGGATGATGGTATAAGTGTAGGACCGTGGTATCTTAAAAAAAGACAGTTAGAACGATACATACGGACAATTTAGAATAGTAAATATAGATAGAAGAATGACAAATAAAGACTTTTCCCTTTTCCCTTCTCCCTGCTATATTATGGAAGAAGGATTGCTGAGAAAGAACCTCGCACTGATAAAAAGTGTGGCCGACCGCGCAGGTGTGGAGATAATCCTCGCTTTCAAATCATTTGCCATGTGGCGTTCCTTTCCCATTTTCAGGGAGTATATAGACCACTCTACGGCAAGTTCCGTCTACGAAGCCCGTCTGGCATTGGAGGAGTTCGGAAGTAAGGCACATACGTACTCGCCTGCCTATACCGAGGCCGATTTTCCGGAGATAATGCGGTGCAGCAGCCATATCACTTTCAATTCGCTTTCGCAGTTCCACCGCTTTTATCCGGTAGTGGTGGCGGAGGGAAGCGGCATTTCCTGCGGTATCCGTATCAATCCCGAATACTCTGAGGTGGAAACGGAGCTTTATAATCCCTGCGCACCCGGTACTCGCTTCGGTGTAATGGCCGACCCGCTTCCCGAAGAACTTCCGGTGGGTATTGAAGGTTTTCACTGTCATTGTCATTGCGAGTCTTCTTCCTACGAACTGGAACACACATTGGAGCACTTGGAAGGAAAATTCTCCCGCTGGTTCTCACAGATTAAGTGGTTGAATTTAGGAGGCGGGCATCTGATGACGCGTAAGGATTATGATGTAGAGCATCTTGTCCGTCTGTTGCAGGGCTTGAAGGGGCGCTATTCGCATCTTCAAATCATTCTTGAGCCCGGTTCCGCTTTCACTTGGCAGACCGGTGTGCTGAGCTCGGAGATAGTGGACATCGTGGAAAACCGCGGCATTCGTACTGCCATTCTCAACGTTAGCTTTACGTGCCACATGCCGGATTGCCTGGAGATGCCCTATCAGCCTGCAGTGCGTGGAGCGGAGATGGGTGATGCGGGTCCTTATGTCTATCGTCTTGGAGGAAACTCCTGCCTAAGCGGCGACTATATGGGACTGTGGAGTTTCGACCATGAGCTGCAGATAGGGGAGAGAATCATCTTTGAGGACATGATACATTACACCACTGTAAAGACGAATATGTTCAATGGAATTCACCATCCGGCCATTGCAATGTGGACAAAAGAAGGAAAAGCTGAAGTTTTCAAGCAATTTTCTTATGAAGATTATCGTGGGCGAATGAGTTGATAATCAAAAGTCTGCTTGTATGCCTGGCGAAAATGTACACTTTTCTGTGTGAAAAAAGTCTGCGGAATGTTTGCAGGTTTAAGGAAAATATCTACCTTTGCATCCGCAATCGCGGAAATAGCTCAGTTGGTAGAGCATAACCTTGCCAAGGTTAGGGTCGCGAGT
>ERZ773107.2489-NODE-2489-length-13573-cov-21.119174_pt1 | contig 13573 bp, 7 predicted proteins | sample MGYA00580571_ERZ773107 | MGnify/ENA primary metagenome ERZ773107 (study PRJEB29015, sample SAMEA2737843) | human gut metagenome | biome: human gut; feature: human-associated habitat; material: faeces | place: China | collected 2012 ... | reverse complement strand
CCAAGATTGACGAGATACGAAACGGCTTCTCCGAATGGCTCGAAGAGCAGTCGCCACAGTTCAAGGAGCGGCTGACGACGATGTATAACCGCAAGTTCAACTGTTTCGTGCGCCCGAAGTATGACGGCTCGCATCAGACTTTTCCCGACCTCAATCTGAAAGGGCTGGCAAGCCGGGGCATCAGGAGCGTCTATCCCTCGCAGATGGATTGCGTCTGGATGCTGAAACAGAACGGCGGCGGAATTTGTGACCACGAGGTTGGAACCGGCAAGACGCTGATAATGTGCATCGCCGCGCATGAAATGAAGCGTCTGAACTTGGCGCACAAGCCGATGATTATCGGGCTGAAAGCCAATGTTGCGGAGATTGCCGCCACCTATCAAGCGGCATATCCCAACGCGAGGATTCTGTACGCTTCGGAGAAAGACTTTTCGACCGCCAACCGCGTGCGTTTCTTCAACAACATCAAGAACAACGACTACGATTGTGTCATTATGTCGCACGACCAGTTCGGCAAGATACCGCAGTCGCCGGAGTTGCAGCAGCGCATCCTGCAGGCGGAGCTTGACACGGTGGAGGAAAACCTCGAAGTCTTGCGGCAGCAGGGCAAGAACGTGTCGCGGGCGATGCTGAAAGGGCTGGAGAAGCGCAAGCACAACCTTGTGGCGAAGCTGGAGAAGGTGGAACACGCTATCAAGTCCCGCACGGATGATGTGGTGGACTTCAAGCAGATGGGCATCGACCACATCTTCATTGACGAGAGTCACCAGTTCAAGAACTTGACTTTCAACACCCGTCATGACCGTGTGGCGGGATTGGGAAACTCGGAAGGAAGCCAGAAGGCTCTGAATATGCTCTTTGCCATCCGTACCATACAGGAACGCACGGGCAAGGACTTGGGGGCTACGTTCCTTTCGGGCACGACCATTTCCAACAGTCTGACGGAACTGTACCTGCTCTTCAAATACCTGCGCCCCAACGAACTGGAACGGCAGGACATCCGCTGTTTCGATGCTTGGGCTGCCATCTTCGCCAAAAAGACGACCGATTTTGAGTTCAACGTAACGAACAATATCGTTCAGAAGGAGCGTTTTCGCTATTTCATCAAGGTGCCGGAGCTTGCCGCCTTCTACAACGAGATTACCGACTACCGCACGGCGGAGGATGTAGGTGTGGACAGACCAAACAAGAATGAGATACTGCACCACATACCGCCCACACCGGAGCAGGAGGACTTCATACAGAAGCTGATGCAGTTTGCCAAAACCGGCGATGCCACTCTGCTTGGCAGGTTACCCCTGTCGGAAACGGAGGAAAAGGCGAAGATGCTCATCGCCACCGACTACGCGAGAAAGATGGCTCTTGATATGCGCATGATAGACCCGAACTACGAGGACCATCCCGACAACAAGGCAAGCCATTGTGCCAAGATGATTGCAGAGTATTACCACAAGTACGATGCGCACAAAGGAACGCAGTTCGTGTTCTCCGACTTGGGTACATATCAGCCGGGGGAAGGATGGAACGTGTACAGCGAGATAAAACGCAAGTTGGTGGAGGATTACGGCATACCGGCAAGTGAGGTGCGCTTCATTCAGGAGTGTAAGACGGATAAGGCTCGTAAGGCGGTGATAGATGCCATGAACGCAGGGACAGTGCGAGTGCTGTTCGGCTCCACAAGTATGCTCGGAACGGGCGTGAATGCGCAGAAAAGATGCGTCGCCATCCATCACCTTGATACACCGTGGGTGCGACATGAAGTCGCATAGATAATTGTTAGAATGATACTTACGAGTATCAGCTTTAACCCGCTGTTCCGTCAGCGGTAGCCTACCGACCGATGCACCTTAATGTTGTATTAAGCGGTCGGGACGAAGTACACTTTCGCAAGACAAGACAGAACCGTGAGGGGAAGTCAAGTACGGTTAGTATCATACCGTAGAGTGGCGAGGCTGGATAGTATGGTTAGCGCAAGCGAACTGTTAGTAAACTTCGTAATGTCACGAAAGAGTGTAAGATACTGATACACTCTCCCCAAAGGGGAAGCGGTCGGCTAATCCTCTCCATGGTAGGATTACACGGACACAAGCACCGCCGGAGGATGAGACAGAACCTAACCTATCCGTCAGTTATCTATGTGGAACATGGTAAGCCTGTATATCTCCTGTCATACAGATTGATAGGTAAGCAGACAGTAATGAACGCTGAATGGTATGCAGGTATAAGATAACAGAAAAAGCGAATGCCGTTCTGTAATGGAACGGATACGGATTGAGTCGACATCACGAGCTGGTGCAGACAACATCATCCGACACGAAAGTGGGCAGACTTCTGTGACGACATTCGGAAGGCAAGCAAGTCGAGTGTTGTCAAATGGTGATTCTTTACAATTAACTTTTAGAACTTTCAAAAGAAGGAAAGCAAATGAACGAGAACAAAACATCGTGTGCACCTGCTGACAATCAGCAAACGCTTTGGGACAGCATTGACTGGACTAAGGCAGAGCTGTCTGTTAGAAAGCTACAAGCACGTATTGTAAAGGCTCAAAAGGACGGCAAACACAACAAGGTGAAATCCTTGCAGTGGACGCTGACCCACTCTTTTTACGCAAAAGCCTTAGCCGTAAAGAGGGTTACTTCTAACGGAGGGGGTAATACCCCTGGGGTTGACATGGAAACATGGGAGAAACCCGAAACAAAAATGCAAGCAATAAACGACCTCAGACGCAGAGGCTATCAGCCGAAGCCCTTGAGAAGAGTTCACATCAAAAAGAGTAATGGCAAACTGCGCCCATTGGGAATACCTACATTAAAAGACAGAGCCATGCAAGCACTCTACCTCATGGCATTGGAACCAGTAGCTGAGACGACAGCCGATACTCGTTCATACGGATTCCGTAAGGAACGTCGTTGTATGGATGCAGTAACGCAATGTCATAATATCCTTCGAAAAGGCTATTCTCCCGAATGGATTTTGGAAGGGGATATAAAAGGGTGCTTTGACCATATCAGCCATGAATGGTTACTCGTCAACATTCCGATGGATAAGGCGATGCTCCGAAAATGGTTGAAATGTGGCTATATCTTTAATAAACAGATGTTCCCGACAGAGGAGGGTACACCTCAAGGTGGTATAATCTCTCCCACGCTTGCCAATATGACATTAGACGGATTGCAGAAAGTTCTCGCAGAGAGATATAAAAGAAGAACCATAAAAGGGGAACATTATTCTCCAATGGTGAATCTGGTACGTTATGCCGATGACTTTATCATCACTTGTGAGAACAGAGAAACGCTTGAAAACGAAATCAAGCCTTTGGTAGCCGAGTTCATGGCGGAAAGAGGGCTTACCCTGTCTGAAGAAAAGACGGTGATAACCAACATTCGTGACGGGTTCGATTTTCTTGGTTTTAATATCCGCAAATACGGCAATGAAATATTGACCAAGCCGACCAAGAAAGCCGAAAAACGCTTTATGGAGAATATCCGTAAGGTGATAAAAGGCAATAAGGGTTGTAAGCAGGAGTCTTTAATCAGAATGTTGAACGCTAAAATCCGAGGTTGGGGAGCTTATTATCAGCATGGTGCAACGCGTGATTCTTTTCACAGAATTGACCATCAAATATTCCTCTCCCTATGGCAATGGGCTAAACGTCGCCATTCCAAGAAAGGGAAGCGATGGATTAAAGACCGTTATTGGCATAACATCCGAGGTAATAGTTGGACATTTGCTGCCAAGTTCAAGAAGTCAAATGGGAAGGATGACCAGCTAACATTGCTGACGCTCTCGTCTTCATTCCCTTTCCTGCCATATACGCAGATTAAAGGAGATATGAATCCATTTGACACGGATTGTCGTTTATACTTCAACAAGAGAATGAAGTCGAAAATGCTTGTATCACTAAAAGGACGTAAATCTTTGCTTCACCTATGGGAAAAGCAAGGGAGAATATGTCCAATATGTGGAGAGCCGATAGATACGCACAAGGCATGGAATGTACTGCCAACCGTTCAAAAAGGACGAAAGTGCAATATATTGGTTCATGACGAATGTTTCAAAATATCCCTCAAATCCAATGACAACAGAAAGAAGTAGTATGAGCCGGTCTCTATATAAGAATAGAGATTTAGAAAAGCTTGAGCCGTATGAGGGGAAACTCTCACGTACGGTTCTGAGGGGGGAAGAGGGCAGTAATGCCCTTGACCTACCCGATCGACCGTCCGACCTGCAACAGCGTGACGGACGGGGTGTTAGAGCCGGGAACGAGATTGCTAAGCATTTTGCCGAGAACAACGTGGATATCATCATCTACGCGGTGGAAAAGTCGCTGGACAGCTACAAGTTCAATCTGCTGCACTGCAAGCAGACGTTCATATCGCAGCTCAAAAGTGGAGCGATGGGCGCACGTACCATCGACGAGGGAGCAATGGACGAAAAATCGGGTATGAACTTCTCGGAGTATATGGCGTTGCTCTCCGGCAATACCGACCTTTTGGATAAGGCGAAATTAGAGAAGCGTATCGCCTCGCTCGAAGGGGAACGCAAGTCGTGGGGCAAGGGCAAGCGCGATTCGGAGTTCAAGCTGGAATCCAAGACGGGAGAACTGCGCAACAACACGGCTTTCATCGAAGCCATGACGGAAGACTGGAACCGTTTTCTTTCCGTTGTGCAGACTGATAAGGAAGGCAGCCGCCTTAATCTTGTCAAGGTGGACGGCGTGGATTCAACGGATGAGAAGGTCATCGGTAAGCGTTTGCAGGAAATCGCCAAGAACGCCACGACTGGTGGACTGTACAAGGCTGTCGGGGAACTTTACGGCTTTCCGATAAAGGTGGTCAGCGAGAGGACACTCAAAGAAGGTCTGGAGTTCACCGACAACCGCTTCGTGGTGGAGGGGAACTACAAGTACACCTACAACAACGGGCATCTGGCGATGGCAGACCCGATTGCTGCCGCACGAAACTTTCTGAACGCATTGGAGAGGATTCCGACCATCATCGACCAGTACAAGTCTAAGAACGAAGTGCTGGAAAAGGAGATTCCGCAGTTGCAGGAGATAGCGGGCAAGGTGTGGAAGAAGGAGGACGAGCTGAAACAGCTGAAGTCCGAACTCGCCGCACTGGACCGCAAGATACAGCTTGAGCTGGCTCCGGCTCAGGAAAACACAGAAGAGAACCGGCAAGGCAACGAGAAAAAACAGACGGAACAACAGCCGGAAAGCCCGCACGTGGACTTTGTACGCAGTCATTTAATTATAGGGAGACCCGGTTTATCGGAATCCAAAGGTGTAAAACTTTAATATCGAAGTCTTGACAGAAAAAGCCAGTGGTTGAATTTTTCACCACTGGCTTTAATTCTAATAATTTTTCAATCTAATATGACCGAATCTATAACGTTAAATCATAGATTATGTGTCTATTTGTGAAGAAAAAGACGTAACTTTGTATCAAAATCAAATAAGCATAACAATGGAACCATCTATATACAGTTTTTCACTTTATACCGCACTGCCGTTGATGTTATTCTTCGGCTTTTATTTTTTGTTTGCAAAGACTCCTGAAAAGAAAATTTTCAAGAATTATCTCCGCTCCCGACAGATTATGGGTATAGCTATGCTACTGCTTTCGGCAAACTATTCGGTACATTTCTTCTTTGGTATCCGATTCAAAAATGCGGATTCTGCCATATTGATGAACATGTCCACATACTTCCTGTGCTATTCTCTGTTCAGTTCGGCATTGATAATGTTGCTTGATCGTTTTTACATTACCAAACGGCGTGTGTGGACACATATCATTTTATGGATTATATTCTCAACTCTTTCCGGAGTTGTGTTGTTCCTGTTGCCAAGCGGAATCATGCAAAAAATCTCTTTATTTGCTTTAGCTGTATGGTTAGTCGTTTTTGGAATCGTTTTAGCTCGCAGAGTCATAATTGCATATCGTAGAGCCATTCGGATTTTCAATGAAACTCAGGCGGATGATATAGGCACATATATCGAATGGCTTTCCATATTCACTTATTGGGCTGTTATCTTCGGTGTCGGATGCGGATTGCTGACATTTCTGCCAGACAAATATGTTTTTATCTGGATTTTGTCGTCAATACCGTTCTACAGCTATCTTTTCTACAGCTATCAGAACTACCTGCTGTTCTATGAACAGGTGGAAAATGCTTTTGAGCAAGATATACAGTCTGAAGAAGAACTTCTGACAGATACGGAAACAGAACCTGAAATAGTTTCTGAGAAAGAAGTTCCAGTGTCCTATACAGAAATTATAGAGAAAGTGGCCAACTGGATAAAGACAGACGGCTATGTCCAGCAGGGACTTACCATAAAAGAACTGTCCGAAATACTTCATACGAACCGTACCTATCTTTCCGCTTATATCAAGACTACGTATAAAATGACATTCCGCGAATGGATAACCGGTCTCCGGTTGGAGTATGCGAAAAACATACTGAAGGAGCATCCGGAAATCAATATACAGAAGCTGGCTGAGTCTTCCGGTTTTCTTTCCCGCAGTAACTTTATCAAATCATTTACAGAGAAGGAAGGATGTACGCCTGGCAAGTGGAAAAAAGCAAATCTGGAATAATTTGTGTGGTAAAAAGCCGATGAAAAAGGTCTCAGAAGCTCATTTTCAAAAAGTGCTCAAGCGACAAAAAAGTGCTAATTCGACAAAAAAAAGTGCTCAAACGACAATTTTTATAAAACGCTGTATTTCAACAGAAAAAGTTTTTGTAATATTTTGGGCGCTGAATGGCATTTATTACCTTTGGAGAAGACAAAGATAATAAATTCAAGTTTATATGAGCAGAAAAATCACTTTTCTCACCCTGTTTCTGTGGCTGATGACGGTAACTTTTCCTGTCATTGCGCAGCAGAAAGCAGACACGACCTACACCTTCCGGTTCGTTACGCAGAAGGACATGTTCTACGTGCCTTGGAATGGCAATGACACGGAACTTGCCCGCCTGCTGGAATGCATCGAGCGCAACAGAACGGACATTCTTGACGGCAGGCTGCCGCTGCTGGTTGACGGCTACTGCAACTCGCTGGGCAGTGAAACCGAGAACCTTGCCACGGCGAAGATCCGTGCCAACCGTGTGAAATCCGAACTGATTATCCGTGCGGAAATCAAGGAAGAAAACTTTATCACCCGCAACCATGCGACAGAGGGAGACTTTGTCACTGTGCGCCTGACGGTACCGGTCAAGGAAACAGCCGTGACGGATGCGGAAGCGGAAGCACGACGCAAGGCGGAAGCCGAACGACTGGAAGCCGAGAAGCGTGCCGAACAGGAACGACTTGCCGAAGAGCAGCGCAAGGCGGAAGAAGCCCGACTTGCCGCTGAAAAGGCAGAAGCCGAGAAAGCCGCTCAACAAAATACACTTGCCGACACGCCGTCGGAAACTAAAATTACAAATGATCATCATCTCTCCCTGCGTGCCAACCTGCTGCGTTGGGCTACCTTGACACCCGATTTAGGACTTGAATGGCGCATCTGCCCATCGTGGGGCATTGCCGTAAACGGCTCGTGGACTTCTTGGAGCTGGAGTGACAAGGACCGCCGCTATGCACTCTGGGAAGTGGCTCCGGAAGTGCGTTACTATATGGGTGAGAAGAAAGCCTGGTATCTGGGCGCGATGTTCAAGGCCGGACAGTTCAACTACAAGTTCTCCGAAGCAGGCAAGCAGGGCGACCTGATGGGTGGCGGCATCACCGCCGGCTATCAGCTGCGGCTGAACAAGGCACTGGCTCTTGATTTCAACCTCGGTCTGGGCTACCTGAATGCCGATTTCGAAAAATATGAAGTCATCGACGGTGTACGTGTACGCCGCGGCAACGAAACAAAGGACTGGTGGGGCCCCATCAATGCCGGTGTGACATTGGTATGGAAGTTATTCTAACACGGAGGAATAGAATATGAAAGCAAGACAATATATAAATATGATGGGAATGGCAGCCGCCGTGCTGCTCTCTTCCTGCGTGAAGGACACGCTCTATGACACGCCACACCCCGACAGCGGGAAGATTGCGGTGACAGCCGACTGGTCGGCCCGCGGTGAGGGTATCGACATACCTGCCACGTGGACGGTCACCATGGGTGACTATACGGGTACGGAGACTTCCGCCACCCATGCCCCCGACCATCTGTTTGCTCCGGGCAGCTACACCCTTGCGGTGTGGAACCCGACTGAAGGAATCACGGTGAACGGCACCACAGCCACCATTGCCGCAGCCACGGGAACCCGGGCAGGCACGGATACCTTTGTGAACAATGCCCCGGGATGGTTCTTCACCTATACGGAACAGGTGACCATCGAGAAAGACAAGGACTATCCGCTGACCGCCGCAATGAAGCAGCAGGTACGCGAACTGACGCTCATCATCAAACCGACGGGTGATGCCGCCGGACGCATCACGGAGATTGTTGCCCATCTGACGGGTGCAGCCGGAACACTCGACTTCGCTACCGATACCTACGGAGCCGCTTCAAACGTCGTGCTGCCCTTCACCAAGATTACCGAAGGTGACGATGCCGGCAAGTGGAAAGCCACGGTGCGGCTGCTGGGTGTGACCGGCACGGAACAACTGCTGACGGGTGAAATCCGCTATGCTGACGGCAACCCGAGCCCCACCACGCTGAAAAGCGACCTCACGGAAGCCCTCAAGGATTTCAACACCGGAAAGGGCGAATCGCTGACCCTCGGCGGAACGCTGGTTGAGACTCCCGAAGGCATGGAAGTGGACGGAGCCGAAATCAACGGCTGGGAAGAAGTGAAAGGTGATGATGTAAATGCCGATTTGTAACTAATAAAATGACAGATATAATGAAGACAAGATTTTTTGCACTTGCGATGCTCGCCCTCGCACTGGCAGCCTGCAACAACGACAACGAGAACCTGAACGGTGCCCCCGTGGCCGCCCAGTTTACCGCCGACATCGCCCCCGCCACCCGCGCCAGCGGAACTACCTGGACTGGCGGCGACCGTATCGGCATCACCGACATCGGCAACGATTCCCAGTACGGCAACGTGCCTTTCATCCTGAAGAACGGGAAATTTGAGGCAGAAGGAAAGGTCATCTATATCGAAGATACAAAGGCCCATACTTTCCGCGCCTACTATCCGTACAACGCGGCGGGAGGTATCCTCGCAGCCACGACCGATGCCACGGCGCAGCAGAATCAGTCTGCCATTGACTTCCTCTTTGCCACAGGAGCCACGGGAGACAAAAAAAGCCCGGTAGTGAGCTTCACCGACAAAACCGGCAAAGGCGGTGAAGACAACTCCTTCCACCACCGCATGAGCCGGATAACCCTTACCTTCGAGGCGGGCGACGGCGTGGATTTCAGCGTGGTCAAGCCTGAACGTTACACGCTGGGCGGATTGTTACTCACCGGTACGTTCAACACGGCCGACGGTATTGCCACCGCAGACAACGGGGCACAGACCGGAGAACTGGCCATGAATTTGGCAGACGGCGTTCTCACGTCATCAATCATCCTCTTCCCGCAGACAGTTGCATCACTGCCGTTGGTTGTGAATTACAAAGGTCAGGAATATCATGCCACACTTACCGTGCCCGACGGCGCACTGCTGGCGGGTAGAAACCATACCTATACCGTCAAGGTACGCAACAAAGTCCTTGAAGTCAGCGAAGCCACCATTGCAAAGTGGAACGATATAGACGGTGGAGATGTGGGTGCTGACCTGTAGGATGTTAATAATTAATCGATTAGAATAAAGACTTATGAGACATAGATTATTTATCCCCGCAGCCACCGCACTGCTGTTCGCCCTCGCCGCCTGCACGCAGGACGAACTTGCTGGCGATAACCGTCTGCCCGAAGGTGAATACCCCGTCATCATCCGTGCCACCGGATTGTCCGTAGAGGCAACGCCGCTGGCAGCCCCTTCCACCCGTGCCGCTGTGGACGGCGACTGGCTGGGTGTCACTTCCGTGGCACTCAAGATGGGCGATGCGGTAAAGGAATACACCGTAACGGCTTCTACCGATTTCAAGAGTGCCACGCTTTCACGCGAGAACGACCCGTACTACTGGACCAGCCGCGACCCGATTACCATATCGGCATGGTGGCCCTTCAACAATGCCGACATCACACAGATGCCTGCCGTGAAGGTGGCAGAAGACCAAAGCAAATTGGCTGACTTCCAGAACAGCGACTTCATCTCTGCTGAGAACCGGAAGGTGGAATTTAACAACCCGACTCTTGAATTTACCCACCGCACGGCACGCGTGACAATCGAACTGAAGCCCGGCACGGGATTCACGAGCGTTGCCGGTGCCACGGTGATCCTCGTGAGCCTGTCCGCCGATAACGGCAACCCGACCGCCATCAAGACCTACAACGCAAGCGGCAACACCTACGAGGCACTGACCGCCCCGCAGACCGTTGCGGCAGGCAAGCCGTTCATCCGGGTGGAACTCGGCAGCGGCACCTTCTACTTCCGCCCGCAGAACAACGTCGTATTAGAGGCTGGCAACCGCTATAAATACACCGTCAAGGTGAACGCCACCGGCTTGACGTTAGAGGGTTGCACCATCGGTGACTGGGCTGACGGTGGCGGCGAAAGCGGCGAGGCTGAGGATTTAGGCTATTCTATACAGAACGACGGCAGTTACACGGTCTATAACGCCGACGGCCTGCTGGCATGGAACAAAGCCGCACAAAAGGACGAATCGATAAATTGCACCCTCACCGCCGACATCGACCTGACGGGTAAGGATTGGACACAGATAGGCACATGGCCAGGTTACTCCGGCGTCTTTAATGGGCAGGGACACCGCATTACGGGATTAAACTTTTCAGCAGCGACTACTGAACTTTTTGGGTTATTAAATTTACGTGGTGTGATAAAGAACCTACAACTCATAGATGTGAATCTATATGGCAATAATGGATCAGCAGCTGGAATAGTGGATCAAAATAATGGTCAAATCATTGCCTGCTCTGTGACGGGAAAAATTTCTGCATATGGTAGAACTTGTGGTATAGCCGATTTAAATTATGGCAGTATCACAGCTTGCTGGTTTGACGGCACATTGAAAGATTATGAATCTGGAGCTATAGTGCGTTTCAACTACAATACTATAACTTCCTGTTATTGGGGAGGCAATGCCGAGCGAGGAGAATTCCGTAATTTTGGAGGAACGGTAGATGCCACGAAGGTGGACGGCGCGACAGTGAAATGGCAGACAGCCGTCGACGGCATGAACACCGCCCTCACCGCTGGCGACTACCAGTGGGTACTCGGCACCGACGGTCTGCCCGTATTGCAAAAGAAACAATAACGAACCCTAAACAACACGCATCATGAAACGAACAATCATCCATACATCTGCAGCCATAGCCCTGCTGCTCGGCATTGCCGCCTGCACGCAGGACGAAGCGGGCTTCCTGCAGGAAGGGGCGGAAGGCACACCCATCGTCTTTACCGCCACGGGGCTGAACCCCGCTGCGACAGCCATCGCCAATACCCGTTCCACCGTGGACGGCGACTGGGAGGGTGTGCAGAGCGTGGCAGTCCTGATGGACGGCACGGTGAAGGCATACGACGTGACGCTCACCACCGCCGACCCCGCCAGCGCCACGCTGACCTCCACCGACCCGCACTACTGGACCAACCGCAAAGACATCACCGTCACAGCGTGGTGGCCCTACACCGCTGGCGAGACAACCCCTTCTGCTGTGAAGGTAAAAGCCAACCAAAGTGCCCGGAAAGACTTCGAGGGCAGCGACCTCATCGTAGCCGACGGACAGAAGGTGATCTACGGTAGCCCCACGCTCCGCTTCACCCACCGCACGGCGCGAGTGACCGTCGTTCTGACGGACTACACCGAGGGGCTGGCATCCGTGCAGTTGACGGGTCTCTCCACCGAAGGCGACAACCCGGATATAATCGTCCCGTATGACAAGGGCAGCAACACCTACACCGCCATCGTAGCCCCGCAAAATGTGGCAGCTGGCACTACCTTTATCACCTGCACCTTCACCAACGGCAAGACCTTCGTTTATAAGATGAAGAATGCTACCGACTGGCAGGCGGGCGGTGAATATACCTACACCGTCTCCCTCGCTGCGGCAAAAGGCTATATCATAGAGGACGACGGCAGCTACACCGTGACCTCCGCCGATGGTCTGATGAATATAGCCGAATTAGTGAACGGAGGTAAGAGCAACATTAACATTACCCTCGACACTGACATTGACCTCACAGGCAAAGACTGGACACCGATAGGCACAGACTACGACAACTCATACAAAGGCACCTTCGACGGTGGCGGCCATACCATTACGGGGCTGACCTTTACGACAAATGACGAATTTGCGGGTCTGTTCGGCTGGCTCAATAGAGCTGGTACGGTGAAGAACGTGGTGATGGAGGGCGTACAGATAACAAGCAATCAAATATATGGCGGCAGTATTGGCGGCGTGGTAGGATATAGCTGGGGCACCATTGAAAACTGCTCGGTGTCGGGCAGCGTCAGCGGCACGGTGTATGTCGGCGGTGTGGTGGGTGCTCAAATAGGCGGTTCCATCACCGGATGCAGTTCCTCTGCCACAGTGAAGGGAACGGTCGATGTCGGCGGCGTGGCAGGTCAGACGAATTCGAGTGCCACCCTGACCGCTTGCTATGCCACGGGCAACGTGACCATAGAAATAAACCCCGCAAAGAATATCGCTGGCGGCAGTCTGGTGGGAATGAACGCAGGAATCAGCCTCCTTGCCTGCTATGCCACGGGCAACGTAACCAGTACGGGTAGTAGCACTGGCCAAGTACATATCGGCGGCTTTTTGGGAAATAACTACACCACCGTGACCGCCGGCTATTGGAAGAACAATCATGAACAAGGCATCGGCTACAATAGGGAAAGCACCGGAGCCACGAAGGTGGACGGCTCTGTCGTTACCTGGCAGAAAGCCGTCGATGCCATGAACACCGCCTTGCAGAACGCAGGCTCAGAGTGGCGTTACGAACTTAAAGGAGCATTGCCCACCTTGATGAAGCAGTAAACCGTCGGGGGAAATGTTCCGCCCGCAACGGAAAGAACCAGAGTAATAAAATAACAGATATTATGAGGATAAGATTTTTTGCACTTGCAGCGCTCGCCCTCTTATTGGGCGCCTGCACGCAGGACGAAGCGGGCTTCCTACCGGAAGGGGCGGAAGGCACACCCATCGTCTTCACCGCCACGGGGCTGAATCCCGCCGCGACAGCCACCGCCGGCACCCGTGCCCCCGCGAATGGCAATTGGACGGGTGTGCAGAGCGTGGCAGTTCTGATGGACGGCATGGTGAAGACGTACAACGTGACGCCCTCCACCGCCGACCCCACCAGCGCCACGCTGACCTCCACCGACCCGTACTACTGGACCAACCACAACGACATCACCGTCACAGCGTGGTGGCCCTACACCGCTGGCGAGACAACCCCACCTGCGGTAAAGGTAAAAGCCAACCAAAGTGCCCAGAAAGACTTTGAGACCAGCGACCTCATCGTAGCCGACGGACAGAAGGTGATCTACGGTAGCCCCACGCTC
>ERZ773107.2486-NODE-2486-length-13596-cov-5.143712_pt1 | contig 13596 bp, 8 predicted proteins | sample MGYA00580571_ERZ773107 | MGnify/ENA primary metagenome ERZ773107 (study PRJEB29015, sample SAMEA2737843) | human gut metagenome | biome: human gut; feature: human-associated habitat; material: faeces | place: China | collected 2012 ... | reverse complement strand
TTTGAGGTAGAGCAAAACCTTGAATTTTTCTACTTTCATACGCTTATAACTTTAGATGCAAAATTACCTGTTTTATAAGCGTTCTTCGGTATGCAAAATAATGACAATCAGTGCAATATATCGGCGTTTTAAATTATCCGATCCTCTTCGCGTTACCTCGTTTCCTTTCGGTAACAGACCTGCTAACGGTTTGGTAACTGAACATCTTCAATAATCTCCACTTTCCTGCTTTTTTTATAAGTGGAAGAATATAGAGAAATGGTTAGTTTCCAACGGATTACGTTATCATTTCTTCTCGTTTCCGGTGCTCCGTTTGCCTATCTTATTCCACATGGCCCGGCACACCTTCGCCACGACGATCACGCTTTCGCAGGGAATGGCGATCGAAACGATCAGCAAGCTGCTGGGGCATAAGAATATACGGACTACGCAGATTTATGCGACCATCACCCACTCGAAACTCGACGGTGACATGGAGCGGCTCTCGAAACGCCTCGATACGCTGTACCGCGATACCGACCTGGAAAAAGTCCGGGAGCGCCTTTGAGGACCGATTCACATATACGCAGAAGTTCACGCAGCTAACACATTCGCTCAAAACACCCGAAAACACCCGAAAAGGGGATTACAATTTGTAATCCCCTTGAGATGATATTTTCAAAATCGTAACCGTTATCAACCAATCTTCTACACATATGTTATACTGGTAAATTATTTTAATAATTTATTTGTAAACGAGTTAGCAATTTCATACCTTTGCTTGTGAACTTTTTTTTTTAAAAAAAACTATTAGATTAACGCTTATGGTAAGAAAAATTCTACTATCGTTAATTGCTTTATTGGGGGGGGGAATATTACTCTCGCTGGCCCAGAGTAAGCAAATTTCCGGAACAGTCACCGGTCCCGACGGGAAACCGGTCGCCGGAGCAACGGTTATGGTCGACGGCTCGCATGTCGGCACGACCTCAAACGGAGACGGTAGCTTCACCATCACGGCTCCCGGAAACGGATCGCTGGTCGTATCCTTCATCGGCTATGAAACCCAGAAGGTGGCCATCGGAGGCAAGACCCGAATCAACATCTCGCTCAAAGAAGACGCACAGGCCATCGACGACGTGATCGTAGTGGCCTTCGGTACAGCCAAGAAAGACGCCTTCACCGGAGCGGCGAAGGTGATCAAATCCGACGATCTGATAAAAACGCAGTCTTCGAACGTCGGGGACGCCCTCGTCGGCAAAATCGCCGGCGTGCAGTTCTCCTCCGCCTCGGGCCGTCCGGGTTCCGGTCAGAAGATTTACGTGCGCGGCTACGGTTCGATGAATGCCAAAAACGACCCGCTCTGGGTTGTAGACGGCGTGCCCTACGAAGGTGACATCAACAACATCAACGCTGCCGACATCGAGTCGATCAGCGTCCTCAAGGACGCCGCGTCGAACGCCCTGTACGGCTCCCGCGGCGCGAACGGCGTAATCATGGTCACAACCAAGCGTGCGAAGGCCGGCGAGGCCACCGTGACTTTCGACGGCAAGTGGGGCATCAACACCCGTGCGTTGCAGACCTACGACATCGTGGAGGATGCGGGCGAATACTACGAGATGCACTACAAGTCGCTGTACAACTATTACACGCTCGACCAGAAGTACACTCCCCTGGCTGCCAACATCGCCGCCAACAAGCTGCTGACGTCGAACGATCCCGGCGGTCTGGGTTACAACGTCTTCACCGTGCCCGACGGCCAGAACCTCATCGGCGAAAACGGCCGTCTCAATCCGCGTGCGAAGCAGGGCCGCCTGGTAACCGACGCCAAGGGCCAGCAGTTCTACCTGCAACCCGACAACTGGCTCGACGAAATCTACAAATCGTCGTCGTTCCGTCAGGAGTACAACGTCAGCGTTTCCGGCGCGACGGACCGCGCCAATTTCTTCGCATCGCTCGGCTATCTGGACAACACGGGTATCGTCGACGGTTCGAGCAACGAGCGCTACACCGCCCGTCTGCGCGCGGACTACCAGGCCAAAAAGTGGCTGAAAGTCGGCGGTAACATGTCCTACACCCATTTCGTCTGGAACAACGGCAACCAAACCAACGACGACGGCGAAGGTCAGGGCGAAGGCAACGCCGACGGCGGAAACGCATTCGCCACGGCGATCCGCATGGCGCCGATCTATCCGGTCTACATGCGCGACGGCAACGGCAACATTATGATCGACGAGTACGGATTCAAGATGTACGATACCGGCGACGGCCGCAACGGCGGCGCACTGCGCACCAACGGCGGGAAGAGCAACGACCTGCAGGACATTCAGCTCAACAAATACATCAACGAGGGCAATGCCTTCATGGCCAACGGTTTTGCCGATTTCTCCCTGTACAAGGGCCTGAAACTGACCCTCAACGGAAGCGTGTCGCTCGACGAAACCCGCGGTACGCAGGTGTCGAACCCCTACTACGGACAGTTCGCCGAATCGGGCGGCGCCGTTTTCAAGAGCCACAGTCGGGAGATCGCCTACAACATGCAGCAGTTCCTGACCTACACCAACACCTTCGCCGACGTCCACAACCTCGACCTGCTCTTCGGCCATGAAATGTACAACCGCAAATCCTACGGTCTGTACGGCTCGAAGACCATGATGTTCTCGCCGGACAACACCGAACTCAGCGGCGCCGTCGTCGACTCGTCGCGGTCGGGTTCGTCGGTTCTGGAGTACAACAACGAGGGCTACTTCTTCCGCGGACAGTACGACTACGACAACCGCATCTATTTCTCGGGATCGTACCGCCGCGACGCATCGTCGCGCTTCCACCCCGACCACCGCTGGGGCAACTTCTGGTCGCTCGGCGCAGCCTGGATCATCAACCGCGAGAGCTGGTTCAACGCTTCGTGGGTCAACATGCTGAAGGTCAAAGCATCGTACGGTTCGCAGGGTAACGACAACCTCGGATCGAAAGCGGAATCCTACTACCGCTATACCGACTACCGCGAGATCCTGAGCAGCGGCGACGGCGTTACGAGCGTACTCTACCAGAAAGGCAACCCCGACATCACCTGGGAGACCAACGCCAACCTCAATGTCGGCGTAGAGTTCGGCCTCTGGGACAACCGTCTGTCGGGTAGCATCGATGTCTTCAACCGCAAGACCACCGACATGCTGTTCGAGCTGGCCACTCCGATCGAGTCGGGTTACACGACCATTTTCACCAACATCGGCGACATGGTCAACCGCGGTCTCGAAATCGAACTGAACGCAGACCTGATCCGGACCAAAAACCTCGTGTGGGACTTCTCGCTCAACATGACCCACTACAAGAACAAGGTGACCCACCTGCCGGAGCAGTTCAAAAACAACACGACGGCCGACGGCAAACACGTGGGCCGCTGGCAGGACACCAAATTCCTCACCGAAGGGGAATCCGTCTTCTCGTTCTACGTTCCGACCTACGCGGGAGTAGACCCCGAGACCGGAAAATCGCTGTGGTACACCTACAAGACCGATGATGCCGGCAACAAGGAGCGCATCAAGACCTCCGATTACTCGGTGGCCTCGCAGGAGGGCCGCGAAATGCACGGAGACGCCCTGCCGGACGTTTACGGCGGTTTCGGCACGTCGCTGCGCTTCTACGGCGTCGATTTCTCGATCGGCTTCACCTACCAGCTCGGCGGACAGGTTCTCGACCAGGGCTACAGGTTCTACATGAACTCCCCGGCAGGAACGTCGACCGGAAACAACTACCACCACGACCTGCTCAATTCGTGGACTCCCGAGAACTCCGGTTCGAACATTCCGCGTTTTGCTTACAACGACTCGAATCAGGCAGCCGTCTCGGACCGTTTCCTCACCAGCGCATCGTACCTGAACATCCAGAACATCACGCTCGGATATACGCTGCCCAAGCGTATCACGCGCAAGTTCCTCGTCGAGAATCTGCGTATCTACCTCGCCTGCGACAATGTATGGTACTGGTCCAAGCGTCAGGGTCTCGACCCGCGTCAGTCCATCAACGGAATCACGAACCCGTACTACTACGCCCCGATTCGCACCTTCTCGGGCGGTGTAACCGTAACGTTCTAATTTGTTAAACGACGAATATTATGAAAATGAACAACATACTGAAAACAACGGCGCTGCTTCTCGGTTCATCCGTGCTTCTTTCGGGCTGTATCAAGGAGACCTTCCCCGAAAGCGGATACGCCACCAGCGATCAGACTGCCGAATCTCCGTTCGCAAAGGAGGGTCTTATCACTGCGATGCCGACGGTGCTCATCACCAACTATATAGACCTCGGCGAGCACATCGACTTCGGCTACCCGGGCATCTTCGGCGCCACCGACCGCATGGTCGGCGAGGTGTTCCCCGTCAGCGGCAACCTGCCGGGCGGCAACCAGTACTACGACCGCTGGCAGGCATGGCTCTATCCGGGCAACTCGACCGGATTGGCAGCGAACGGCAAGATGTCCCCGTTCTTCTACACCAACTATTACAAGTTCATCTTCACGGCCAATGAGGCCATCGACATCGCAAACCAGAGCGAAGGCGCAGAGGAGATGATGGGCATTGCCAAGACTTTCCGCGCGCTCTGCTACCTCGACCTGGCCCGTCTCTACGACGCGCTGCCGGCCAAGGCTCCCGAACGTCCCGCCTACGAGACCGAGCTGGAAGCCGTCAAGGGGCTGACCGTTCCCATCGTCCGGGAAGATACGAGCATGGAGGAACTGGAGAACAACCCGCGCGTATCGCGTGAGGAGATGTTCAAGTTCATCTTCGAGGACCTCAACACCGCCGAGACCCTGCTGGCCAACTATACGCCGGCGACGAAAAACCTGCCCTCGCTGGCCGTGATCTACGGACTCAAGGCCCGCGCCTACCTCTGGCTGGGCGGATTCACCGAATCGTATGCGGAAGTTCCGACCGGCGACGCCGCTTACCGTCTGGCCGCCGAATACGCCCGCAAGGCCATCGACGCTTCGGGCTGCACGATTATGACCGAAAGCCAGTGGCTCGACCCGAAGACCGGGTTCAACACGGTCAATTCGTCGTGGATGTGGGCCATGATCCAGACCACCGACACCGTGCTCAACAACCTGCTGTCGTGGTCGGCCCACATGGCGACCGAGTCTATCTGGGGTTACGGCTACGGAGCGCAGCCGGGTATCTCGGTATTCAGCTACAACCGCATTTCGTCGGGCGACTTCCGCAAAAAGAGCTTTGTCGGAGCCGACCGCTCGTTCGACGCCATCGCACCCTATACGACCCTGACCGAGGAGGAGTTCGCAACGATAGCCCCCTACGCATCGTTTAAGTTCCACGCGGCCAACGGCGAAAAACGAAACTATTCCACGGGTAACGTGACGAGCATCCCGATGATGCGTGTCGAGGAGATGTACCTGATCGAGGCCGAGGCTACGGCGCACTACGACGCCACCACCGGCAAGTCGCTGTTGCAGTCGTTCATGGCCAACCGCGATCCGGCCTATACGGTTCCGGCGGCCAACGACCTGATCGACGAGATCATTTTCCAGAAGCGGATCGAGTTCTGGGGCGAGGGCGTCATCTTCTACGACCTGAAGCGTCTGAACATCGGCATGCACAACGGCGACACCGGCACGAACGCTCCCCCGATGGCCCAGCTTTCCACGGACGGACGCGCCCCCTGGTGGAACTGCGTGTTCCCGCTGAACGCCGTACAGCAGAATAAGGCGCTTTCGGGCAAGAACAACCCCAACCCGACCCAAACGGTCAAGTCTGTTAAATAAAAAACATCGCTATTTATGAAAAGTATAAAAATATTCTTTCTGGCGACTGTCGCCATCGTCGCGGGGCTGTTCACGGCCTGCAGCGACGATGACTTCAAAGCAGGTCCCGAGGTCGACGGCGCACAGGTCTACTTCCCCGAGAATGTGACCACCCAGCATAGCATCAGCGACGACGTCTCCTCCATCGCCATCCCGGTAAAACGCATCGCCAAGGACGAGGCGCTGACCGTAGCGGTTCTCGCCAGCGACGAGTCGGGTCTGTTCACCATTCCGTCGTCGGTATCGTTCGCAGCCGGCAAGGAGACTTCCGAACTGCTGATCACCTTCGACCGCACCAAACTCGAAGACGGCAAGGAATACCCCCTTTCGTTCCTGATCAACGACGAGGACAACACGACGCCCTACGGCAACCGCAGCCTCGATATTACGGTTATGCCCTGGCCGTGGGTGAAAATGGGAACCGGCAAATTCCGCGAAGGCTGGTTGAGCGATGTATTCACCGGCAATATGTTCGAAATCGATGTCACGGTACACAGCCATAAGTCGAAAGAAGGTATCTACATGGTTGAAGAGATGCTCGGCTGGCCTTATATGACCGAATTCTTCGGAGCTACGCAAGAGGAGCTTTCGGAGCAGTTCAGCTACACTCCGTCCAATATCGTCATCGATTGCAGCAATGCGACTCAAGTGACGATTGAAGAACAATGGTCGGGTATTACCGAAAACAGTAACGGTTACGGAAACTTTATGATCGCCTCGGCGGAACCCGGCACATTGGTCAACGGCGTCATCACCTTCCCGAAGGACGGATTGACCGCAAAACTCGTCGGATTGGATCGCGAATTTCCCGCTAACAGTCAAGGTACGTTCCGCATCATGCTGCCGGGCGCCGAAATAGTCGACTATACGCTCTCCGCCGTATACGACGGCATGAAGGTCAGCGCCGACGGAGAGACGGCGAGCGCCGTCATCAACTTCACCTACGGCGCCGACGTTACGAACATCCGCTATGTTCTCGTCGAAAATGAATTGACCGAGGCCGAAACCGCTACACTTGTCGCAGCGATCGCCGACGGATCAGCCGAAAACATCAACGAGTTGCAGGACTTCACCGTAGGCGGCGAGAAAGTCTCCGCCGAAGCCGTACTGCCTGGAGCCGGAACCTATACCGTAGTCGCCCTGCCCCTTGACAAAGCGCAAAAACCGGTTTCCGGCGAAGCTTCCGCAGCATCGTTCTACTTCCCGGGCATAGGAGGGACCTCGGTTCCCAACGACATCGCCGGCTCGCTCTATAAAGTCAGCGCCTATCCCGATGCCGCAGCATATGTATCGGAGTATCCCGATTACTCATCGGCCGTGTACGAGATCACCGGCACGGAGATGAAGAAGATCAAAACCTACTTCAACAAAACTTCCATAATCGACAATATCGAGATTCAAACCGGAGGCCTGACCCTGCAGGATGTAGTCGATAAATACGGTAAAGAACTCAATGCCGATGCGATGGAAGAACTCGCAACGACCGGAAAATATTGGGACATAATGATCAATCTGACACCGGGCGCATCCTATACGCTGGTTGTCGAAGCAACGAACAACTACGGCAAGAAAAAACTGATCGTGTGCGAACCGTTCGTGACGGACATACCGCCCTATACCGGAGAGTTGATCATCGGGAAATACGGCATGTCCTACGCGGCCAGCGCTGAAGACACGTTCGAAAATGTATTCGAGGTAATACCTACCGTCGGAAGCAACACCGAATTTTTCGTGAAGGATTTCGCCGTAGAGGACGGCACCCAATGGTACGCAACCTATGACTCGGCCAAGTCGACGCTCACGATGAGCGGCGTGCAGCTCGGCCGGGAGGACAACGGCAACCTGCTCGGCAAATTCACGGAGGCGCTCACCCCGGACAAGTCCCGCGGTTACGGTATCTTCTCGTTCGCAACCGAAGAGAGCGAAGGCAGCGATCCGATCGTATTGACGATCGATCCGGCGTCGAAACAAGTTTCAGCGCTGACGACCGACGTCGAGGTTCCCGTTGCTGATTTCACCGTCAACAAGATCGTCGGAGCCTTGGCAGCATACTATGCCGACGGAACGACCATCACGAAGCAGAGCGGAACGACATCCGCAGCATCCGCAGCCAAAGTTCAGGGCGTCCGCACGAAGATCCCGTTCAGCAGCGTCCGTGTTCCGGCCCATATCGGGAAGTCGCTCGACAGCCGTGGTCTCCAGATGAACGCCACATTCGTCAGGAACAGCGACAACACGAACCACGGCGTCCGCACGTTAAGCGTGAAGACGGCGAAATGCGAGCCGCTGCCGAAACAGATCGGCCGCCGCGCCGATTTCAAAATCCGCGAAAACCTCCCGGTTTTGAAATAACCGACGCATATTGTTCCACACGACCCGACACAGTCCGAGCGACCGTGTCGGGTTCTGTGGTCCAATGAAACGAAACATCGGTCACGACATGCACTAATATTAGGATTATAAGATTATGACAAGGACAACAACTTTATGGAGCCTGCTGCTCCTGTCTGCGGCGCTCGCCCTGGGGTCGTGCACCAAGGATGCGACGGAGCAGGCGACGGGTCCCGAACCGGAAGCGAAAGCGGCCTCCAAACTCGTATTCTCGTCGGAGAACGCCGTCAGGGGCGAACTGCTGGTCTGCTTCGGCGAAGAGGCCGTAGCGGGCATCGAATCGTCGGTCATGCAGGTTACGCGTTCGGGCGGCGTCGCCACCCGTTCGGGCATCGCTGATTTCGACGCCGTGCTCGGCAGCATCGGGGTAAAGGCGTTACAGCGTCTGTTCCCGGTAGACGAACGGAACGAGGAGCGCACGCGCGCCGCCGGTCTGCACCGCTGGTACGTTGTGGAGTTCGACGCCGCCGCCGATCTCGACAAGGCGGCCCTCGACATGGCCCGGATCGCCGAAGTGAGCAAGGTGGAATTCAACCAGCAGCTGATGCACGTGCACGAAGGCCGGGTCATCCCGCTGGCCGAAACCGGCGCTGCGCCGCAGACCCGTGCGGCCGTCGGGTTCAACGATCCCCACCTGGGCAAACAATGGCACTACATCAACACCGGCGACAAGTCGATCTATTCGAAGATCAAGGCGGGAGCCGATGTCAACTGCGACGAGGCTTGGAAGCTCTGCACGGGCGACCCGCGCGTTATCGTCGCGGTCGTGGACAACTGCGTGCAGTGGGACCATCCCGACCTGGCCGCCAACATGTGGACCAACACCGCCGAGCTGAACGGCTCGGAAGGCCGTGACGACGACTCGAACGGCTATGCCGACGACATACACGGGTTCAACTTCGTCGACAATACGACGCTGACCATCAGCACCAAAGGCGATGCACCGGACCACGGCACGCACGTGGCAGGAACGGTCGCAGCCGTGAACAACAACGGCACGGGCGTCGCAGGCATCGCAGGCGGCTCGGGCAAAAACGACGGCGTGAAGATCATGTCCTGTCAGATTTTCCACGACAAAGACGGCGGCGACGCGGCCACGTCGGCCAAGGCCATCAAATACGCCGCCGACAACGGCGCGGCGATCATCCAGTGCAGCTACGGCTACCCTGCCGGCTCGGTAACCTCCGACGCGGCCTATTCCAGCGGCGCCAGCGCCGAGAAGCAGGCCATCGACTACTTCATCGCCAAACAGAACTGTGCGGCCATCGAGGGAGGACTGGCCATATTCGCCGCCGGCAACGACTTGACCGGCATATCGGGCTATCCCGGCGCTTACCGCGACTACATCTCCGTAACGGCCATGTCGTGCGACTACACCCCGGCCTACTACACCAACTACGGTCCCGGCTGCAACATTGCGGCTCCCGGCGGCGACGCCTACCAGTCGTATCTGGAAAACATAAATACCGGAGCGTCCGAGGTGTTATCGACCGTCAACGGCGGAAAGTACGGCTACATGCAGGGCACGTCGATGGCCTGCCCCCACGTTTCGGGCGTGGCGGCGCTCGGGCTCTCCTATGCGCTGCAACTCGGCAAGACCTTCACCCAGAACGAATTCACGACGCTGCTGCTGACATCGGTAAACGACATCAACCAATACTGCACCGGAACGAAACAGTATTTCACAGACAAGGGCAGTCTGGCGATGCTCGACCTGTCGCAGTACAAAAAGGGAATGGGCACGGGTTACATCGACGCCTACCAGGTGCTGATGAACGTCCGCGGCATCACCTGCATCCCGATTCCCGTCGGCAGCCAGTACACGCTGAACCTGCAACCGTACCTCGGCGGCGGAAATCTGGACCTGAAGATTACGGAAATCTCCATTTCGGCCGAAGACATGAACCGGCTGGGCATTTCGGCGAACCCGACCATATTCGCCAACCAGATCATCCTCAAGTGCACCAAACCCGGTTCGGCGGTGGTCCGGATCAAGCTGCTCGCCGGAAACGGCAACAACAGCGGAATGAACGGCATGCCGATCACGAAGGAATTCGCCTTCATCGCACGTGAGGTTCATTCCCAGAACGGAGGTTGGTTATAAAACAAGGACACATTATGAAAAGCATCAAACTGTTATTGATCGGCCTCGCCGCGGCGTTCGCGCTGACCGGGTGCGGCGATTCGTCCAAGGATACGCCCGAACCCGAGGGCGACGGCAACGTCGTCGGCAGCTGGCATCTGGTTTCGTGGAGTTCGCTCCAGTCCGCCGACGTCTACCTCTCGTTCAGCGAGTCCGGTTCGTTCGACATCTACCAGCGGCTCTACAAGCCCGAATACGTCCATCTGGACGGCACGTATTCCTACGACAAACCCACGCTCAGCGGCCGGTACAGCGACAACACCCCGTGGGGAAGCGCCTCGTACCGGGTTTCGTTCAACGCGGACGGAACACGGATGACGCTGACCAGCACTTCGAGCACGAGCGACGTCTCGGTCTTCGTCAAGGCCGAAATCCCGTCGGAGATCATCTCCGGCGCGCTGGAGTCCACACCCCAAAGCAGGGCCGAAGATATGCCGCGGTTCCTCTGAACCGCCGTCCTGCCGGCATGCGCCGCAACCCTTCACCGGGTTGCGGCGTTTTGTTTCCGGGCGAAGGCCGCGCCGCGCACGGGACTCTTCCGCACCCCGGCATGCAACTTGCCGAAGCAATAAAAAAGCCGGCAGTAGCGCCGGAAAAATATTTTATGTAAATTTGTGCCAAAACAAAACAAAAAAGGTTTATGGCAATTACCGAAATACTTCCCGGCATCCACTACGTCGGGGTCAATGACCGCACCACCACGCGCTTCGAAGCCCTCTGGTCGCTTCCGATGGGCGTGTCGTACAACGCCTATCTGGTCGCAGGCGAAAAGATCGCCCTGATCGACACCGTCGAAGAGTCCTTCGGCAGCCGCCTCGAAGCCAACATCCGCGAGGCCATCGGCGAAAGGAAGATCGATTATCTGGTCGTCAACCACATGGAACCCGACCACTCGTCGTCGATCGCGGCGCTGCGCCGCATCTATCCCGACATCGAGATCGTCGGCAATGCCAAGACGCTCCAGATGATCGAAGGGTTTTACGGCATCGCCGGGGGCACGGTCGAGGTCAAGGAGGGCGACACGCTCGATCTGGGCGGCAAGACGCTGTCGTTCCACATGATCCCGATGGTGCACTGGCCCGAGACGATGGTCACGTGGTGCGCCGGCGACCGGACGCTCTTCTCCGGCGACGCCTTCGGCACGTTCGGGGCGCTCGACGGCGGCATCACCGATTCGCAGGTCGAGACCGACCGCTACTGGGACGAGATGCGCCGCTACTACGCCTGCATCGTGGGCAAGTACGGCGGTCCCGTGCAGAAGGCGCTCCAGAAGGTCCGCACGCTGCCCGTCGGAACGATCTGTTCGACGCACGGACCCGTATGGCAGCGGCAGATCGCAAAGGTTCTGGATATTTACGACCGTCTGAGCCGCTACGAAGGCGAACCGGGCGTGGTCGTGGCCTACGCCTCGATGTACGGCAACACGGAGCAGATGGCCGAGCGCATCGCGCGCGAACTGGCCTCGCGGGAGGTCGGCCCGATCCGGGTCTACAACCTCTCCTACGCCGACCCGTCAGTGGTCCTGCGCGACGTTTTCCGTTTCGACACGCTGATCGTCGGCGGCCCGACCTACAACGGCAACCTGTTCCCGCCCGTGGCCGAACTGCTCGACCGCATCGCCGCGCGCGGCATTCCCCGGCGCAGATTCGGCTGGTTCGGTTCGTTCTGCTGGGCCGGAGCCTCGGTGCGCCTGCTCGCGGAGTTCGCCCAGAAGATGAAGTGGGAACCCCTGTGCGATCCCGTGGAGATGAAACAGGGCTACTCGCACGAGATGTGCGATCCCTGCGCAACGCTGGCGGAGGCTGTCGCCGGATGCAGGTGCGGAAAATAGAACGACGCAGGGGCGGTCTTCGGACCGCCCTTTTTCGTACTGCGGCGGGGATATTTCGAAAAAAAGACTATATTTACATTCCGAAAGAAAAAACTCCAGGAATTATGATGAAAATTGCAATCGTGGGAACGGGTTACGTAGGACTCGTATCGGGGGCCTGCTTCGCCGAAATGGGACTCGACATCACCTGCGTGGACATAGACGCCGAAAAGATAGAGGGTCTGAACGCAGGCGTTATCCCGATCTACGAGCCGGGACTTGAGGAGCTTGTGCGGCGCAACGTGGAGGCGGGACGCCTGCATTTCACCACCGACCTCACAGAGTGCCTGCCCCATGTCGAGGTGGTCTTCTCGGCCGTCGGAACCCCGCCCGACGAGGACGGTTCGGCCGACCTGAAATACGTTCTCGACGTGGCCCGCACCTTCGGTCGCCACATCCGGAAATACACCGTGCTGGTCACCAAGAGCACCGTCCCCGTGGGCACGGCGCAGAAGGTGCGCGCCGTGATCGAGGAGGAACTCGAGAAGCGCGGCTGCAAGGTCCCGTTCGACGTCGCCTCGAACCCCGAATTCCTGAAGGAAGGTGCGGCGATCAAGGACTTCATGTCGCCCGACCGCGTGGTCGTGGGCGTCGACAGCGAACGGGCGCGCAAGCTGATGGCCAAGCTCTACCGGCCGTTCCTGATCACCAATTTCCGCGTGCTGTTCATGGACATTCCCTCGGCCGAGATGACCAAATACGCAGCCAACGCCATGCTCGCGACGCGCATTTCGTTTATGAACGAGATCGCCAATCTGTGCGACCGCGTGGGCGCCGACGTGGAGATGGTCCGCAAGGGCATCGGCTCCGACGCCCGCATCGGCAACAAGTTCCTCTACCCCGGCTGCGGCTACGGCGGTTCATGCTTCCCGAAGGACGTGAAGGCGCTGGCCCACACGGCCCGGGAACACGGCTACACGATGCAGGTCATCGAGGCCGTCGAGCGGGTCAACGAGCAGCAGAAAGGGATTGTTTTCGAGAAATTGCAGACCGCGTTGGGCGACCTGCGGGGCAAGGTCGTCGCAATCTGGGGGCTGGCCTTCAAACCCGAGACCGACGACATGCGCGAAGCTCCGGCAACGGTGGTGATCGGCCGCCTGCTCGATGCCGGAGCCGAGGTGCGGGCCTACGACCCCGTGGCGATGCCCGAAAGCCGCCGCCGGATGGCCGACCTGCCGATCCGCTACGCCCAGACGATGTACGAGGCCGCCGAAGGCGTCGACGCTGTGGCCCTCCTGACCGAATGGAAGGAGTTGCGCATGCCCGACTGGACACAGCTGCGCGCGACGATGCGGGGCGACGCGGTCGTCGACGGCCGCAACATTTTCGACAAGCCCGAGGTCGAAGCGGCGGGATTCCGCTACTTCGGCATCGGAAAATAAAAAACCGGCCCGCGGAAGC
>ERZ773107.2482-NODE-2482-length-13608-cov-8.696525_pt1 | contig 13608 bp, 5 predicted proteins | sample MGYA00580571_ERZ773107 | MGnify/ENA primary metagenome ERZ773107 (study PRJEB29015, sample SAMEA2737843) | human gut metagenome | biome: human gut; feature: human-associated habitat; material: faeces | place: China | collected 2012 ... | reverse complement strand
GGTCCGCCTCCGGCGCGGGCGTTGCGGCGGGCAGCGGGGTCTCGGTATCATCGGCAGTCGGCACGGCGGTCGCGTTGGCGGCCAGCTGGTCCTCGGTCAGCTCGCTGACCATACCGGGGGTCGTTTCCAGCGGGGTCCAGCCCTGCCCGGCAAGGTACACCTCGGCCCAGGCGTGGGCGTTGTCGTCCTGCAAAACGGCCTGCCAGCCACCGTCGCTCTCGGCAAACAGGCTTTGGGGGGCAGCATAGCCCACCACATAGCGGGCGGGCAGGCCCAGCATCCGGCAGAGCACCACCGCCGCCGACGCAAACTGCGTGCTGCTGCCCGCATGGCTCTCGTTCAGGAAATACAGCACCGGGTCGGCCCCGTCGGCTGGCTGGGGCGGGTCACTGGTGTAGGTGCAGTGCTCGTTCAGGTAGCTGCGCACAAAGGTCCGTATCGCGTCGGCGTCGCCGGTCAGTTTGTGTTCTTTTTCCGCTGCATTGCAAAATTCTTGCAGCGTGCCGTAGTCTGCGCCGTCGGGCGTCGCCAGGTAGCGGCTCTCTGCGTAGGCTGCGTAGGCGCTTTCCAGCCGGTCCAGCACACTGGGATCCGCGTCGGCACGGGCGGTCAGCAGCGTTTTGGCCTCCCCGCGCGGGAAGTAGTAGAACGTGTCGTCCTGCGCGGTCTGGCCTGCTGCCGCGCCGTCGCCATTCAGGCGGTAGTAGTCGTTAAAATAGGCGTTATAGGGTGCAAAAGTGTAGGTATCGTCGGCGTGCAGCCGCTGCACGGTCATCTGCTGCGGTGCGGCACCATCGTAAGCGGCCCGCAGAAACGGTAGATTCGCGATCGCCAAACGGCTGTCACCGTCGGTTTTCCAGCTGGCGGCGGCATTGTCGAACTGCTCGGCGTCCGCAGGCTGCCAGCTATGCCCATCGTATTCCGCGCCGATAAACCCGCGCAGATAGACCGTCTCCGTCGGCTTCTCGTCGGTCGTGACGAGTAAATCCTCCAGCCCTTGCAGGGCTAGGCCGTCGCTCTGGGTCAGGCTGCCGTCCTCAACGCCGCCCGCCGCCGCGCTGACGTGAAAGTTCAACGCCCCGCCGCTGATTTTTGGCAGCCACTCGATGGCCGCCCCCAACGCCGCCTCCCGGGCGCGCTCCGTCACCGGCTGCAGAGCATCCAGCGGCAGGGCCAGCACCGGGCGCAGTGCCAGTGCAGGCAGGAACAACACCGCGCAGACCAGCATCATCCCGGCGGCGGTGGTTTTCTGGGTCGTGAGGAAGTTTTCCACATTCGCAGCGTAAACGGTGGAATCTTTTTTGCCCCACAGCCTCCTGCGCCGCACCGACCGCGCCGCCGCCCACGCGCCGACGCAGCCCAGGAGCAGCAGCAGCCAGCCCACAGCTCCGCCGCCCGCGCCCGTCAGCAGCACAAGCACCACGGCAGGCAGCAATACCAAATCCAAAAGCAGCGCATCGCTGCGCCAGACCGTCACAGCGGCAAAAAATGCCGTGATGGGCACAAGCGCCAGCAGCGCAAACAGCCCGCACGCACCCGCCTCAGCCACGGCAAAATCCGCGTTGAAACGTTCATTCAGACACAGCTTCACGGCGTTGGCAAAGGCATCCATGCCGCGCAGGAAGTCCCGCTGCACCAAAAACAGCAGCACCAGATACCCCACGGCCAGCGCCAGCACAGCCCCGCGCTTGGCGGCGGCAGGCAGCGGTGCATAGCACAGCGCCAACCACAGGGCGCACAGCGCCGCCGCGCCGGGCCAGATCCAGGCGGGCAGCGCCAGCGAAAACGCGCTGTTCACCGCCGCCAGCAGTCCCAGCGTCAGCAGCAAAAGTATCGAAAAATCCACGCAGCCACGCAGAACAGGTTGTGCCGCTGCACCCTGCTGGGGCAGCAGAACGCGGTCCACAAATTCCAGCCCGGTGTCCGGGTCGGCGGCCTTGCGGCGGGTCAGGGTGCGCAGCCTGGTCACAGCCGCCCGCCCAAAATGCAGCACGGGCGGCGGGGTGCCGCCATCCTCGGCCAGCAGCGTACCGGCCAGGTCGGCACGGTAGGTCGTGCCCAGCGGCTCCCGCACGGTCAGCTCGTCCACCTTGGCCGTCAATTTCCAGTGGATTTGTTTTAAGGGATCCCCCACACGGTAGGGGCGCAGGTCGTAGACGCCGTCGGCAATGTCCTGTCCCGCGCGGCTCTCCTGCTCGGCGCGGTTCTGCGGGGTATTGCCCGCGCCGTCGGCCTCTCCCTCGGCGGGCGGCAGCACGCACAGTTCCCACGTCTGGCCGTCCGGCGGGCTGTCCGCCGCAAACAGGCCCAAGTGATCCCGCACCGTCAGCTTTTGCAGTTTGAACCGCCACAGCCCACTTTTGGCGGCCCGTAGCGTCACCCGCAGGTCGGCGCGGCCGCCCGGGGCCAGCATGGCGGCACAGGGCAGCTCGATGGCCGTACCGCTCTCGGCATCCTCGGCCCGCAGCACGGCCCGCAGTTCAGGCACGGTGCGCCGCCCGGCGTTTTGCAGATGCACGGTCACGGCAAATGCCTCGCCGGGGCGCACCGGCTTGGCGGGCAGCTGCAAGGCCGCCGTCACCTGTCGCCGCAGCGTGCGGGCGTCCCACCACAAAAACGCGGTGAACACCATCGCCAGCGCCAGCAGGAACACCACAAACGGCGCACGGCTGACCGCGGCGGCGCAAAACAGCACAGCCAGCAGCAGGCCGCAGCCCACCTTACCTGCCATGGGTCGGTTTCTCCGGGCGGGGGCGCGGCACAGTGTGCAGCACGTCGGCAATCACGTTTTCCACCGTCTCCCCGCCGGTGCGGGCCTGCTCGGTCAGACTCAGGCGGTGGTGCGCGGTGTCGGCAAAAATCGCGGTCACATCCTGGGGCACGACAAACTCCCGCCCCGAGAGGTACGCCGCGGCCCGCGCCATACCGGCCACGGCCAGCGACGCACGGGGGCTAAGCCCCAGCGCCAGCCGTGTGTCCTTGCGGGTCGCCTGGGAAAGCTCCACGATATACCGCAAAATTTCCTCGCTCATATAAATGTTGTCCACTTCGGCCTGCATGGTCAGCAGGTCGTTCTGGTCCATGACCGGCTGCACGCGGTCCAGCAGACCGTGGCGCGGCTGGCGGGTCAAAATCTCCATTTCGGCCTCGGTGTCGGGGTAGCCCATGACCACGCAGACCATAAAACGGTCGAGCTGCGACTCCGGCAGCATCTGCGTACCGATTGAGCCAACCGGGTTTTCCGTCGCCATAACGGTGAAGGGCTGGGGCAGCTTGCGGGTCACGCCGTCCACCGTCACCGCACCTTCCTCCATGACTTCCAGCAGGGCGGATTGGGTGCGGGCACTGGTACGGTTGATCTCATCGGCCAAAAACAGGTTGCAGGCCACCGCGCCGGGGTGGTAAACGAACTTGCCGGTTTCTTTCTGGTACAGCGAAAACCCCACAATATCGGACGGTAATACGTCCGGTGTGAACTGTACGCGGTTCTGGGTCAGCTGCATAGCGCGGGCAAACGCCTGGGCCAGTGTGGTTTTGCCCACGCCGGGGATATCCTCCACCAGCACATGGCCGCGGGCCAGCATTGCCATCATGATTTTCAAAATTGCTTCGGGCTTGCCCAGTACGGCCTTGCCCACCTCGGCCGTCACGGCCAGCGCTTTTTCTCGTGTCTGCATCAATCAGTCCTTTCTGTGGCGGCGCAGGATCAGCCCGCATCCCACCACGGCGGCAATCAGCATAATTCCTGCCCACAGGGCGTTGTTTTCCAGCCATATCATCCAGTTGGAGTACGCCCCGCCCGCATCCTCGCCGCTGCCCTCGTTCGGCAGCGGGCTGATGCTCTCGGGCGCGATTTCCTCCACGGCGGCGGTGCCGTCGGGGCTTTCCACCGTCACCTGGCGGGGCGCGGCGTCCCAGCTGCCCGCGCACTCGGCCAAATCTTCCTCATGGGTGGCGGGGGCGGCGCCGGGGTCGCGCTCGGCAATGACCAGGTAGCGCTGGGTGTTCTGGGTATAGGGGTGGCAGGTCGTTAAGGTCAACAGGTCCCGCCCCGGCTGTATCAGTATCGCATTTATGTCGTCCGGCTGTATGATCTTCAGCTCACACACGCGGTAGGTCAGGGTCTCCCACGGCGTGGTCAGGGTAATTTTGTCGCCGATCTGTATCTGCTGCACGTTGCGCAGCATCTCCGCGCCGTAGTAGCCGCGGTGGGCGGCAATGACCGTGTTGGTGTTCGCGCCGCCCAGCGGCATCGAGGTCTGCCCCAGCAGTGCGCCGCCCCGGGCCATGTTTTCGGTGCTGGCCCCCAGATACACCGGCAAATCTAAGTCCAGGCGCGGCACCCACAGCGCGGCAATCATATCATCGGGCAGGCCGTAGGCCGTCAAGTCAAAGGCGGGCGTCTCGTAAGCAAAGGGGTCCTTCAGCCCGCTTTGCCCCTCGGCGTAGATTTCCGCATTGTAGGCTTGCAGGGCGTCGTACAAATCCGCGTAGGGGCGCGTGTTTTCGGCAGCCGGGTCGTCAGCGGCCACGGCGGCGGACTGCACAAAGGTTTCCACGGCGGCGGTGCTTTTACGGCGGGTCAGGTATTGGCTGACCGTCGGCTGCAGCATCAGCCCCGCGCCCACCAGTATGGCAAGCCACGCAAAAATTTGCAGCAGCAGGCGTTTCATCAGTCTTCCTCCTCGCGCTTTTTGCAGCGGTGCAGCAGCAAAAGCAGCAGCAGTGCCTCGCCGCCTATGATAATACTGCCGGTCACGCTGATCCACGGCCAGGCGTCCACCACGCGCTTGACGATGTTGCCGGTGTTCAATGCCTGGTACTGCACGGCCTGCGGGGTGTCGGCGTCCTCGTCCTCGCCGTTGTAGGGCACGCGCACGCCGCGCACCAGCATACGGTGGGTGTTGATGGCATAGGGCGTGCAAGTGACAAGGGTGCAGTAGTCCCCGCCGGGGATGATTTCCAAATCCTCGGTGTGTTCCGGCTCCACGACCTTGACCTGGTCGACCTGGTAGGCTAGGACTTCGTCCATGATGTGCAGATAAAATTTGTCACCTTCCTGCATTTTGTCCAAGTCGGTAAACAGGACGGCCTCGGCCAGGCCGCGGTGGCCTGTCAGCACGCTGTGGGTGCTGTCGCCGCCAAGCGGATAGCTCGACCCTTCCAGATGGCCGATGCCCTTGAGCAGCACCTCGTCGCTGGTGCCTTCATAAATCGGCAGATTGACGTCGATTTTGGGGATTTTTATGTAACCCAGGCTCTCGCCCACGTCCATCAGGTCCACATAGCTTGTGCCGGTGTCGGCGGCTTCGCCCGCCGCGTCGCGGTCCACGGCATTGCTGAGCTGTTCGTTGTAGCTGCGGGCCGCTTCTTTTGCAGCATCGAGCTTTTCTGTGCCCATGGATTGGACGGCATCGTCGTAGCTGTCAATGACCGCCGACGCATGGCGCTGTGCCACCGCGTTGCTGACGACCGGGTACATCGCCACGCCGATGCCCGACAGAATCATCAGCGCCGCAAATCCAAGTTTTAATTTGCCTGTGGTATCCATAGGTGTGCCTTTCTGTTCGTGGGGGAAATATCTGTGGCAATTTGTAGGGGCCGAGCCTTGCGGGGCGGAGGGATTCAAGCCTCCCCCTTTGCCTTATAGTATACCCCCATAACCACCCATAGGGGAAGAGCCAATCCCGGCCCTTCCCCTATGGGTTTACCCCTTCTAATTATCTTTTGGTGTTTGCATCATGCGGTTTTAAGCGCGGTCGTTCTTCTTTTTCATGCTGAACAGCACCGCCACACCGGCCAGCACCAGCAGCACGCCGATACCGCTGAACAGGAGTGTGCCAAAGCCACCGGTGACAGGCAGCTGGAAGCCGCTGCGGTTGATGATGGTAATTTCAGCGCCCGGCGTTGCATCCTTTCCGTTACTCTTGTAGCTGGTAGTATTGTACTTATGCTTTACCAGAACGCCCTTCTCATATGTGCTGAACGTATCCCACGTGGTAGTATAATCCAGCGTCAGCTTTGCATCAACAGGCTTGGACAGCAGGTTGTAACCATTCAGCGTCTTGGTCTCAACAAATCTGTAAGTACCTTTCGGCAGACCTGTGTAGGTCAGTTTGCCGTCTGTGCCAGTAGTACCAGCGTCATCACTACTTTCCGCATTTAATGCATCGGCATGAGGAATCAAAATCCATGTTTCATTCGCATCTGTTGCCAGACCCAATTCGACAGCATTTTTTACCACATCACTGGACTTTGCGTACGTTTTACCGGCAATCACTACCGTACCATCGGTTCCCCATTCGTCGGTTTCAACCTTCTTGTACAGTTCAAAGGCAACGCCCGGCATGGCCTTACCGCCGTAAGTACCGCCTTCGCCCTTTTTCAGAAGGCTGGTCGAGAAGGTATAAACAACGCTCTGGTCCTCGATTTCGTAAGGCTTGTTGTCGCCTGCTTCCGTTTTATCCGTATCCGTCGTGCGGGAGTAGAGCAGTTTTGCCGTGTTCAGGTTGCCATTATTAGCAACAACAGCATCTTTCTGTACAGTAGCAGTATAGGTAATGGTAATCTGACCGCCAGCAACACTTTCAAGGTTTGCAGGCGTAAAGGCAATCGTCAGAACAGAGTTCGCATCTTCAGTTTTAATGTCCGCTTTTCCATAGGCACTTGTAATGTCTTTAACTTCTTTGTCGTCCTTGTCCTTTGCAGATACAGTCACGCTACCAGTATCGTGCACTAACTGTTTTGCCACCGTCGTATCCGTAACGGTAAAAGTTTTCAGCTTAGTAATATTTGCAGGGACATCAATGGTCAGCGTATAGGTAACTTTATCACCAACACCGTAGTCAGCCTCGTGGTTGCCAACGGTCGTGCCGTCCGTGTTCGTAACTGTACTGCTCCCATCGCGCTTAGTAACAGTCTTTTCCACGTCGGGCTTGTAGTTGTAAACAGTCAGTTTAGATTTCGTTGAATCGATAGCAAAAACGCCTTCCGTCGCCTTTACCACGTCAGCGCCGGTCAAGTCTGTATTTTCAGCAACTTTACCGTCTTTATCAATAGCGAATGCGTACTTTGCTTTGGTGTCCAGAATATAGCCTGCGTCAGCTTTGTCTGCATAGCCAGTCTCCATGATGTAATAGGAGCCTTTGCGCAGATTGGAAAATTGAATTTGACCGTTCTCAGTCGCTTTGTCTCTGCAGTCAGCAACTGCGGTATATGTATCATCCGTATCGCTCTTTCTGTACAGCGTAAATTTAACGCCGTCCAAACCTACTGCTTTTGCAGTATCAGAGCCAGTAACGCCCTTCTTCTCAAGAATCACATCGCCCTGTGCGATGCTGTTCTTGGGGTAGACAGTAACATCATACATCCAAACCTTATTATTGGAGTTTTCCGTTTCATCTTTGCCCGCACCAATACGAGTCATGGGAATAGAAACCAGGAACGGGTCAGCTTTCTTTGTGACCGCCTGCGGCAGGGTGGTCTCAATCACCAAATACAAGCCAACCTTCAAGCCGGTAAATTCAACCTTGCCATCTACACCCGTCTTTTTTTCGCCGGGTTCTCCGTTCTGGCCTTTAACTTCCTTTAATTTTACATTATCTTTTAAAGTAGAAGCTGTAAATTCTGTCGCATCACTATCAAAGTAGTCCTTGTATGTAACCGCGTTCCCCTTGGTAATACCGTCATAATACTTAACGAGTTCGCCAGCGTCCATTACCTGATAAATGGTAAAGCCTACATTTTCCAGCGGTTCTCCTTCGGGGGCAGTAGTTTCACCATTTCCGGCTGGTTCCGTCGGAAGCGCTGATGTCATTGAGCGCTTATAAATTGTGATAGAACCTTCTTTGCCAGTATCAATCGTGCTTGTGGTGTACTTGGACGTCGTTGCTGCGCCTGCGTTCACGCCGTCATCCACCGCCGCGGCGGGGAGGGCGCAGACGCTGAGGGCCATTACGGCGCTGAGGACGCCGGTAAGGAAACGTTTTAGTTTCATCTGTCATAACCTCTTTCTTTTTAAGATTATCGTAGCAGGGAAATCGGGGGCCATATCAGGAACGCTTGCCCCCTTTCCGATTGTAGCGGAATGCCAGCACCAGCAGCCCGGCCACCAGCAGCGGCAGACCAATCAGCAGCCACAGGCTGGGGGCGTCCGCGCCGGTGTGCGGCAGCGTAAAGCCCTTGCGGTTGTTGATGATCAAACTCACCTTGTAGCCGTCGGCGGGGTTGCCTGTAACCTCTTGCTTCGTGCCTTTTATCAGGCATTCGTCGTTTTGCAGGGTAAACTCGATTGGTGCGGCCAGCAGGTTGTAGCCGTCCACGGTTTTCAGCTCCGTCAAACGATAGCTGCCCGCAGACAGTTTTTCAAAACTGCACTTGCCCGCGTCGGCGCCAACACTCTCGGTCGTCCTGGTCACTGCCTCAAACGTCGTATCAACGGTGTTGTCGTCCTTCAGCTTTTCCAGCTTGAACACCACGCCGTTCAGCAGCTCGGTATTGCCGCTCTCGTCAAGGCCCTGCTTGGTGATAGCCAGCTCATACACCGGCGGCACCCGCGTGTTGGTCAGGGTAAGCCATGCCGTATTATCGTCAGCCGTTATGGTTTTCGTTTTGCTGGCAACTGTGTACTTATAGCCACCCAGTATCAGCGTGCCGCTGGCTTTGTACTTGCTATCTTTCTCATCCAATTCCACCACGCGGTACTCATAATAGGTAGTGCCGCCGATGTCACAGGCATCCATGCCGGGGAACGTGTGTGTCCACTTTCCAGTGCTGTCCTTCGTCAGTGCAACTTTCGTGCCCTGCACATCTGTCCAGTCCTTGTCATTCTTACTGCCCGCATGGCGGCGCTGCAATTTGACCCCAATCGATTCCGGCAGGCCGTCGGTAAGCTCCTTATCTTCGGCATCCTGATCCTGCCATTTCTTTTCCACCGTAATAGGGATCTGCTTGCGTGCCGTGTTGGTGAACTCCACCTGAACGCTGGGTATCGTCTTGCCGTTCTCGTCCGTCTTGTCTTCAATAGTGCCGCTGGCTTCGTTGCCTTCTACTGACTGGCCGTTCACGGTGATGCTCTTGATATACCGATTTCCCGGGGTTTCTTCTGTGATTGTAACCTTCGTGCCAATCGGTATCCCTTCCAGCGGAACGGTTTTGCCGACTTGAACTTCAACTTTTTCGGTTACTTCCTTGTTGCCGCCCAGGCCGCCGATGTCCGTGTACTTCACGGTAAAGGTGTACGTTTCACCCTCCAAAGCCTTTTCCTCGTCCGGCGGCACCTTTTTGGTGATGCTCAGCGAGCCGGTTCTGACTTTGTTGATGAATTTCACCTTCAGCTTGGTGAACTGGTTTGTACCATCCGGGTCACTGTACGAGCGGAACACGATGGAGTTTTCCGGCTTTTTGGTTGTTGCTGTGTAGCCTTTGTTCTCAATCGTCTTTCCGTCTTCGCCTTGGCCCGTTTGGTACTTTTCCTTACGGCCATCATCCGGGGTTGTGCCATCGCCCTGCATTATTTTCTGCGAAGTACCGTCTGGAACCTCAACGGTACTACCGCCTTTGCTTTGCGTGACGAGCTTGCCGTTCTCGTAGATTTTCCAGGTGGTGTCATACAGTTTCTGGTCGGCGTCCTCTTTCAGCGAGATATAACTGCCGCGCCGGAACTGATCCGCAAAGGTGACGATTTCACCGTTTTGCAGGGTAAACGTGCCGTCAGCTCCCACCGTGTTGGTCTCTTCGCCATTGCTGGTGGTATACTGCGCCCCGGTTGCGTTCTTCAGACCACCCGCCGCTACTGAGCCGTAGTCCTTGATGGTATACTGCTTGGTCGTAAAGCCGATGCCGGAGCCGCCGCCTACATCCGTTGTTGCCGTCTGGTCCAGTGCGGCATAGTGGGTCGCCCAGTTTTTGATGCCGACCGTGAACTGGAGGTTGGAATCCGTGAAGTAGGGTTGCAGCTTGCCGCGAACCCCGGTCGCATCGACCTGTTTTTCCACCTGCAGCTCGTTATGGTCCGGGAAGTTGAACGCCACCGCCATGTTGGACTCCCACATACCGCGCTCCATGTAGTACATGGTAAGGGTGTGCTTGGTGTTCTTGGTGAGCGTCATCGGTTCTTTGCTCTTCCAGTAGAACTCATAAGGCGTATCCCTAAAGGTTACGCGTTTGAGGTCACTTCCCAGCGAGTCATAATTTTGGTTGTTGCTGGCTTTAATCTTGCTGACGTAGGATGTAACGGTGTTTTTCTCGCCGTTCGCATCCTCGCCAAACTCCAGCAGACCTTCCGCTTTTGCACGGGCACCGCCGACATCCAGCACCAGCTGGTCATCAATGAACACCCACACATCATCATCGCCGGAGAAGAAGAACCTGATGGGGACGGTTTGCTCCTTTCCTTTGTCATCATGGCCAACCACAATCTGGCCGTCCTCTGTCAACGTAAAGTCAAATTGCAGTTTAGCACCGTAACCGTAGTTGTACTTGATAACATGATCGCCCGCATATTGGTTGAAGGGGAAGAAGCCGTAGGTGCCCGTGGGTTTGTTCACAGTATTAAGATTTTGTGACCTATTCTTCTCTGTCCCTTCCATTGTGCTGTCAAGGTAATAGCCGTCTTTTTCGTTTGTATCTTTTTTCAAATACAGCGGCGTCTCGTTGCTATCATAGTACCAATACTGCGCTTCGCCTTCCTTGGGATCGCTGTTTGTCCCATTAAAAACGTTCTTCTGCTTAAAAGGGAACGCAACATCTTTGTAGACCTTGCCCAGTACAGCCTTTGCAGAGTTTTCTCCGGTCAGAAATGCTTCATTAAAGTGCGGTTCTGCCAAATTTGTTCCGTACAGGGTCGGGTTATGATTTTTGTCTCGCTTATCGCTTACCAAGCCTTGGAAGGTACTCGAATCAAGGCTATTTTCAGTAGTACCCTTTACATCAACGACTGCATTGTTGACTGCCATAAACGTATTATACAAATCATCCGTTTCAGTGTCTTTGTAACCCCATCCATATAGGCCAAGATTAGCAGCAATATCGCTAAACCATGCACTGTCTCGATTTGGCTGGAAATGCCCTGTATACAACGGATACTGAACCGCTTTCTCTGTCGACGACGGCACATAATCCTTGTAATAATCGCTCAATGCGCGGTCAAATTGCTCAAATTCAACAAATGCTCGATGTGTTTGAAATTCTTCTTTGCTGTAATCGGCACGTGTTTTTCCGTTCAGCTCGTAATCCGAGTAGTAGTCATACAGGGTACTGTCGATATACTTTGTGTTAGGTTGCTGGGTAAATGCCTTCTCTTCAAGATTAACGACCGGTTTCCTGTTCTGGTCGACCTTCTTCTTGCCCGCTTCCGCATCGCGGATATCAGATTTTTCGCCCCAATAGCCATCACGATAACCGCCGACGTAGGTAATGTCATCGCCGGTGTCCGCATAGAAGCACGGCTCTTTCAGATTTCCCCATGTCAGCGTGTCCGTTGCACAGCCATTGATGCCATTGATATTGTCCGTCGGCGGGTTTCCTGTATCGGAGAACTGTACGTGCGTGTAGTCTTTCGGGACATTTACATACCAAAGGTGTCGTGACTCGGTACTATCCTCCAGCCGGATCATCTTACCGCTCAACACTTTTGGGTCGGTCCCGGTCCCGGTCAGGATATAGTAGAGCTCTCCATTGTTTCCCGGCATTCCGTCTGGCGTTTTGGCTCCGGAATCTCCACTATACGACATATCCGAGAACGTCGCGTCAAAGTAAATGCGTGTTGCGTTGCGCGCGCCCCACTGGACGTCAGACAACCCATTGTAGATAAAGCAGTCATTCGTTTCGGCGTTATACTGGAATTTACCTACATTCTCCGAAGCAACGTCATCGTTGTAGAAGTTATAGTACGTTTTGCCGATGGGGTTGTTTTCTGCATCGGTGAAGCCGACATAGCGGCAAGGACCATCCGGAATCTCGATTCCCTCAGAGACTGCGCCTGCGCCAAGCGAGGAAATCATCTGCTCCTTGCCGACTGCCTTGTATTCATTACCGACTTTTTCGTAGAACGTCACTTTGATATTGGTGAGTTCGCTCTCCGTTTTGTTTTGAAAATAGATTTTCTGGCCGGTGTAGGGAATCTGCTGGGCGACCTCGGCGTAAGGTTTCAGGCAAGTTTCGTCCCATTTGGTGTATGTGGTTCCATCCGTCAGATTGACTGCGTCAAAGACCTGCTCGTGCATTTTATTAACGAAGAGCCATCTTTGGTCATTATTGTTTTCGTTTGTGCCTGGGCCATACATTTGAATCTCATGCCCATTGGCACTGAATTTTATGTAGTGATAACCGCCATGTGTACATTCCGCCCCATTGTCGCGCTCTTGGTATCGCAGACTCACGACATAAATTGGGCGTTTATCCTTGGTCCAATAGCCTGGGACTCGGCTCATTGGGCGGGTTATCTTAGCATCATACTCACCATCACCCGCGCCGCGCTTGCCTGTGAATTCAACCGTTTCGCCCCAGTCGGTAGGCGGGGCAAAGTAGAAGGTGTACGTGCCGGGTTGCGGGTTGCCGCCCTCCGCAACTGCATTGACTGCCGCGAAGGTTACAAATTTTTCTTCGCTTTCGCTGTTCTCCTCGTCATCCGGTATCGGCGTCACGGTGGGCGTCGGTTTCGGGGTGGGAGTCGTGGTGGGGGTTTCCGTCGGCGTGGGGGTCGGGGTCGCGGCAGCCGCGCCGTCCGGGGCGGTCTTGTCTTCGTCGGTCTGCTCACCCGTCAGGGTTTCGGCGGTGGGGGCGTTCCCTTGCTGCATCGTTTCCACATTCTGCGCAGAAAGGGCGTCGTCGGCGCCCGCGGCGCAGACGGGCAGAGCCAAGCCCGCCAGCAGGCACAGAGCGGCCAGCAATGCCGCTGTGCGCTGCAGTACAGAAAATTTCTTTGTCATCTGCTTGCCCTCCCTTGCCTGACAGAGCTTATTATTCCACAGCCCGCTGTGGAATAATAAAGGGGCTAGCCCCTTTCCCGCTGCGCAACCGTTGGTGCGCAATCTGGTTGAAAATATGCGGCAGTCTTTTTTTCCGCCGCCTACCTAATTTTTACATTTCATACATAAAAATATAGCACTTTCGTTGCAAAATCGCAATATATCCCACTTGATTTGCTCACTTTCGGCGTTTTGCGAAAAGAGCCATTCATATTTTTGTGAACTTCGTCAGTTTGCCCTGTACAACTCGTGTCGAATCAGTTTCGCAGTTAGGCAAACTTGGCCGGTTCTGTCGGATTTGTTGTGCATTTGTTGCGCATTTGTTGCGCGAATGTTGCGCAAGAATTGTTCGGTGGGGGCTTAGCGTGGAAAGCGTGCAAGTAAGGCACGGCAGCAAAGCCCCCTCCGGCCTTCGCTTTGCCTGAGATAAGCAAAAAAGCCCGGTCATGGCAAAATGACCGGACAACTGTGATAAATTCCGCCCCCAAAGCGAGGGCACAAGTACGCCATTTTTTGGCGTTGCAACAAAGAAAAAGGCTGTGACAACATTTTTGTCACAGCCTGATGGTTGCGGAGACAGGACTCGAACCTGCGACCTCCGGGTTATGAGAAGTCTAAAATTTGTGCGTTACAGTGCGGT
>ERZ773107.2474-NODE-2474-length-13630-cov-10.510571_pt1 | contig 13630 bp, 9 predicted proteins | sample MGYA00580571_ERZ773107 | MGnify/ENA primary metagenome ERZ773107 (study PRJEB29015, sample SAMEA2737843) | human gut metagenome | biome: human gut; feature: human-associated habitat; material: faeces | place: China | collected 2012 ... | reverse complement strand
GCGGTGTGGCCGCTGCCCACGGCAGACTGGTGGCGGGCCACGACGCGGCCCGGCCCTTCGTGAGCCAGAGCGTTATCGCCGATACGATAGCGGCCGCTGCCCGCTGCGGTGCCGCCGCCCCGGCGGTGCCGGTGAAGGACACCATCAAGCAGGCGAAGGGCGGAAACGGCAAGACTGTGCCGGAAGGCTGCATGGTGGAGAACACCCCCGACCGCAGCACCCTTTATGCGGTGCAGACGCCCCAGTGCTTCGACCGCGCAGCCTATCTGGCGGCGCTGGATGAACTGGACGAGGCCAGCGCCCGCCTCGTCACCGACGACTGCAGCCTGTTCGAGCTGACGGGCCGTCCGGTGGAGCTGGTACAGGGCGACTACGCAAACATCAAGATAACCACCCGGGAGGATCTGCCCCGGGCAGAGAACGGAGGAAAGAAAATGCGCATTGGTCATGGTTACGACGTCCACCGTCTGGTGGAGGGCCGCAAGCTCATCCTGGGCGGCGTGGAAGTGCCATATGAAAAGGGCCTGCTGGGCCACTCGGACGCCGACGTGCTGGCCCATGCGGTCATGGACGCCGTGCTGGGCGCAGCGGCGCTGGGCGACATCGGCCAGCACTTCCCCGATACGGCGGAAGAGTACGCCGGGGCCGACAGCCTCATGCTGGCCCGCCGTGTGGCAGAAATCATGACCGAGCACGGCTGGCGCATCGAGAACATCGACGCCACCATCCTCTGCCAGCGCCCGAAGCTGGCCCCCCACATCCCGGCCATGCGGGCAAAGCTGGCCGAGGCTTTCGGGATGCCGGTGGACGCCGTGAGCGTCAAAGCCACCACCGAGGAGCATTTGGGCTTTACCGGCGAGGGGCTGGGTATCGCGGCCCATGCCGTCGCCCTCATCGAAGCAGTGTGAACGGGAGAATGTGACCCATGACTCTGAACTCTATCGTAGCAAACTTCCAGACCTTCAAGCTGGTAGACCTGCTGGACATCCTCATCATCGCGTTCCTCATCTACCAGCTGCTGGGCTTCGTCAACCGCACCCGCGCCGGCCAGCTGGCTAAGGGCGCGCTCATCGTCATGGCGGTCTATCTGGTGGCAAACATCCTGAATATGCGCACCGTCACCTGGCTGCTCAACTCGCTGCTGCAAGTCGGTCTGCTGACGCTGGTAGTGCTGTTCCAGCCCGAGATACGGCGTGCGCTGGAGCGGATGGGCCAGACCGACCAGTGGGCCTATCGCTTCTTCAATAAAAACCGCTACAACGACACCAGCCTCAAGGGCGCATGGCGCAGCGCCATCATCGCCATCTGCGACGCGGCAGAGCGCTTTTCGGAGACCAAGACCGGCGCGCTGATCGTGCTGGAACGGAACACCAACCTTTCTGAGATCGTCCGCACCGGCACGCCCGTGAACAGCGCAGTCAACCTCGAGGTGCTGGGTACCATCTTCTACGAGGGTACCCCCCTCCACGACGGCGCAGCCATCATCGAGAATGGCCGCATCAAGGCCGCAGGCTGTGTGCTGCCCCTTTCCAACAACCTGGACCTGGGCAAAGACATGGGTACCCGCCACCGCGCCTGCCTCGGCATCGCCGAGAACTCCGATGCCATCGCCATCGTGGTCAGCGAGGAGACGGGCATCATCTCGATGGCGAAAAACGGTGTACTCATGCGCCACTTTGACCGTCAGACCCTTTACACCCGGCTGGTGGATGAGATGATACCCAAGGAGACCGCCAGCGAGAAGAGCGCTGCCGAGGGCTGGAAGGCCCGGGGCAAGCGCCTGCTGAACTGGGTGAACAACAAGGAGGATGAGCAGCAATGAGCACTGAGCAGAACAACGGCAAGCCTGCCGTACCCCCCAAGCGCAATCTGCTGAACGACCGCCGCATCCGGCTCCTGCTTTCTTTGCTGGGTGCAGTCATCGCGTGGATGGCTGTCACCATCGTCGTGCAGCCCGGCACCACCACCACCATCTATAATGTTCCGGTGGACTTTAGCTATGATTCGGCTGCCTACACTTCCCGGGGCCTGAGCATCGTCAATGCAGAGGAAAAAACGGTCAACCTGAAACTTTCCGGCGACGGCTACACCATCGGCAGCCTGTCGGCCAACGACTTTGTCGTCTACCCCGACTGGTCCAGCGTCCGCGACAGCGGCGAAAAGAGCCTGCGCCTTCAGGTGCGGAGCCAGAGCACCCTGCTCACCGGTGTGTCCGTCTCCATCGACGGCGACAACACCGTGGACGTGGTGTTCGATGTAGTGGAAGAAAAGACTCTGCCCATCCAGGTGACGACGAATTACCTGAAGATAGCAGACGGCTATATCCTCTACGGCACCGACATCTCGAAGGAGACGGTGACTCTCTCCGGACCCAGCACCGAGCTGAGCAAGGTGGAGACCTGCACCGCCGAGGTGACCTACAACGGCGAGCTGACCAGCCCCGTCACTCTGGACACCAGCCTGCGTTTTTACACCCGCAGCGGCAGGGAGGTGGAATTTGAGTATACTACTCTGGAAACGGACAGCGTCGAGGTCACGCTGCAGGTGTATAAGCTGGCCACCCTGCCGGTGGAAGTCAGCTTTATCAACGCGCCCCGCGACTTTGACCCCTCGGTGCTGGTCTACTCCCTGAGCAAAAAGACCCTCAATGTGGCCGGCCCGGAGTCCCAGATCGACCGTCTGTCCACCCTGTCGGTGGGTACCATCGACCTTTCCACCTTTGCACTGGATAAGGTGTACGAAATGCCTATCGAGCTGCCCAGCGGCATCCGTCTGCTGGACAACATCTCCAGCATCACGGTCAGCTTCGACAGCTCCCGTCTGGAAACCAAGACCATGAACCTGCCCGCCAGCTGTGTGCAGGTCATCAACCTGCCCTCCACCTACACCCTGACCGTGGAGACGGAGCGGCTGATGAACGTCACCCTCTGCGGCCCGGCCGGTTCGCTGGAAGCACTGAATCCGGAACAGGTGGTCATTGAGATCGACGCCGACGACTTCTATGTCGCCATTGGCCAGCAGAACATCGCCTGCCGCCTCTATGTGCCGGCCAACGACAAAATTTTTGCGCTGGGCAGCTATGTGGTGCAGTGCAAGATAGAAAGTAACTGAGTATATGATCCTGATCCATGATATTCGCCTGCCCCTCTCCGCCGGGGAGCCGCAGGCCTACGAAAAAGCCCTCCGCCTCGCCCGCGTCCCCCGGGGAAAGGTGAGCCATCTGGGCATCGCCCGGCTCTCGGTGGACGCTCGCCACGGCCAGCCCAAGCTGGTGTACACCGTGGCCGTGACCCTGAAAGAGGAGCGGGAAGAGGCCGCCTGTGCGGGTGCTTCCCGCAGCGTCACCGTCCGGGGCAAGACCAATCTCTCGGTGCAGAACGGCACTCTGCCGCTGACGCACCGGCCTGTGGTCTGCGGCCTCGGCCCGGCGGGCCTCTTTGCGGCGCTGCTGCTGGCCCGTCAGGGCTACCGGCCCATCGTGCTGGAACGCGGCCCTGCGCTGGACGAGCGTGTCAAGGCTGTGGAGCATTTCTCCGCCACCGGTGAGCTGGACGAGAACGCCAACATCCAGTTCGGCGAGGGCGGCGCCGGAACCTTCTCGGACGGCAAGCTCACCACCCGCATCGGCGACGAGCTCTGCGGCTTCGTGACCGAAGTGTTCCTCGAGCACGGCGCGCCGAAGGAAATTGCCTGGCAGCAGAAGCCCCATGTCGGCACCGACCTGCTGCGGGGCGTCATCACTTCGATCCGAAAAGAGATCGAGTCGCTGGGCGGCGAGGTCCACTTCAACACAGCCCTCACCGGCTTCGAGCGGCGGGACGGCAAGCTCGTCGGTATCCAGACCACGGACGGTGCGTTCCCCTGTGAGGCGCTGGTGTTCGCGGTGGGCCACTCGGCCCGCGACACTTTCGGGATGCTGATGGACAGCGGCCTCGTGCTGGAGTGCAAGCCCTTCAGCGTCGGCTTCCGGGCAGAGCATCTCCAATCGGAAATCGAAAAGAGCCTCTACCACGAGGCGGCGGGCCATCCGGCCCTGCCGCGCGGCGAATATCAGCTTTCGCAGCACGTTGAAAAACGGTGCGTTTATACGTTCTGTATGTGTCCGGGCGGCCAGGTGGTGGCTTCGGCCAGCGAAAAAGGCCGCGTCGTGACCAACGGCATGAGCTACCACGCCCGCAGCGGCAGGAATGCCAACGCGGCCGTGGTGGTCAGCGTGGGCGGCGAAGACTTCGGCAATGACCCCTGGAAGGCCATCGCCTTCCAGCGGGAGCTGGAAGCCCGGGCCTATGCGGCAGGCCGTCCCGGCGGAGAGTATGCTGCCCCGGCGGAGAACATTCAGAGCTTTTTGGAGGGCAGGGGCCGGCTGAACATTGGCCGCGTCCAGCCCACCTATGACCGGGGCGTCGTCGCTGCGGACCTCGGCGCACTGCTGCCGACCGAACTGGCCGACACCCTGCGGGCCGGTCTGCGGGCTTACGAGCGGAAAATTGCGGGTTACACCGCCCCCGAGGCCATTCTGACCGGCCTCGAGACCCGTACCAGCAGCCCGGTGCGGCTGAAACGGGAAGAAAATTTTGAATGCGCCCAGCTGGCAGGATTGTATCCCTGCGGCGAGGGTGCCGGATATGCGGGCGGCATCATGAGTGCCGCCGTCGATGGCCTGCGGGTGGCCCGCGCCATCATCAGCCGGTACAGCCCGGCAGAAGGGTGAGAAGTTGAATGACTGATCGTGAAAACGATTTTGACCGCACGGCGAAGGACAGCGAAGGCCGTAAGGTGCAGCAGGAGCTGGAACGCCAGCTCCGCGAGCTGGGCGACACCATGTCCGACTCCTTCCGCCACGGCTTTGAGGGCCGGGGCGAGGAGATCGGGGACCGTGTGTGGGATGTGGGCCGCGCCGCGGTGAACGCCGCCGGTTATGGCATCTCGGAGGCAGGCCGGGCCTTTCAGGCCGGAAAACAGGAGTACCAGAAGCGGGCCGAGGAGGCCAGAAGCAGTGCCAGCGCCAGCGGGATGACCGACTGGGCGCGCAATTTCTTTGCAAAGAAGCCGGAACCGACGGCTATCGAGAATATCCGCACCAGCGCCAAAAAGCGCCACAGTGCAGGCGTCGCCATGCTGGCGACCGGCATCACCTTCGCCGTCATCTTCGGCATCACGGCCATCGCCTGCTTCGGCACGGCGGGGGCGTTCACGTCCGGCGGCGTGATAGTGGCGGCTGATATGACGGTCCTCAGTGCCATCGGTGATCTCGCACTGGGTGCTATCGCGGTGACGGGGTGGTGCTCTGCCGCTGTGACCGCTGTGTTCGGCTGGCTGACCGCGGCGGGCGCGTCCCGTATGAAGGCCGCCAAGACCCTGGAGCTCTACGCCGATACCGCCGAGGGCTTCGACTGGCACAAGGGCCTGTCCCTCTCCATGCTGGCCGACCTGACGCATAAAAAGAAGACCAAGGCTCTCAAGATGCTGCGGAAATTCATCCACAAGGGCTGGCTCAGTGCCTGGCTGGACGAGAAAAACGACAAGCTCTACCTGACGGCAGAGGACTACCGCGCTGCACAGGAAAATCAGCCCCAGCCCGAACCGGAAAAAGCGCCGGAACAGGCCGGAGAAGTCCCCCTGAACCTCGAGACGACCCGCCGCTTTGCGCAGGTGCTCGAGAAGGAGCAGGGGCTCATGGAGGATGAGCGGGCTGTGGAGGAGCTGCAGCATATGCAGAAGACCACCGAGTCCATCTGTGCCTGGCTGGAAGCCCACCCCGAGAGCCTGCCCAAGGCCCGCCGCTTTGCGGAATACTATATCCCCACCACCCTCAAGCTCCTGCACACCTACAACGACGTGCAGAGCCAGCAGGGCGAGAACGCGGAGGCCATCCGCCGGGATATTGCGGGCATCCTGCACACCTTGAATCAGGCTTATGATAACCTCTACGATAAGCTTTTGTCGGACGTGGCGCTGGACGTTTCCAGCGAGATCGCTGCGCTGCAGGGGATGCTGGCGAACGATGGTCTGGCCGGGGAGGGATTGCGATGACCTACCGGGCCTGGAACACCAAGACTGTTGACCGCGCCGCCCTGAAAGAGCTGACAGCGGCCATCGCCCAGCAGAACACCGAAGAGCTGGAATACCAGAACATGGACGAAGAGTGGAGCGAGGAAAAGTACCGCTCTGTCCTCGCGGCCCAGCAGAAAGAAGCCGGCCTGCTGGCCGGCATCCTCGCTGCCCGGGGCATCACCGACCCCGCCGAGGCGCTGACCCTTCTGGCGGGCGAAGAAGAGCTGAGCGACCCTATGCTCCTGACCGACATGGACAAAGCCTGTGAGCGCATCCTGCGGGCCATCGACGAAGGGGAGACGATCGTCGTCTTCGGCGACTACGACGTGGACGGTGTGACCGCCACGGCCCTGCTCTATCAGCACCTGAAAGGGATGGGTGCCGCCGTCAAGTGTATGCTGCCCAGCCGGGAGGGCGACGGCTACGGCCTCTCGAAGAACGCGATCCAGTCGATCTACGATAAGGGCTGCCGCCTCATCGTCACGGTGGACAACGGCATCTCTGCCGTAGAGGAAGCCGCATTCGCGGCCAGCCTCGGCATCGACCTCATCATCACAGACCACCATCTGCCCCACGACACCCTGCCCCAGGCAGTGGCCATCGTGGACCCCCGCCGTGCCGACGACCACAGCCCCTTCAAGGGCCTGTGCGGCGCGGGCGTGGCCTTCAAGCTCTGCGCCGCGCTGGATGGCTGCCCGCCGGAAGAGATGCTGGAATACTGCGGCGACCTCGCCGCTGTTGGCACCGTGGCCGACGTCATGCCCCTGACAGGGGAGAACCGCACCATCGTCAAAGCAGGTCTGCGCCAGCTGCAAAATACGGACAGACCCGGCTTCTGCGCCCTTTTGGAAGAAGTGGGCCTTGCAGGCAAGCCGGTGACGGCAGAGAACATCAGCTACGCCATCGCGCCCCGCCTTAATGCGGCGGGCCGGATGGACAGCGCTGTGACCGCTTTGCAGCTGGTGCTCTGTGAAGACGAAGACCGGGCGGTCGAATTGGCTCATAAGCTGAGTGACATCAACATCCAGCGGCAGGAGACGGAGATGGAGATCGTCAAAGCCGCGCAGGAGCTGCTGGATGCTGAGCCGGAACGCCTCGAAGACCGGGTCATCCTGCTCTGGGGAAAAGACTGGCACCCCGGCGTCATCGGCATCGTGGCCTCCCGCCTTGTGGAAAAGACCGGACGTCCGGTCATCGTGGTGTCGGTAGATGAGCACGGCGAGGGCAAGGGCAGCGGCCGCAGCGTGCAGGGCTTCAACCTGCACGAGTGCATCGCCTCCTGCGCCGACATCCTGCTCCGATTCGGCGGCCACGCCATGGCAGCGGGCCTCTCGGTGCGGGAAGAGGATCTGCAGACGCTCCGCCAGCGGCTCAACGACTGGGCGGCCCGGGAGTGTCCCGTGCTGCGCACCCCGCCGCTGGAATGCGATCTGTCCGTCCACCTCGACCGCCTGACGGTGGAGAGCGTCCGCCGTCTCGACCAGCTGGCACCCTACGGTGCCGACAACCCCAGCCCGGTCTTCGTGCTGGAAATGGCTGTCGTGGAGGGCGTCTACGCCGTCTCGGAGGGCAAGCACTGCCGCCTGCGTCTGCGGCAGGGCAATTCCAGCATCTATGCCGTCTGGTTCGGGATGCACCCGGAACAGGTGCCTTACTCGACGGGCGACGTCGTGGACGCAGCCATCAGCCTTTCGGTCTACGATTCGCCCCGTGGCGCACAGCTGTCGGGCCGCATCATCGAGCTGCATCCGGCGGGCCTCGGCAACACAGCTGCAGAGCAGGCCGCGCTGGTGCAGGCGCTGCGCCGGGGTACGCCCCTGACGCCGGAGCAGAAGGAGAGCATCGCCCCGGAGCGCAGCCATATCATCACCGTTTATCGGGAGCTGCAGGCGCGGCGCTGGCACGCCGAAGACCTGCAGCCCCTGTTTGCAAAACTCGGCGAGGAGAACACCGGCCGGACGCTGGTGGCCATCTCCGCGCTGGAACAGGTCGGCCTCATCACAGCGGCTGACCGGGGCGGGGCAAAGTTCTGGGAACTCGTGCCTGCCACCGGCAAGAAGAACCTTGCCGATGCGCCCATCCTGAAATGTCTGGAGGAACGATAAAGATGCCTGAGGGAAAGAAACCTGTCGTCCCCGCGCCCGCAGCATCGGCTGCGGCGAAAGAGGACAGCTATTCTGCAAAGACCCATCTCCATCAGCCTATGCCGGTGACGGAGATGGCTACCGTGGCCGCAACGGCTCTGCCGGCCAACGCCCCTGAGGGGACCCTTCCCTCGGAGGTGCGGCCCGAGATCGTGACCTGGGAGAAGCTGGTGGAGGCCATCAAGGCCAGCGGCAAGGCCTACAACATGGCCATGATCGAAAAAGCCTACAATATGGCCAACGACGCCCACAAGGGGGTCTGCCGCCGCAGCGGTGAGCCCTATATCTGCCACCCGCTGGCTGTGGCCCGCCTCGTGCTGGACCTCGGCATGGACAGCGAGAGCATCGCCGCCGCCCTGCTCCACGACGTGGTGGAGGACACCCCCACCACGCTGACCGACCTGACCGCCGCTTTCGGCGAAGAGGTGGCCGCGCTGGTGGACGGCGTCACCAAGCTGACCAAGATCCAATTTTCCAATATCGAAGAGCTGCAGGCTGAGAACCTGCGCAAGATGCTGCTGGCCATGAGCCGTGACGTCCGCGTCATGATCATCAAGCTCTGTGACCGCCTGCACAATATGCGCACCGGCGACGCATGGCCGGAGCAGAAGCGCCGCGACAAGGCCCGTGAGACCATGGAGGTCTACGCCCCCATCGCCAACCGTCTGGGCATCCTGAACGTCAAGGAAGAGCTGGAAGACCGCAGCCTTCACTACCTCGACCCCGTGGGCTACGAGGAGATCAACAAGATGCTCAGCGAGCGCGCAGGCGACGAGTTCCTGGCCAGCGTGTCGGGCGTCATCAAGAGCCGCCTCGAGGAGAGCGGCATCGAGGGCGCGACCATCAAGCGGAGAGTCAAGAGCATCTACGGCATCTACCGCAAGACCATCATGCAGAACAAGTCCTTTGATGAAATTTACGACATCTACGCGGTGCGCATCATCCTGGACACCCTGGCTGAGTGCTACAGCACCCTGGGCCTCATCCATGATATGTACCACCCGCTGCCCAACCGCTTCAAGGACTATATCTCTACCCCCAAGCCCAACGGCTACCAGAGCCTCCACACTACCGTCATCGGCCACGAGGGCATCCCCTTTGAGGTGCAGATACGCACCCGCACCATGGACGAGCAGGCCGAGTACGGCGTTGCCGCCCACTGGAAGTATAAAGAGGGCCTCGAGGGCCACGATAAACTGGATGAGCGGCTGGCATGGGTCAGCCAGCTGCTGGAAAACCAGCGCGTCAGCGAGGATTCCGGCAACCTGCTCCACGATTTGAAGAGCGACCTGCTGCCGGAGGAGGTCTTTGCCTTCACCCCGAAGGGCGACGTCATCAACCTGCCTGCGGGCGCAAACTGCATCGACTTTGCCTACGCCATCCACTCTGCCGTCGGCAACCGGATGGTGGGCTGCAAGGTCAACAACCGCATCGTCCCCATCGACCATGTCGTGGCGACGGGCGAGATCATTGAAGTCATCCTCGGCCCGGCAGACAAAGGCCCCAGCCGCGACTGGCTCAAGATCGTGCGCACCAGCGAGGCCAAGAGCAAGATCCGCAACTGGTTCAAGAAGATGCGCCGGGAGGAGAACATCCAGCAGGGCCGCGATGCGCTGGCCCGCGAACTGCGCCGCGAGATGATCTTCATCCCGGACGACGAGCTGGATGATTTCATCGGCAGCTGCTGCCGCCGCCTGCGCCAGAACAACGCCGAGGAGCTGTATGCGGCCATCGGCTACGGCGGCATCACCATCGCCAACTGTCTGCCCAAGCTGAAAGAGGAGTGGCAGAAGCTCAAGGCCGAGGAAGACAAGACCGAACAGCTGGCCAAAGTGGATCTGAGCAAGGTCCATGCCACCGACGGCGTCGTGGTGGAAGGGTTCGACAACACCCCCATCAAGTTCGCCAAGTGCTGCTCGCCGCTGCCCGGCGACCCCATCGTGGGTTTCATCACCCGCGGGTTCGGCGTCTCCATCCACAAGCAGAGCTGCGCCAATGCCATTTCCAGCATGAAGGACCCCACCAACGCCCCCCGCTGGGTCAAGGCGTACTGGGCCGACAGCGTCAAGGACAGCTACAAGGCCGGCCTTGAGATCGTGGCGCTGGACCGCAACGAACTGCTGCGGGACGTGCTGAGCGCTCTGGCCGACATCCGGGTGCCCATCTACACGATGAACGCCCGCCAGGTGGAAAACAACTGCGCCGTGGTCAGCCTGACCATCGGCATCAACAACACCGAGCATCTCAACCGGGTGGTAGCCCGCCTGTCCAAGATCAAAGATGTGCTCAAGGTCACAAGGAGTTAAACCATGCGTGCAGTCATTCAGGCCGTTTCGTCGGCCAGTGTCCGGGTCGATGGGGGCGAGCCCCGCGCCATCGGCCCCGGCCTTGTCATCCTGCTGGGCGTCCGCGACACCGACTCGCTGGACATCGTGCCCAAACTGGCCGAAAAGTGCGCGGGCCTGCGCATCTTCAAGGATGAGAACGACAAGCTGAACCTCAGCGCAAAAGACCTTGGGTATTCGGCGCTGGTGGTCAGCCAGTTCACCCTGTATGGGGACACCCGAAAGGGCTTCCGGCCCAGTTTCATCCACGCAGCCAAAGCCCCGCTTGCAGTGGACGCCTACGAGCTGTTTCTGGCCGAGATGAACAAACAGGGCCTCCGGGAGGTCCGGCACGGAGAGTTCGGGGCGGATATGCAGGTGGCTCTGGTCAACGAGGGGCCCTGCACCATCGTCATCGACACCGACGAGTGGAAAAAGAAGGATTGAGAGGGATAACATGCAGGCATTTCATCTTCTCGGCTCTGCGCCGTTTTACACCAACAGTTTTCTGCTGCTCACCAAGGCCGGCCATGCGGTCATCATCGACCCGGCGGCCGGGGTGCAGGAGTACGATCAGATCCTGCGGGACCACGGTGCCGTGCTGACGCACATCCTGTGCACCCACGGCCACTACGACCATGTGGGCAGCGCCGGTGTGCTGAGCCGCGAGTGGGGCGCAAAGATCTGGTGCGAAGCCGCCGACTGCGCCGGGACCCAACTCTTCCCCCTGAAGAGCGCCGATTTCGGTTATGGAGAGGGAACCAACCTTTTGGTGGATGAGCTGACCTTCACCGCATGGCACACCCCCGGCCACACCGAGGGCAGCGTGGTGCTGCTGTGCAGCGAGTATCTCTTTGTGGGCGATACGGTCTTTCAGGGCAGCATCGGCCGCACCGACCTCGAAGGCGGCAGCGACCGCAAGCTGGAGGCGAGCCTGCGCAAGTTCGCGGGCCTGCCCATCCCCAAAGAGACCCAGCTCCTGCCCGGCCACGGGGATTTCTCGACCTATGGCGAGGAGCTGGAGACCAACTATTATATCAAAGCCGCACTGCGGAACGCATAAAAAAGGCAGGAACACATGAAGATCTATATCACAGGGCTTGCATCCGGCTACGAGGTCGAGCATCTGGTCCGGCTGTTTTACCCAATGGCACCGCTCACCCTGACCCCGCCCGAAGCCGGGGAGGACTGTGTGTGGGCCGAGCGGAAGCCGGACGGTCTGCTGGCGCTGGTGCGGGAGCACGGCGGGCAGGAGACCGTCTCCGCCCCGCTGCCGGGGCCGGACGGCGAGACCGAAGCCTTTGCCCTTGCCAGCCTGACCTATGACCTGCTGCGCCGCTGGACGGGCATCCGCCCGCCCTGGGGCAAGATGACCGGTGTGCGCCCGGTCCGACTCATCCACGACAAGCGCGCCGCCGGTTGGAGCGAAGCGGAGATCGACCGCTTTTTCCTGAGCCGGTTCGACTGCTCGGAGCAGAAATACCAGATGGCCAGAGCCATTGCCGATCTGCAGGAGCCGATCCTGCGCCTGGGCAGCGAGCCGAAGACCTACAGCCTGTACATCGGCATCCCGTTCTGCCCCTCCCGGTGCAGCTATTGCAGCTTCGTCAGCTGCAATCTCGACCGGGACCGCAAGCTGGTGCAGCCCTATGTGGACTGCCTCTGCCGCGAGGTGGAGGAGATCCGGGCGCAGGCAGAGCAGGCCGGGCTGAAGCTGTGCAGCATCTACATCGGCGGCGGCACGCCCACCAGCCTTTCGGCAGACCAGCTCCGCCAGCTGATGGGCACCGTGCGGCAGTGCTTTGACCTTTCCTGCGTCGTGGAATACACGGTGGAGGCAGGCCGCCCCGACTGCACCGACGCCGAAAAGCTGGCCGTCATCAAGGAGTATGGGGCGACCCGCATCTCCATCAACCCCCAGACCTTTTCGGACGAGGTGCTGGCCGGCATCGGCCGCCGGCACTCGGCGCAGGACATCCTGGACTGCTTTGCCGACGCCCGGAAGGCGGGCCACGACGACATCAACATGGACCTCATCGCGGGCCTGCCCGGCGACACCGTGGAGGGCTTTGAGCGCAGCCTGCGGCAGGCCATCGCGCTCGACCCGGAGAACATCACCGTCCACACCCTGACCCTTAAGCGGGCTTCCCGCATCGTCATCGAGGACCAGAGGGAGAACGACTACGCCGATGTGGCCGCCATGCTGGAACGCTGCCATCTACTGGCAGAGGCGGGCTACCGGCCCTACTACCTCTACCGCCAGAAGAATACCCTGCAAAATCTGGAAAACGTGGGCTGGTGCAAGCCAGGCCACGAGGGATATTACAACATCTATATCATGGAGGAAGTCCAGACCATCCTTTCCGCAGGCGCGGGCGGCAGCACCAAGCTGGTGGCCGACGGCGGAAAACGGATGCAGCGCATCTTCAACTTTAAGTACCCGACCGAATACATCCAGCGCTTTGCGGAGGTTCTGGAACGGAAAAAAGGAGTGGCTGATTTTTATGATCACGATTTGGGTCCCGAAACGTCTGGTGGAGATCGACCTTTATAACATTGCCGCCCGCAGCCCGGAAGCGCTGGCGGAGATGAGCGAGCGCAGCTACCGCGAGCGGGTCCGCTACGCGGCCGAAAAAGTCCGCTTTTCCGGCACCAAGATCGTCATGTTCACCGGCCCATCGGCCAGCGGCAAGACCACCTCGGCCCACAAGCTGGCCGAAGAACTCATCCGGCAGGGCACACCGGCCCATGTGGTCAGTCTGGACAATTTCTTCCGGGGCGCGGAGTTCTACCCCCGGATGCCGGACGGTACACTGGACTACGAGAACCCCGACACCATGGATCTGCCCCTCATCCGGCAGTGCCTCCGCGAGCTGAGCGAGACGGGAAAGACCGTGTTGCCGATCTACGATTTCACCAGCGAGAAGCGCTCGGATGCGACCGAACCCGTGGACCTGCAGGGCGGCGTCTGCATCGTGGAGGGCATCCACGCCCTCAACCCGGAGCTGACCAGCCTTGTGCCCGGTGAGGAAGTCTACCGCATCTATGCCGGTCTGCGGGAGGAATACTGCATCGACGGCCGCCGGGTCATCAACACCCAGGACATCC
>ERZ773107.2460-NODE-2460-length-13708-cov-26.505457_pt1 | contig 13708 bp, 10 predicted proteins | sample MGYA00580571_ERZ773107 | MGnify/ENA primary metagenome ERZ773107 (study PRJEB29015, sample SAMEA2737843) | human gut metagenome | biome: human gut; feature: human-associated habitat; material: faeces | place: China | collected 2012 ... | reverse complement strand
GGCCCTCGCGGCCGATGATGCGGCCCTTCATCTCATCGCTGGGCAGCGGCACCACACTGACGGTAGTCTCGCTGCAATGGTCGGCAGCGCAGCGGCTGACGGCCTGTCCGATGAGGTTGCGGGCGATGTTATCGCAGTTTTCCTTCAGGTCGGTCTCGTAGGCGGCAACGCGCACGGCCTTTTCGTGGGTCAGCTCCTCGTCCACCTTATGCAGCAGCACCTCGCGGGCGTCCTCCTGGCTCAGGCCGGCCAGCGTTTCCAGACGCTCCATCTCCTTGGCGCGCAGAGCGTCGATCTCTGCCAGACGCTCCTCGGCTTCGGCAGCACGCTTTTTCAGCTCTTCTTCCTTCTTTTCCAGCGCTTCGGTCTTGCGGTCCAGCGCCGTTTCCTTCTGGTCAATGCGGTTCTCCTGACGGCTGATCTCCGCACGGCGCTGCTTGATCTCCTTGTCGGCTTCCGCCTTCTGGGCGTCCACCTCCGCCTTCAGCTTGAAGGCCTCGTCCTTTGCTTCCAGAACCGCTTCCTTGCGCTTCTGTTCAGCGGTCTTGATCGCCTCGTTCACCAGGCGGGTCGCCTCGGCCTCTGCGCTGCCGATCTGGGCTTCGGCGGTCTTTTTACGGTTGTTATAGCCAATAAAATAGCCCGCACCAACGCCGATCACAGCAGCGATCAGGGCCACGATCACTCCAATCGCGGTCATCGCGTTTCACTCTCCTTTGTTAAAATTCAGGTCTTGAATCATAAGCAGGAGACGCTGCACGGCAGGTGTAGGCTTCAAACGGGTCTATAAGTGAGCTTTCAATCCAAAAAGTGACAGCAGAACCACACGCGCGGTGGGAGCACCGTGCGGGCAGACTGCAGCTTTTCTCTCTACGGTTCTGTCTTATAATAAACAGGCATCGCATGCCTGAAAGAACTCGGGGTTCACGGGACGACCTGCATCCAGCGTCTTTTATTCCATACTACTAATTATAGTACGAAACATTTGCCCGATTGTCAAGGGGAAAAGGCTCCCTGCGCAACATTTTGTGCACAAAAACAAAATTAACCCTCTCAGTCTGCTCACTCCGTTCGCATCCAGCTCCCCCGAGGGGGGAGCCTAGATATCTTGCGCTCAAACGCTAAAGGCTCCCCCTTTCGGGACCGACTTCCCCCGGCCGGGGGAAGATGGCGAAGCCAAAAGGGGGAGTTGCTGGCATCGCGCAGCGATGACGGAGAGGGTTCGTGTTTTTGTTATTCCAGATACATCCGGCGCAGGCGCATCAGGCGGGCGGGGGTCAGGCCGTATTCCGCCTCCAGATAGCTTTCCGCGCTGCCGAACTTCCTGCGGATGGTGCGCAGTACAAAGGGCGCAATTTCCGGGTCTACCCCGGCGGAGGTCTGCCAGCGCAGCTTCTGTACCGGGTCGGCGGCGATCTCCGCCGCATGGTCAGCCATGGCCTTTTCGATCTCGGCGGCGCGGCAGAGGTTGGTGCGGGCATAATCTGCGCAGATGGTCTCGTCCGAGGCACCCAGCGCCAGTAAGATCAGCATGGCGGCTACGCCGGTGCGGTCCTTGCCCGCCGTGCAGTGGAACAGGATGGGCGTCTCGCCGGCTTCCAGCGCACGGAACAGCTCCTTGAAGGCCTTGTTGCCGGTGAGCATCTGCCGGTACATCAGCTGGGTGAGGTTCGTCCCGGCAGGGGCGCTCTGCACCAGCCGCTGGATGTCGTTGGGAGAAAAATCGATCTCCTGCCCGGTGGCATCCCGCAGGCCGCAGATCTGCACCAGCCGTGCGCCGTCCGGCACATAGTCCGGCAGCTTGGCGGCTTCTGCGCCGCTGCGCAGGTCAAGGATGAGCCGCAGCCCCAGCCCGTCCAGCCGGGCGCGGTCGGCTTCGGTGGTCAGCCGCCCGGTGGGGAAACCCCGGTAGATCTGCCCCCACTTTACGGTCTTGCCCTCGTCGGCGCGGTAACCGCCCAGCTCCCGGAAGTTGTTGCCGCCTGCAAAGGGCAGCTGGGTGCCCGGGGCGGGATGCTCCGGGGCAGACTTTGCGGCGGCGCTGGAAAGCACCGGCGCGGTGTAGAAGGGCTTTGCGGGCCGTCCCCGGCGGGGCGGCAGGCTGGCGGTGCTGCCCAGAACTTCTAACAGGTAGCTGCGCAGCAGGTCGATATAGGCAGAGCTGGTGTCCCGCCGCTGCACCAGTGAGACGCACAGCGGGGGCATATCCTCCAGCAGCACGTCCCGCACACGATCCAGCTCCCGGCGCGCGCCGGGCTCGTAGCGGGTCAGGCAGGTGCACAGCTGCTCCTGCACCAGATAGTAGGCCTGATAAAAGCTGGGGCCAATCTCGGCGTTGGGGGCAAAGCCCGCCCGGGCACAGGCCGCCCACAGCGGGCTGAACAGATCCTGCCGCAGGCTGGGCAGCAGCACCCGCTGCCCGCGCAGCTCTGCCAGCGGGATGCGCTCCTTTTCCCAGAAGGGATGTCCCCGGGGCACCAGCAGGCAGGCGGGGTCTGCCCGCAGGGTGGTGCGCGCCAGCACCGGCGCGGCGCAGCCAAGGTCGATGACCAGACCCGCGTCCAGCTCGCCCTGCTCTACTCCATCGGCCACGGCGTCGTTGTCCAGCAGACGGAACCGCATCTCCACATGGGGGTACTGCTGCCGGAACTTGTCCAGCTGGGTCTCCAGTCCGGGCAGATAGTCCGGCACCAGCGCCACGCTGATGCCGATGCGCACCGGCTGGGCAGACTGGATCTCTGCCCGCAGGGCGGCCTGCATCTGCTGGAACTGCTCCACCACCGGGGCGGCGTGGCGCTGTAAGCTCATGCCCCGGTCGGTGAGCGCCAGTTTGTGGTGGGCGCTGATAAACAGCGGCCCGCACATTTCGGCTTCCAGCGCAGAGATGCTCTGGCGCAGCGCCTGCCGCGACAGGAACAGCCGCTGTGCGGCGCGGGTATAATTCATTTCTTCGCACAGGGTCAAAAAGTAGTGCAGCTGGCGGATATCCATGGTCTCCTCCCGGGAAAGTTTGTTCTGGAAAAAGAATACCGCTTTTTCGGCGGAATGTAAAGAGAGGACAGCAAAATGGGGGCAACCCTCTCAGTCTGCCCCCGCTGGTCGCAGCTTATTAGTGCTGACCGACAGATGCGTAAAAGCTCCCCCTGAGAGGAACGACTTCCCCCGCTCCGGGGGAAGATGTCACCGCAGGTGACAAAAGGGGGAATCTGGTATCGCATAGCGATGACTGAGAGGGTTCTTCCCCTTCAAAAAAGGAACACCGGAACGCCCGCAGGTGTTCCGGTGCCCCGAAGTTTAAATAAGGAAAATCAGATCAGGCTCAGAGCCTCTTCGTCAGCCACCAGAATGAAGTCCGGGTGCAGCTGCAGAATGCTTGCGGGCACCTCGGGGGTGACGGGGCCGAAGAAAGCCTTTTTGACGATCTCGGCCTTGCCTGCGCCGTTGACCACCATCAGCACCTTGCGTGCCTGCATGATGGTGCGGATGCCCATGGTATAAGCCTGCTTGGGCACCAGATCCACGTTGCCGTCAAAGAAGCGCTTGTTGGCCTCGATGGTCTCTTGGGCCAAGTCCACGCAGTGGGTGCCCAGATCAAAGGCATCGTGGGGCTCGTTGAAGCCGATGTGACCGTCATGACCGATGCCCAGCAGCTGCAGATCCACGCCGCCCACGCTGCGGATGACCTCGTCATAGCGCTTGCACTCGGCTTCGGCGTCCATGTTGGTGCCGTCCGGCAGGTTGATGTGGGCAGGGTCGATGTTCACATGGTCGAACAGGTTGCGGTGCATAAAGCTCCAGTAGCTTTCCGGGTGCTCCTTGGGCAGGCCGCGGTACTCGTCCAGATTGACGGAGGTGACCTCAGAAAAATCCAGATCTCCCTCGTTGTACCGCTCCACCAGCTTCTCATAGGTGCCAACGGGGGTGCCGCCGGTAGCCAGACCCAGCACGCAGTCGGGCTTCATGATGACCTGCGCAGAAATGATGTTTGCTGCCTTGCGGGACATATCGGCGTAGTCCTTTGTACGAATGATCTTCACGATAAACGACCTCTCTTCTTCATTTACTCTTTGTGGGCGGTGCACAGCGGCACACGCCCGCATCTAGTCCAAGTTTATCACATTTGCCAACAGAAAGCCACAAAACGGCACAATTTTTCCGGTTTTCCGTTTCTTTTGGAAAAAGTGCCTTAAAAACCGGTTGAAGTATCGTTTTTTTGCACAAAGGGTGCGTGCAGGGGGTCAGTCCGCAAAGCCGGCCTTTTGCAGGGCGGTGAGCAGCAGCGGGATGAGCACCAGCTGCGCCACGATGCCCGGCACGGCGGTAAACAGCGCCCCGGACAAAAAGGCACTGGAGGGGAAGCTGCCGCCGGTCAGCCCGGCCAGCACAAACCGCACGATGCCCCAGACGATGCGCCCGGACACCATGGCGGCCAGCAGTACGGCGTACAGCGCGGGCAGGTTGTGCTTTGCCCTGTGCCGCAGCAGCCCGGACACCAGCCCGTAGGTAGCCAGCTCAAAGGCCATGGAGATGGCCACCGGGAACATGGGGGGCATGCCGAACAGCACCGAGCGCAGCAGCGGGGCGGCAAAGCCCACAGCCAGCCCCCACGGGCCGCCCAGCACAAAGCCGCACAGCAGCACCGGGAAGTGCATCGGGCAGAGCATATTGCCCACCTTGGGCACCTGACCGGTGAGCAGGGGCAGCACAAAGGCCAGCGCTAAAAACAGGGCGGCCAGCACCAGCTGCCGCATAGGCGAAGCGTTTTTGGTTTTCATAAGGGTTTCTCCTTTTGCCGCCGCAAAATAAAAAGGAGCCTGCCCCGGCATTCCATGCCAAAGGCAGACCCCTTCGTGGCGTCTGTTTCAAAAAAATATTGCTTGCTGGGATAAGCGGCAGGCTGCTGCCCGCCCGTGTCCGGCTTCCTGCCGGAACGATGGTCAAAAGTATAACAAACCATTTTGCCCCTGTCAAGCGGGGCGGGATGTCTGCAAAATAGACAAAAATCGGTCTATTCGCAAAAAAATTTCCCCGGGGCTGTACATTTTGCTGGAAGAAGCTTGACCTTTTTGCGCAGAATGGATAATATAAAATTGAAAAAAAGCGCGCTGCGGCAATCTTGACGCCGGGGCGCTGACGAGAGGCTTTTTTGAGCGCATGAATTCTGAGGTTCATACGGGAGGACCATCATGACAAATGCTGAAAAACTTACCCTGAAAAAGCACGCCTGCCACATCCGCATGGGCGTGATCGAAGGGACCCACAGTGCAGGCTGTGGTCACCCGGGCGGCAGTCTGAGCATCGCAGACGTGCTGTCTTATCTGTACTTTAAGGAACTGAACGTAGACCCTGCCCAGCCCAAGATGGCCGACCGCGACCGTCTGGTGCTGTCCAAGGGTCATGCCGCCCCGGCGCTGTACGCAGCGCTGGCAGAGCGGGGCTTCTTCCCGGTGGAGGAGCTCAAGACCCTGCGCAAGATCGGCAGCCGCCTGCAGGGCCACCCCAACATGAACAGCGTGCCCGGTGTGGATATGTCCACCGGCAGTCTGGGTCAGGGCATCTCTGCCGCCTGCGGCATGGCACTGGGCGCAAAGCACGCCGGCTCTGCTGTGAACGTTTACGCCATTCTGGGCGACGGCGAGGTGGAAGAGGGCGAATGCTGGGAGGCCTTTATGTTTGCCGCCCACTATGGCCTTTCGAACCTGTGCGTGATGCTGGACCGCAACCATCTGCAGATCGACGGCACCACCGAGACTGTCATGAACAGCGCCCCGCTGGAAGATAAGCTCCGCGCTTTCAACTTCAATGTGGTCACCATCAACGGCCACGACTTTGACCAGATCGAGAGCGCCGTGCAGGCTTTCCACGCCGAGACCGAAAAGCCCACCTGCATCATTCTGGATACGGTCAAGGGCACCGGCGTTTCCTATATGACCAATTCCGTTGCATGGCACGGCAAGGGCCCCAACGATGAAGAGTATCAGGTGGCCATGAACGAGCTGAACGCCGCCTATGCCGCGCTGGAACAGGAGGAGAACTGAGATGGCAGACGTGAAAAAGATCGCGACCCGCGACAGCTACGGCAACACCCTGAAGGAACTGGCTGCGGAAGGCCACGATGATCTGGTGGTGCTGGACGCCGATCTGGCTGCCGCTACCAAGACCGGTATGTTCCAGAAGGCATACCCGGATCGTCACTTTGACTGCGGCATCGCCGAGGGCAACATGGTAGGCGTGGCAGCAGGTCTGGCCACTATGGGCTATGTGCCCTTTGTTTCCAGCTTTGCCATGTTTGCAGCCGGCCGCGCCTTCGAGCAGGTGCGCAACTCTGTGGGCTACCCCCACCTGAACGTGAAGATCGGCGCCACCCACGGCGGCATCTCCGTGGGTGAGGACGGCGCTTCCCACCAGTGCTGCGAGGACTTTGCCCTGATGCGCAGCATCCCCGGCATGACCGTCATCTGCCCCGCCGACGATATCGAGGCACGCGCCGCTGTGCGCGCCGCCTACGCCATGGAAGGCCCCGTCTACCTGCGCTTCGGCCGTCTGGCTGTGCCCGTGTTCCACGATGAGGCCAACTACCACTTTGAACTGGGCAAGGGCGAGCAGCTGACCGAGGGCAACGATATTGCCATCATCGCCACCGGCCTGATGGTCAACGAGGCACGCATGGCCGCCGAGCAGCTGGCTGCTGAGGGGATCCACGCCCGGGTCATCAACATCCACACCATCAAGCCCTTGGACGAGGAGATCGTCCTCAAGGCTGCTAAGGAGTGCGGCAAGGTCATCACTGCCGAGGAGCACAACGTTATCGGCGGTCTGGGCGAAGCCGTCTGCGCCGTCCTGAGCGAGAAGCTGCCCACTCCCGTGCGCCGCGTGGGCGTGCAGGACGTGTTCGGTTGCTCCGGCCCCGCATGGGACCTGCTGAAGAAGTTCGGTCTGGACGCAGCCACCATCTGCAAGACTGCCCACGAGATGCTGGGCAAGTAAGCGCTTTTTACAGCAGCACGAATTCGATTTTTAAAGCCGCCGCACAAAACACTGTGCGGCGGCTTCTTTTTGCCTCTATAACTGTCCTCTGCACAAGGACAACGGCGAAATGAAAGTCTGCATTTTATATCGAAAAGAAAAATGTGTGATTTGATTTATAAAATAAATGAAACAGTTCAAAAACAAGAGATAAAAAAGAAATAACACGATTGTTCAAGTGTGCTTATTTAAAAGTGAAATATGCTCATGGGCTGAAATTGTACAAAAATCATGGGATTTTTTGGACGCTACGTTAGACAAACCGCAGAAATGAACGCACGGCGCGGACAAATTTTGCAAAACCCCTTTTCTTTTGCGGAAAGGAGCGGTATAATGCCGTCATAGCACAAGGGAGTGCATCGTTCCGGAAGGAGGAACGGACATCCCTTGTGTATTTTTAGAACGCGACGCTTTAGTAGAGTATAAAGCTAAAGCAGTAAAGAGAGGGGAAATATCTATGAGATTCGATCGTCGTATTTCGCGCCGCAGCTTCCTGGCAGCTGCCGGTGCTACCTCTGCTGTGCTGGCTCTGACGGCCTGCGGCGGCTCTTCCAGCTCGGTGGCGGCTTCCTCCGCTTCCGGCACTGCCTCCTCTGCAGCTGGCACTGCACAGGGCGGCACCCTGAATATCATGCTGGAGACCGAGGTTCAGTCGCTGGACCCGCAGGTAGCAACCGACGGCACCTCCTTTGAGGTCATCGCAGACTACACCGACGGTTTGATGCAGATGGATGCAGACGGCGCAGCGGTTCCCGCCATTGCAGAGACCTACGACATCAGTGAGGACGGCAAGACCTACACCTTCCACCTGCGGGATGCCAAGTGGTCCAACGGCGAAGCCGTTACCGCTGCCGACTTCGTGTTTGGCTGGCAGCGCGCCGTGGACCCCGCCACCGCTTCCGAGTATTCCTATATGCTGTCGGATATCGGTCAGGTGGTCAACGCTGCCGAGATCATTGCAGGCGAGAAGCCCGTCACCGATCTGGGCGTGACTGCTGTGGACGACAAGACGCTGGAAGTCCAGCTGAACGTTCCCGTCAGCTATTTCCTGAGCCTGATGTACTTCCCCACCTTCTATCCGGTCAACGAGGCGTTCTACAACACCTGCAAGGACACCTTCGGCACCAGCCCCGACACGGTGCTGTCCAACGGTGCGTTCAAGCTGACCGACTACCAGCCTGCCGCAACCGCCTTTACGCTGGAAAAGAACCCCGATTACTACGATGCCGGCAAGATCGCTCTGGACGGTCTGGCCTATCAGGTCATCAAGGACAGCCAGCAGGCACTGATGAGCTACCAGACCGGTGCTCTGGACATGACTCTGCTGAACGGCGAGCAGGTGGATCAGGTCAAGGATGACCCCGAGTTTACCAGCGTGGGTGCCGGTTACCTGTGGTACATCAGCCCCAACATCGGCAGTGTGCCGGAGCTGGCCAACGAGAACCTGCGCAAGGCCATCACCTTTGCGCTGGATCGTGACGCCATTACCGGAGACGTGCTGAAGGACGGCTCTGCACCCTGCTACACCGTCGTTCCGCCGCAGTTCGCCACCGGCCCCGACGGCAGCGATTTCAGCGCCGACCAGACCAAGTTTGCAGAGTTCTGCGCTTATGATGCCGACAAGGCCAAGGAGTACTACGAGCAGGCCAAGAGCGAGCTGGGCAAGGACACCTTCACCTTCAACATGGTAGTGGATGCCGACGGTGCACCCCAGAAGGTGGCACAGGTCGTCAAGGAGCAGCTGGAGACCACGCTGGCAGGCTTTACCCTGAACCTGACCGTGGAACCCAAGAAGCAGCGCGTGCAGGATATGCAGGACGGCAACTTTGAGATCGGCCTGACCCGCTGGGGCCCCGACTACGCCGACCCCATGACCTATCTGGGCATGTGGGTGACCGGCAACTCCAACAACTACGGTCTGTGGAGCGATGCCGACTACGATGCCATCATTGACGAGTGCACCACCGGTGACCTGTGCACCGACCCCGAGGGCCGCTGGGCTGCCCTGTACGAGGCAGAGCAGATCGTTCTGGAGCAGGCGGTCATCTTCCCCCTGTACGGTCAGTGCAATGCCGAGATGGTCTCCTCTGCCGTTACCGGCGTAGCGTTCCACCCCGTGGCACTGAACCGCGTGTACAAGAACGCCGCTAAGAGCGAGTAAAACTGAAAGCACACTGAACAAGGCCGCACAGTGGCCCGCAAAAAGCCACTGTGCGCCTTTTTGGCATTGTGCCTGTCCGCGGCAGAGGAACGACTGACCGCGAGATCCCGGAAGGAAAAAGGGGGTCCACCCGACGTGAAAAAATATACGCTCAAGCGAATCCTGACCTCGCTGTTCACGCTGCTGGCAATTCTGCTGGTGCTGTTCATCCTGATGCAGCTGATGCCCGGTTCGCCCTTCAATGATGAAAAGCTGACGCCCGATATGCGGGCAGCCCTGTATGCAAAGTACGGCCTTGACCAGCCCATCTATATCCAGTTCTTCCGCTATGTGGGCAATATGCTCCGGGGCGATCTGGGTGTCAGCTACAATATCTCCAAAAATACGCCCATCTCCCAGCTCATCCAGTCCCGTCTGCCCATCTCCATTCAGGTGGGCGGCATGGCGGTCACGCTGGGTGCCATCGCAGGTCTGGTGCTGGGCATTCTTGCCGCTTTGAAGCGGGATACCGTGGTGGACTCCATCGCCACCATCATCTCGGTCATCGGCGTATCGGTGCCGTCCTATGTGTTCGCGCTGGCGCTGAGCTACACCTTCGGCTTTAAGTTCCGCTGGTTCCCCATGCTGTTTTCCGCCAAGGACATTTTTGGCTCCAGCGTGCTGCCCAGTATCTCGCTTTCCATGTTCACCATGGCGTCCATTGCCCGCTTTACCCGCAGTGAGATGATCGAGGTGCTGGATTCGGATTATATGCTGCTGGCCGAGAGCAAGGGCATTTCCGGCCCGGCGCTGATCTTCCGCCACGCGCTGCGCAACGCCCTGATCCCCATCATCACGGTGCTGGCACCGCTGATCGTGGATCTGATGACCGGCTCGCTGGTGGTGGAAAAGATCTTTGCCATCCCCGGCGTGGGCAGCCTGCTGGTGACAGCCATCCAGTCCAACGATTACAACGTGGTCATTGGTCTGAGCTTTATTTACAGTGCCATGTACATTGGCATCATGCTGGTCGTTGACCTGCTGTACGGCATCATCGACCCGCGCATTCGTTTGGCAAAGGGGGACGACTAAATGGCAGAAAAAGCGATCCGGCTGGGCGGCGAATCCACCGCCGATGCCATTGTCAGCGCCGTGGATGCAATGTACACGGAGCACACCTTTGCGGAAAAGGATTTTGCCCTCAAGCACAACGAGGACGAGATCAGCGTGGATACCAACTTTGCGGCGCAGAACTTCTGGAAGGAAGCGCTCATCCGCTTTTTCAATAAGAAGAGCGCCGTGCTGGGGCTTGTCCTCATCGTGATCATCGTGCTGCTGGCCGTTTTGGGCCCGGGCATGAACAGCTACACCTACTCCGGGCAGGATCTGAGCCAGAAAAACTTTGCGCCCCGCGTGCCGGGCATTGAGCAGTTCGGCATTCTGGACGGCAGCGAGAAGATGAGCACCACCACCGGAACCAAGGTGACCAACGCTTATCAGGAAAAAGACAAGCTGGACGTCTACTACTGGTTCGGCAGCGATCTGTACGGCCGCGACATCTGGACCCGTACATGGGAAGGCGCCCGGGTCTCCCTGATCATCGCGGTGGCGGCGGCCATCATTGATATGGTCATCGGCATGAGCTACGGCCTGATCTCGGGCTACTTCGGCGGCAGAGTGGATATGGTGATGCAGCGCTTTCTGGAGGTAGCCAACGGCATCCCCCGGCTGGTCATCGTCACGTTGCTGCTGCTGGTGCTACAGCCCGGCATGGTGACCATCATCTTTGCCCTGATGCTGACCGAATGGGTGGGCATGAGCCGCATTGCCCGCGCGGAGATGCTCAAGCTGAAGGATCAGGAGTTCGTTCTGGCCTCCCGCACGCTGGGCGCCGGCAGCTTCTTCATCATCTTCAAGGAAGTGCTGCCCAACATCATCGGACCCATCATCACGCAGGTCATGTTCAGCATTCCGACCGCTATCTTTACCGAGGCGTTCCTCTCCTTTGTGGGTCTGGGCATCCCGGTGCCGCAGTGTTCGCTGGGTTCTCTGATCAGCGAGCTGTACAACAGCTTCACCACCCACCCCTATCAGATCATCCCGCCCATTGTGGTCATGAGCCTGCTGATGCTCAGCTTCAACCTCGTGGCGGATGGTCTGCGCGAGGCGCTGGACCCCAAGATGAAGAGTATGTAAGGAGGAACACCCCATGCCTGAAGCAAAAAAAGAACAGGTCTTGTCGGTGCGAGACCTTGATATCACCTTTAAGACCACCGCAGGCCCGGTGCACGCCATCCGCGGCGTGAACATCGACCTGTACAAGGGCGAGACGGTCGCGCTGGTGGGCGAGTCCGGTTCCGGCAAGTCCGTCACCATGAAAGCCGCCATGGGCATTCTGGCCAAGAATGCCACCGTGAACAGCGGCAGCATCCGGTTCAGCTACCACCACGCCGACGGCAGCCCGGAGAGCGTAGACCTGCTGCAAAAGGACAAAAAGTGGATCCGCCGCCACATCAACGGCAAGCGCATCGCTATGGTGTTTCAGGACCCCATGACCAGCCTTGACCCCACCATGACCATTGGCAAGCAGATCATGGAGGGCATGCTCTGGCACTTCAAAATGCCCAAGGCGGAAGCCTACAAAAAGGCGCTGGAGCTGCTGGAAGAGGTGGGCATCACCGATGCCGAAAAGCGGATGAAAAACTACCCGCACCAGCTGTCCGGCGGTATGCGCCAGCGCGTGGTCATTGCCATTGCGCTCTCCTGCGACCCCGACCTGCTCATCTGCGACGAGCCCACCACCGCGCTGGATGTGACCATTCAGGCCAAAATTCTGGAGCTGATCCGCCGCATCCAGAAGGAGCGCGGCATCTCGGTCATCTACATCACCCACGACCTTGGCGTTGTGGCAAAGGTGGCAGACTATGTGGACGTGATGTACGCCGGCAAGATCGTGGAGACCGGCACCATCGACGAGATCTTCTACGACCCCAAGCACCCCTATACATGGGGCCTGCTGTCGGCCATGCCCGACCTTGACACCGCCGACGACCGTCTGTATACCATTCCCGGCTCGCCGCCGAACCTGCTGCACGAGAAGCCCGGCGATGCCTTTGCACCCCGCAACCGCTTTGCGCTGAACATCGACGACGAGATCGACCCGCCCATGTTCAAGATCAGCGATACCCACTATGCGGCGACATGGCTGCTGGACCCCCGTGCCCCCAAGGTGGAGATGCCGCCGGAGCTCAAGGAGCGCATTGCCCGCATGAAAGCAGAAGCAAAAAAGATCGAGGAGGCGGAATAAATGGCAGCACAGAGCACGACCCCGCTGCTGAAGGTCGAAGGACTGAAGCAGTATTTCCGCGTCAATAAGAATTTTACGGTCAAGGCGGTGGACGATGTCAGTTTTGAGATCTACCCCGGCGAGACCTACGGTCTGGTGGGCGAGTCCGGCTCGGGCAAATCCACCATCGGCCGCAGCATCATCCGCCTGTACGACCCCACTGCGGGCAAGATCACCTTTGACGGGCAGGATATCAGCGGCCGTCTGACCCATGCACAGAACAATACCCTGCGCACCCAGATGCAGATGATCTTTCAGGACCCCATGGCATCTCTGAACCCCCGCAAAAAGGTGGAGGACATCATCGGCGAGGGTCTGGATATCCACCATCTGTGCAAAACGCAGGCAGAGCGCCGCGAAAAGGTGGAAAAAATCCTTGCCAAGGTCGGCCTTGCCCCGGAGCACGCCGAGCGCTACCCCCACCAGTTCTCCGGCGGTCAGCGTCAGCGCGTGGGCATTGCCCGCGCCCTCATCATGAACCCCAAGCTCATCATCGCGGACGAGTGCATCTCGGCGCTGGATGTGTCCATTCAGGCACAGGTAGTCAACCTGATGAAGGATATCCAGCAGGAGACCGGCACGGCTTATCTGTTCATCGCCCACGACCTGTCCATGGTCAAGTACATCTCCGACCGCATCGGTGTGCTGCATCTGGGGCATCTGCTGGAGACCGGCACCACCGAGGAGATCTTCGAGCACCCCATCCACCCCTACACCCGGAGCCTGCTGTCGGCCATTCCGCTGCCGAACCCGGTGGTGGAAAAGCGCCGCGTGGCTGAGACTTATGACTATGCCACTTCCGGCATCGACTATTCCAAGGGCACCCGCCACCATGTGGAGGGCAGCCACTACGTCAAGTGCACGGATGAAGAATTTGCCAAGTGGTGTAAATAAGACCGAATCCAAGACGAGCGCTGCAGGCGGCCTTTTATAGTGCCGCCGTGCAGCGCACCGCCAAGGAGCAAAAGAATGCCCGCCCACCGGGCCGTTCTGGAGAGTGAAAACTCCAGTAAGGCAGACAATGCAAGGAAAAACACGGCTTTCCCGCCGGTGTGCAAAAAGTGTGCAAAAATGTGCAGACGGGCAAAACAAAGCCCAATGGACAAATCAACCACCGGTTTTATGGCAGGGTTTAGGACATCCGAACAGACACCGTTTGATATAGAAATGAGGTTCACCATGAACAAACTGCTTTC
>ERZ773107.2458-NODE-2458-length-13716-cov-11.058341_pt1 | contig 13716 bp, 10 predicted proteins | sample MGYA00580571_ERZ773107 | MGnify/ENA primary metagenome ERZ773107 (study PRJEB29015, sample SAMEA2737843) | human gut metagenome | biome: human gut; feature: human-associated habitat; material: faeces | place: China | collected 2012 ... | reverse complement strand
GGCGCAAACTGTAAAAGACACCCGGTGCAAAATCCATCCGCATCATGGAATGATGACATTCCTGCATTCAGAACCCGCCAGAGGCGGTCAACGGACGGAACATCAGTTTCGGGAGTTAGCGAGGTTATCTTTCGGGCATCCCGAAAAACCTCGCCCCACTCCCGAAGAGTGGAGGCAATCCGCTCCCGACGGTCGCAGATTGTAGAATAAACCGATACAGTAAAATGAATAATCAAAATGTACACAGTAACATGAATAACCCAAAGGACATAAAGCCAAGAGGCAGACCGCAGGTCGGAAGTTTGAGAAAACTCTCAAAATCCGTCACGGTAAAATTCTCCAAGATAGACTACGACCGCTTGTGCCATAGAAGCAAACAGGCAAACCGAAGCCTTGCGGAGTTCCTTCGAGAATCGGCTTTCAATGCACAGGTAGTGGCGAAGCATTCGATAGAGGAGACAACCGTAATGCGCAATCTTGTAGGAATGGCAAACAACCTGAACCAGCTGACAAAGCTGTCGCACCAGATGGGATTCCATCGTACACAAAATATGGTTGTGGAACTGCTGCTAAAACTTAAGGAAATAATGTGGCAATACAAGTCATCGGAAAGGAGGCAACCATGATTGGCAAGATAATGAAAGGCTCATCCTACGGTGGCACTGTGCGCTATGTAATGAGCAAAGACAATGCTGAAATCATCGCTTCCGACGGTGTCTTGTTGGAAAACAACCGTGAAATAACGGACAGTTTCAATTATCAGCGTATGCTTAATCCGAAGATTAAACGCCCTGTCGGGCACATAGCCTTGAGCTTCAAGCCGGAAGACAAGCCTAAACTGACCAATGAGTTTATGGCTAAAATAGCGATGGAATACATGGAAATGATTGGAATCAACAATACCCAATTCATATTGGTACGGCATCACAATACCGACAATCCCCATTGTCATTTGATCTATAACCGCATCGGATATAACGGAAAGGTAATCTCTTCCCAAGGCGATTACAAGCGGAATGAAATTGCCACCAAGAAGTTAAAGGACAAGTACGAATTAACCTATGCAGAGGACAAAAGCAAGACCAATGTGAAGAAACTGCGTCCTGTCGATCGCATAAAATACGAGATTCACAATGCGGTCAAACAGGCTTTGAAATCTTCCAAAACATGGAATGAATTCAATGATAATTTGGCTAAACAAGGCATAAAATTAGAATTTGTAAAAAGAAGCCGTGAAATAAAATCCGTCAATGATATACAGGGTATCCGCTTTGCCAAAGACGGGCTGACATTCAAGGCTTCGCAAATCAACAGAAATTTCAGTTTTGTCAAACTCAATGCCAGATTAAGTTGGAGTAAGCCGGAAACGGAGTGTGAAATTGAGCCTAAAAAGCAAAAACAAGAGCCGATAATGTCGCAGGAACAACCGCAATACTCACAAGACAATGGTTTGATTGAGGGAGGTTTGGGATTATTTATGCCATCTGACAATAGCCAACAGGATGAGCAGCGACCGTATGAAGTACTTCGCAAACGGAAGAAAAAGAAGAGGAAAGGAATAGGTTTATAAGCCCAAACCGTAATCAATTATCATAATGTAGAATTTTAAAATTAATGAAAATATGAAACAAGAAGAATTTATTGAAAGCATCTACGGATGTCTGGATAGAATCGAAAACAAAATCAACAACTTATCCATGCTACAGCCAGAAAATAAAGTTTCTGAACTTAATAACATTGTCAATGAGGAATCATTACAGGAGTTAAAACAGGATTTGAGCACAGTTAAAACAGAGTTCAAACGTAATTTTGAGGGACTTTCCTCTATCAAGAGCGACACTGCAAATCTGTTGAAACGAGCATCCATACCGGATAAGCTTGTAGAAGTCTTGTCTTCATTAAGAGATGAATATCGGCAAAGCCGGAAACAGCAGACCGATTCATCCGATAAAATCATGGAAATAATGGCGGACATGAATACAAGACAAACACAGGAAACGGAAGAACTGAAATCTTTGTTAAAAGCAACCAATGAAAATATCAAAGGTGGAATCTATAATGAGAACCACCATAGTTTCAGTATTGAGTCGCCTTTTATATTCTGGGGCTTCAGCGGAATGTTTGCTGCGATTGTCGTCTTGGCTGTCGCTCTGTATTTTGCAAAACAGCCGGACTATGACCGCATTGACAACGACCTGAAGTACCGTTACATCAAGATGAAAGGCGAAGCATCACCAAATAGAATTAGAGACTTGGAAAATATCTTTGAACTCAACAGGAATAACAACAAGATCCGCCAAATGCGTGAAGATGTAGAAGCTTACGAAGAAGCTGTACACAAGCGAGCCGCCCTTGCCGAACAAGCCCACCTCAAAGAACAGGCTGCAAAGGAACAGGAAAACAAGGCTAAATTCATTAAGAACAAGCCCATTCAATCGGACAAATCTAAGAAGTGAGCGCATAGGAATAATGTGCAAACATACACGGCTTTTCATTTTGGATTAAATGAAAAAGCCGTGATGTCATATCTAATATACTCTCACAAATTAATTGTAATGTCGTTAATTTTATTTATCCACAAACGTCTGTTTCATCAAGGTAAGTATAAATAACCCTTTTCCAATCGGTAAGTTTCATTTTGTAATAAAACTTTTGAAAATCATTCATGCAAGAGCAAATGATTTGCATGCGATTTTGTTCATCTGCTACCATAGAATCAATGAGTAACTTAACTGATTGATCAGAAATAACATTTGAAAGGATACCGACAACTTCAACTTTTTGGGAAGGGGTTGTTGTCGGTGCTGATATTGGCATTTCTTCCTCGGATTTATCAATCTGGTCAGTTTCCTTCAATCGAGGGAAGTGTACCTTTATCATATTGAAAAAGGGAAGCATATCATCCCTCTTGAAAAGCACAAATTTATCACCATTTGAAAGTTCGGCGGAGTCAATTCTACCTAATTGAACGTTGCTTTGCAAGTCCTTGAAACTATAAAAAGAAACATAGGATTTTACGTTTAGACGTTGACGAACTTTTAGTGGGTCCCAGCAGACAAATACATCATTATCCATATCGTATCCAAGGAAAAGGAAATCTATGCCAGAAGATTTTACTTTGTCGAATATAGGACGTTGCGGTAGCTGAGCTCGTTGATCATTAAGCGGATATGGATTACCTTTGTGTGAAATACATTTGAGATAAATGTAGTATTCGTGTCCGTCAATGCTAATGTGTAAAATATCATTTCGAGAAATGATATTAAGCCCTGCATAATGTGCAAATCCCGAAAGGAATTTGTCGTATAAAGCAGCCCCTTTTAAATACTGTTGTTTCGCCATAGACTATAAAGATTTAAACAGGACACTGTCTTGGTAGAAAGAGTCGACAGGTGAAACATCGCTAAGATCTGACCGGAAATGAATGGCAGAAACTTCCGCTGGAACATTTGCTATATTGATAGAGGGTATAGAGGCGTAATCAAAGAACCGTAAACTATCAAGGCTGACATTTTCATCAAAGAACATGTTGGAAACTTCTTCGATATGCGAACCAATCGTTTGGGTTGTTTCTTCGCGGAGTTTAAACAGAACATCAACGTCAGAAATAGAAGAACTAATTTCGTCTACAAGGTCAAAAATAGTTTTACCTACTCCAGTTTGCGAAACAAACATTGAAGCGATGAGCAATCTTGATCCTTTATTAGGGTTGAGTTGTTCAAGAGAAAATGTATGTTCTCGTTTAGTCCCATTAGTAGATTTGACTTCTACTTTATCAGAACCATCGTTAAAGTCGAATTTATCCTCAGGAACAACGTGCCAGGAGCGAATAAGGTATGACGGATTTGAGGCTCGCTTAATCAAAATTAGCTCAGCCCAAAGACCTCTAACTACTTCTTTAGAAATTGATTTTACACTCGTAAAGAGGCTTATCAATTTTGATACTTCGGCTTTCAATATATTGACGGTAGGCTTGTCCTCCAACCGGCATAAAAGTAGAAAAACTACTTCCAGAAAATATTTTTGGAAGTCAGGATTTTGTGAACTTAACTGTATTATCGAAAATGTACCTTGAATATCTGACTCGGTAGTAGTGTCGGAAATGGTACATCGGCGATTAAACAAGACTTTGAAAAGTCGAAGGTTAATATCTGAAACACGCTCAGATGAAGAACAAGCGATGAAAAATATAGGGTAACCTTCCGAGGTTATGCCTAAACGATGTGAAGAAGTTTCAGAAATTACAACAGCATTAAAGCCACTCTTAGTATGAGGCCGGGCTTTAAGTTCTCTGAACTTCTCAAGCAAGTTAATATTATTCAGAGTCATCATCTTCCACAGGTTTGTCGAGCCTTATAAAATCTTCACCGATAGCGGGTGGATAGTAGAAAGCGAGGTTAAACAAATCTTTCTTACCATATTGTACTCCGGGGTCATCGAGAATAATATGGTGAAACTGAACCGATACTACAGAATTTGAGCAGAATTCTTTATCACCTGGATAAGAACCATTGTCAGCTCGACCGGCTTGAAGGTTATTAGGCTTATTCCCCTTAATTTTACGGCTACGGAAATTTCTTGAAGTTTCCGTTTGATAAGCCATTTGATAGACATCTATCGCCCCAATATTTTCGAAATCCTTCATGTATTGAAGGTATTGGATAGTAACAATTTTTCTTGTAATATTCGGTACATCCATGTACTTGAACTCACGGAAAAATTTAATAAATTCACCAATAGGTACTAATGCGTGACGATGATTTCTAATTTCGTTGCCATATTCGCTGCATGGGATAAAAGATTCTATGTGGCTGAGGAAGTCAACACAGAGTCTTTTGTTCTCTTGCATACAATTGAGTGATAACATCTGTCTCCAGCCAATAAGTTTATCTCTTACCAAATTATTAGATAGAATGTTTGTACGGGTCGGATTGAGTAAATCAGAAAGAAGCATTGTTATAGAATGTTTGCTGAACTCAGCAAGCGTATGGCATTGCTTTAAACTCGACCGCAAAACTTCTTCATGCTCGACATAAGCGGTATATTCGTCTTTACTCTTAGCACTGAGAAACACCCGGCATACGTCAATGTATGGCATCTTATATCCAAAAAATCGGCATCGTTGCTCAATGGTGTCAGCAGTTGAGCGTCCGGCAGATGTACGAGGCATATAGGATATTGAAAGTTTCTCAATAGTGAATCCTCGGTTGAGCATATCTGCACCGATTAAAATATGCCCTTTCTCAGCATTCCAATCAATGGTATTCTCGCCGTCACCTTGAACCAAATGGCATTGTGTCCTAAGTATAGTGCGCGGAATTAATAGAAGGACTTCCTCAAAAGAAGGAGGATTTTCCATGTATTGAGTTATACTATCGAATGACTGTTTAAGAGACTGGATATAGAGATCTTTGCCAGGGTCGCCTTGAGGAGCACGAAGAATTTCCAAATAATACTGTAAGTTATTTGAAATCCAGTGCTCGAAAATTTCGTTGGTATCTCTGCGACCGTCAATGTGGACCATCATAGAAAGGAATGGCTGACGCTTTTCTTTGATGACAACAATGGCTACACTGATAATGAATTGCCTTAAAGCCTCCATTAAAGAGGCTGGTATTTCAGTTAAAGGATTGCGGCTGTAATGATAAATTTCTTCATCTGGGATAATGGAGAGCAAGTTACACTCCGTATTATTGAAGAAATATTTACCACCCGTATATCCTTTGCCTGGAGTCAAGACAGTATGGTATTTGGGAGAAAGAATGTCGTTATTGTCAATAAGGAACGCCGCTTGCGGAGTGGCAGTATATTGAATATATGAATGATTTGGCAGAGTTTTCTTCAATCGTAAGATTGCGCTATAAGTTCTGCTAAAATCATCATCTTCCCAATCTTCTTTTCCTGCATTCTTCTTTGCAAAAGTGTTGAAACTTGCTTGGTCAGCCTCATCATCAATAATAATGACACCAAAATTCTTAACAATATTTTTGATTTCGGGATCTTCAAAAATCTGAGCTAAAGAATTTATATGCTTATAATGTTTAAGGATAGGAAAAAGAAGAACTTCTTGCCCTATCTCCATAAAATTCTTTATGCGGTTGCGATCTGAGATGCTTGGGTCTGTGAAAATTTTGTAGTATTCGTTTTCGTCAAAAAGAAGATCTTGACGCAAGCGAGAAGAAGTCTGCTCTTTGAGATTAGTCTTAGTGCCAGTAAGATAAATGACTATACGCCAATTATTATCAGCAGCAAGTGCTGTTAGAGTAGTGAAAGATAATGTCTTTCCACTCTGAACATAACCAACAGCAATGTTGGTTATAGATTCTTGATTACCGGGAAGAATACAATGAGAAAGAATATCTTGTGCTTCTTCTATTATTGTGAGTTTGCTGTCCTCATCAATCTTTTCTTGGCTATTTATAAACGCCATAGTGCGTTCTCCAATGGACGGCATAAAGTAGTCCTTTGGAGGGTCTTGTACTATATCAGTTATGGAAATAATTTCTGTCATATCAGGCCGAAAAGTTGATTGAACTTATTTCTAAAAGCTGTAGCCGAAGGTGTGCCGGATTGCAATAGAAGAAGTTCTGTTACTACCAAATTTTTATTAAAATTAACGCTTATGGTAAGAAAAATTCTACTATCGTTAATTGCCGTTTTGGGACTTTGTGTATATGGATTCGCCCAAAACCGGCAGGTTTCCGGTAAAGTTGCCGATGCGGAGGGTAAGCCTGTCGCGGGCGCAACCGTTATGGTCGACGGCACGTCGACCGGTACGACCACGGGCACGGATGGTAAATTCACCATCGCCGCACCCGCCGACGCTACGCTGGCGGTTTCGTTCATCGGTTACGAGACCCGGAAAGTGGCTGTCGCCGGAAAGACGCATGTCGAAGTCGTGATGCACGAAGATGCGCAGGCCATCGAGAATGTCGTGGTGACCGCTTTCGGCACGACGACGAAAAAAGACCTTACGGGATCAATCGCCACCATCCGCGGCGAGGAGCTTGCGAAGCGTCAGGTTTCGACCGTTTCGAAAATGCTCGAAGGAGCGGTTCCCGGCGTGCAGCTGACTACGGCCACCAACCAGCCCGGTACGGACGCTGCGATCTACGTCCGCGGCGTCGGTTCGCTCAATGCGGGCACCGGCGCGCTGATCGTGCTCGACGGCTCGCCCTATCAGGGCAGCCTGTCCGACATCAACCCGGCCGACATCGAGTCGATCTCCGTGTCGAAGGACGCCACGGCCAACTCGCTCTACGGTTCGCGCGCCGCGAACGGCGTGGTTTTCATCACGACCAAGCGCGGCAGCCTGGACAATCCCACGATCAGCGTCGACACGCGATTCGGTATCAACACCCGCGCTGTCCCCGAGTATGACATCATCACCGATCCGGGCGAATACCTCGAGGCGCAGTGGCGCACGATGCGCGACACGAAGTGGGCGTCAAGCCCCGAAGAGGGAGGCGGCGATCTGGCTGCCGCGGCGCTCTATGCCTCGCAGGAGGTGCTGGGGGCACACGGAAATTACAACCCCTACAAATATTTGTCGACCTACCTGATCGACCCTGCGACCGGCAAACTCGACCCGTCGGCCCGGCGCATGTACAGCGAGCGCCTGCAGGACGAACTCTTCAAGACCGGATTCCGCAACGAGACGAACGTTTCGGTCAGCGGCGGGAACGAGAAGTCCGACTATTTCATCTCGCTGGGTTACCTCAAGGACGAATCCTATGTGATCGAATCGGATTTCGAGCGTTACAGCGCTCGTGTGAACGTCAACACCAAGCTCCGCACGTGGATCAAGGTGGGCGCCAACCTCTCCTATGCCCACACGGTGCAGAACAACATTCTGGAGGGCAGCAGCCTCGCTTCGTCGGCGTTCGCCACGGCGCGTTCGTGGGAGCCGGTTTTTCCGGTCTACGCCCGCGATGCCGAGGGGAAAATCAAGTATGACGAAAACGGCGACAAGGTCTACGACCTGGGTACGGGGCAGACCGACGGCACGACGACCCGTCCCGGAACCTCGGGCCAGAACATCATCGCCACGCTGAAGATGGACACGCGCGACATCAAACGCAACAACTTGCAGGGCCGCGCTTACGGGGAGATCTATTTCCTGCGCGACTTCACCTTCACCTCGAGCATGTCGCTGGGCTATCGCGCCTCCGACGAACTGCTGTTCTATAACCCCACGATCGGCGACGGACGCGGTTCCAAGGGCCGGATCAACAAAAAGTCTACGGACGTTTACGATCTGAACCTGATCCAGATGCTCAATTACAAAAAATCCGTCGGACGCCACAATATCAATGCGCTGATCGGGCATGAGTACAACAGCTGGGTGCGCGATTACGCCGAGGTCGAGAAGACGAACATTTACGATCCCAAGAATCCGCAGCTGAACAACGCCGGCGAGATGGGGTCGATCAACGGCTATCAGGACGTGCTGCGCATTCAGGGTTTCTTCGGCAAACTGGAGTACAACTACGACAACCGTTATTATTTCTCGGGCGGTATCCGCCGCGACGGAACCTCGCGTTTCAAATACAATCCCTGGGGCACGTTCTGGTCCGTCGGCGCTTCGTGGCGCATCGGAGCCGAGAAGTTCATGGAGAGTACGCACAGCTGGCTTTCGGAGCTGAAACTCCGCGCCACGTACGGTACGCAGGGTAACGAGGACCTGGCCAACTACTATCCCTATACCGACCAGTATACGGTTACCATTTCCGAAGGCAAGCTGGGTACGGAGATCTATTACTACGGCAATCCCGATCTGACGTGGGAGAAGCAGAGGACGTTCGATCTGGGTCTGGACGTGGGTCTGCTGAACGACCGCATCAACCTGACGATGGACTACTTCATCCGCGTGTCGGACGGTCTGCTCTTCAAGCGTACGAAGGATATTTCGACGGGCCGCGCCTACGACTGGTACAACGTCGGCAAACTGCGCAATTCGGGCTTCGAATTCGACTTGAACGTCAAGCTCATCCAGAAAAAGGACTGGTACTGGGACATGTCGGTCAACGGTTACACCTATGCCAACAAGATGCTCAACCTGCCCGACGAGTACAAAGTCTCGGGCATGCCCAACGGCAACCAGCGCATTTACGAAGGCAAGGACATCTACCGCTGGGAGATGCGGCAGTTCGCAGGTCTGGATGAGAAGGGCAACTCGCTTTGGTACATGGATCAGGATATTCTGGACGACGCCGGCAACGTTGTCGGCGTGGAAAAAGTCACGACCGGCGATGCTACCGAGGCCACGCAGTACCTGCTGGAGAAGAGCGCGCTTCCCGATTTCACGGGCGGCCTGAACACCACGCTGCGTTGGAAGAGCCTCGACCTGACGATTATGACCAACTTCCAGTTCGGCGGCTACGGCTACGATTACGACTTCTCGGCGTTCAGCAGTGCGAATTTCCCGATGAACCGTCTGAAGAACTATGCCGACGCCTGGAATCCGGAGACCGGGAAAGGTTCGGCGCCGATCTGGAACACGAACGACTCGAACATCAACGCTTCGTCGGATCGTTTCCTGATCAGCAAAACCTACTTCAACCTGCGCAACATCACGCTGGGCTACACCTTCCCGGCGAACTGGATGAGCAAGATCGGCATCAAGAGCGTTCGCGTGTACTTCGCCTGCGACAACGTCTTCTTCGCATCGAAGCGCAAGGGCTACGATCCCCGTACGAGCATGGGCGGTCAGGGCGCGACGGTCGCTTTGAACAGCGTGGACGGTACGTATTATTCGCCGATCCGCACCACTTCGGTAGGTCTCAATATTAACTTCTAAGCAGCGACATTGATATGAAAAAAATACTGATATTTTTAATGAGCGCGGCAGTTGCGGTATCCTGCAGCGACGATATCTTCGACGTGGACCCTTCGGGAAAAGTCTCTTCGGAGACCCGTGACGAGGTGGCCAAGGAGGACCCGGACAAGGTGCTTCAGGGTATCGAGGCGTCCATTTACACCCACTATGCCACCTATTACAAGAACGACCTTCAGTGGCTGACCGGTTTCAATGGATTCGAACTTGCGTTCGGCATGGCCGGGCAGGACATGACCCTGCTGCTGCAACACAGCATGAACCTTTACATGTACATCAACGACTACTGGCAGGAGGAGTATACGCCGACTTTCAACGTGTGGAACATGTTCTACATTCCGATCGCCACGGCCAATGAGATTCTCGCGACGGCGACCCTCGACGCTTCCGCCGAGTCGGAGACGATGAAGGCCTACCGCGCCCGTGCGCTGACCTCCCGCGCGTTCGGCTACTACCACCTGATCAACGTGTACCAGTATCCCTACTCGGCGGCGAACAAGGACCTTCCGGGCGTGCCTCTGGCCACCGAGGAGACCCTTGGCCAGAATCTGCCGCGCGCCACGATGGAGCAGGTCTACAAACGCATTACCGACGACCTGGACGAAGCGCTGCGTATTTTCGAGGAGATCGGATACGACGACACCGGTTCCCGGACCGATTTCGACGCCAGCGTGGCCGCCATTCTGCGCGCCCGTGTCGCATTGGTCATGGAGGACTGGGGGAAAGCCGTCTCGTTGGCCGACGATATTCTGGCCAAATACACGCTCGTCTCCAAGGAGAACTACAACAACGGCTTCAACCGTATCGAGAACGTTCCGAGTCTGATCTTCGGCTTCAAGATGACGGCCGACAACTGCCAGACATGGGCTACCTGGTGCTCGCAGATGGACCCTTACATGAGCGGTTATGCGGGTATGTGGGCCGAGCGTCCGATCCACTCCTACCTCTATGCGCGTCTGAATCCGACCGACGTGCGTCGCGGCTGGTGGCTCAACAAGACGGACAATCCGGACCCGGACGCTGCGACGAGCGGTTATGCCTGCCTCCTGCCTTCCAACCTGCCCAATACGCTTGCTTCGGGCGTGAAAGCGCGTTCGGAGTACGTCTCGGTCAAGTTCCGCAGTTACAACGGCGACTGGAACAATACCGATCTGATCTATATGCGCGCCGAAGAGGCCGTCTTCATCAAGGCTGAAGCCGAGGCGCACAGCAACATCGCCGCGGCCAAGAAGACGCTCAAGGATTACGTGACGACCTACCGCGATCCGGGTTATGACATCACGGCCGCTTCGCTCGACGATGTCGTCGAGGAGATCATTCTTCAGAAACGTATCGAGATGTGGATGGAGGGCGCTCTGGAGTGGCTCGACCGCCGGCGTCTGAATATGCCGATTGATCGTCGGGACGATGCCGCGATGACGGCGGCAGGCGTTGCGAACAACCACATTTACAAAGCCATGTGGGAGCAGAACGAATCCGGCATGCGGTTCCAGCTGCCGCGTTCCGTCGTGATTGCCAACCCGGAAATCGGCGAGGCGAACCAGAATAAAACGAATTAAGCGTCTCTGTATCATGCCTGTCAAGTCCGCTGTCCGTTTGGGCAGCGGACTTTTTTCTGATTTCCGGGTCGGTCGTTTTTTGCCGGGCCGGGAAAAATTTACCGACAAAATTGCATGAGGCATTTGCAGTATTAAATTTTTTGCTTATCTTTGCACCACGATAACAGGGAATACCCCGTTTTTCGCGGATGGTGCCATAGCTCAGTTGGTAGAGCAAAGGACTGAAAATCCTTGTGTCCCCGGTTCGATTCCTGGTGGTACCACAAAGAAAATCAACCACTTACAGCAATGTAGGTGGTTTTCTTTTTGTCTTTTCCGTAGCGGTTTTACGGTGGTTTAAGGCTTTGAGTTAAACCGAGAGTTAAACCAAAAATCACTATGGATGCAGGTGTTAACATTCTCTGTTACAAATCAAAAACTCTTGCCAACGGCGCACATCCGCTGATGATTCGTGTCTGTAAAGACGGAAAGAAGAAATACGTTAGTCTTGGTGTGTCTGTTTTACCGCAGTTTTGGGATTTTACGAAGAACCAGCCGAAAAAGAATTGTCCCAACAAGGCATATATCGAAAAGATTATTGCGGACAAGAGTAGCGAGTTTGCCGAGCGCATCATCGAACTGAAAGCAGAGAAGAAAGAATTTACGGCTACAACGCTAACCGAACATCTAACAGACGGCACCCGTGCAAAACGCACCGTTGGCGAGGTGTTTTTATCACAAATCGAGAACTTGAAGCAAACGGGGCGAACGGGCTATGCGCTTTCGCACAGAGAGGTCTACAATTCCTTGTTGAAATTCAACGGACATCTGAATATCTACTTTTCAGAAATTGATACCGTTTGGTTGAAACGCTATGAAACTTGGTTGCGGGGACAAGGTTTTTCAGAAAATACAATAGGTCGCCGATTCCGCACTTTACGGGCTGTCTATAATGTAGCCATTGAGGAAAAGTGTGTGAAAGCGGATTATTACCCGTTCAAATCCTACAAGGTTTCCAAACTGCACCAAGCGACGGCAAAGCGAGCCATAAGTAAGGCGGACATCATGCGGATTATCGAATACCGCAGTAATGATTTCTACAAGCAATTTGCAGTCGATTTGTTTGCGTTCGGTTACTTTATGGGCGGGATTAATTTCGTGGACATAGCCTACCTCAAAACCGATAATATCGTGGATGGACGACTAATCTACACCCGACGCAAAACGCATAAGTTGATTAGGCTACCTTTACAGCTTAAAGCGCAGGAGATTATAGAGCGTTACCGACAAGATGGTGCGCTCTTTTTGTTTCCTATACTTTCTGCATTTCATAAAACCGAGCAACAGCAACGTAACCGCGTTCACAAAGTCATTTCCAAAGTGAACGAGCGACTGAAAGAGGTAGGGAAAGAGTTGGAAATACCTATCGACTTAACGACCTATGTTTCGCGGCATAGTTTCGCCACAGTCTTAAAACGAGAGGGTGTAAGCACGTCGATAATTTGTGAATCATTAGGCCATAGTTCTGAAAAGGTTACCCAAATCTATTTGGATAGTTTCGAGAACTCTCAAATCGACGCGGCGATGCAGAACTTGTTGTGACTGCCGTTATCGAGAAAAGAGGTGCCCGGCTTCGCCGTGGCACCCCTTTTCTCTCTTGCTTGCGTGAGTAAAGCGAGAAAGGTTGCGATTCTTTTTTGTGCTGACGCAACCTCTGTTTTTACCGTTACTCGGCATTTGCTTCACTCTCGGCGGACTTTTCCTTACCGTCGGTCAGCGGTTCTGCGAACATTTGGATTTTCGTGCCGAGGACGCTCTCGACGCCGTACTCCATCACTCGGCGCATTACGGTTTTACCCTCGAATACCACGTGCTCGGCCACGTTTTCGCTCTTTAATCCGTTCTTTCGGCAGTACTCCCCGAAATCCATTAGGTTGGTCAATTTGCGGGCTTCGTTCTTAATGTCGTAACTTGCCCGCTTGGGGTCGCCGTAGGTGCGTTCTGCGGCCTCTTTTAGGCACATCCGCTTTGTTTCGGTGTTCTGCAAGGCCGACGGCAGGTTGTTGAACATCCGCCTTGCGACGGTCAATGCCGACCAAATCGGCGCACTCGGTGCACGACGGCGCGAGGTCGAATTTGTCTGCGGCTCTTTCTGCTCGGTGGCAGGGGCAGTCAGGATGGTTGCGGCAGGAGCCGTTACTTGGTTGGTTGCAGCGACCTCGGCTGCGGGAATGATAGCATTTGCCATATCTTTTAAGTACTCCCTTACGGGAGGGGCTAAAATTATTCTGCATCCCTTGCCCAAGCGTTTGCAGGTCGTCGGGTTTATCCCTTTCGACACTA
>ERZ773107.2456-NODE-2456-length-13723-cov-7.475051_pt1 | contig 13723 bp, 10 predicted proteins | sample MGYA00580571_ERZ773107 | MGnify/ENA primary metagenome ERZ773107 (study PRJEB29015, sample SAMEA2737843) | human gut metagenome | biome: human gut; feature: human-associated habitat; material: faeces | place: China | collected 2012 ... | reverse complement strand
TCCACAATGACAAAAGGTCGCCCTTTTTCAATTTATTGTATCATTTTGTTTCTTTACGCCGAAGCGAGAAAGAAGAATCACATTTTGTTACAATGCGGTATCTGCCTTTCACAAAAATGGCGACAGATATCCCTCTTGGCCTTTCAAAAGCCTTCCGATGGGTATCCCATAAGTTCTGTGACATTATCGGGTGTAATCACAATCACATCACCAAACCTACAAAAACACAAATCCGAACGCATCTACAAAAAGTATGCGTTCGGATTTTTCAGTATGGTGCACAATTAGCGACCGGTCCCCGCGAGGCGAATGCAAGCGCTTGCGCGACGCATGAGCCAGCCCCGAAGGGGATGGTACAGCCCCTTTTCCGGCCAATCAGGCCGTGGAGGGACTTGCGCTCTAAAAATGGTCCACTGCACCGTTTTGCCCGCCGGCACGCAGGGCGACACATTCGCATAATGGGGAAAGGAATGAAAGTGCGTGCAGTTCCCATTTTGCCAGCAACTGCAAAAAACGAAAAAATCGCGGCCAATGGGAAATTGGCTACGGGGAAATTGAAACATTCTGAAAACAGCAGGATTTATTCTGTTTTTTCTCAAAAAAATTGCCCTCTCCCCTGCCAAATTCCAGAAAGCGGCAGGAAAAGTGGGCATCAAGTTGGGGAAACCGTCCTAAAATGGTTGGACAACACTGTAAAACCGTGTTCAAAAATTGGCTGTCGAAACCGTCAATTTTCAACGATACAACAAATAAAAAAGACTGTGACATCTTTTTCATCACAGTCTTTTGGTGGGAGCTGGTGGATTCGAACCACCGAAGCATTAAGCAGCAGATTTACAGTCTGTCCCCATTGGCCACTCGGGAAAGCTCCCATATTTTGTTTTGTATCCGCCGTGTCTCCCGGCGACGTATGTTATTATAGCAAAGCGCCACGCAAATTGCAAGCCCTTTTTTGAATTTTTTTAAAGTTTTTTCAAAAAAGTCCGTTTTGCACACAGCAGCGCGGAAAATCTTTTCTTGACATACGGTTTCGGTTAGCGTACATTTATAGTATACTAAAATTCTGCATCAGGAGGGTTTTACTATGGCAATTCGTGTTGGTATTCTGACTTCCGGCGGCGACTGCCCCGGTTTGAACGCCACGCTGCGCGGCGTGGCCAAGGCGCTGTACCACCGCATGGGCGACAAGGTCGAAATTGTAGGCATTATGAACGGCTATGACGGCCTTATCAACGGTAACTACCGCGAGATGTCCCCGGACGAATTTTCCGGCATCCTGACCGTGGGCGGCACCATTCTGGGCACCAAGCGTACCCCCTTCAAGAAGATGCGCGTGGTCGAGGACGACAAGGTGGACAAGGTTGCCGCGATGAAGAAAAACTACCGCGCTGCCAAGCTGGACTGCCTGCTCTGCTTAGGCGGCAACGGCACCCACAAGACGGCAAACCTCCTCAGTCAGGAGGGGCTGAACATCATTGGCCTGCCCAAGACCATCGACAATGATATCTACGGTACCGACGTTACCTTCGGTTTCCACACGGCAGTGGACATTGCCACCGAGGTCATCGACCGCATCCACACCACGGCGGGCAGCCACAGCCGCGTGATGTGCATTGAAATTATGGGCAACAAGGCGGGCTGGCTGACGCTGTACGCCGGTATTGCGGGCGGCGCAGACATCATCCTGCTGCCCGAGCTGCCCTATGACATCAAGAAGGTAGCCACTGCCGTGGAGAACCGCGCCAAGGCTGGCAAGAACTTCTCGATTCTGGCTGTGGCCGAGGGCGCGTTCTCGCTGGAGGAGGCCAAGATGAAGCGCAAGGAGTGGACCGCCAAACGCGTCGAGGCCGGTTACACCACCGCCACCGCCCGCATTGCCAAACAGATTGAGGAGATGACCGGCGCCGAGACCCGCATCTGCGTGCCCGGCCATATGCAGCGCGGCGGCAGTCCCAGCGCCTATGACCGCGTGCTGGCCACCCAGTTTGGCTCCTATGCGGCCGGTCTGGTTGCGGACGAGCACTACGGCGTGACCGTTGCCATGGTCAACCGCCACGTAACCGCCAACCCGCTGGCCGACATTGCCGGTAAGACCCGCGGTGTGCCCGGTGACTGCGATATGCTCAACGTTGCCCGCGCCATGGGCATCAGCTTGGGCTGATGCCTGCCAACAGTCTATAACAAAACAGCTCCCTGCCGCAAGGGAGCTGTTTTTTATTCCAGATAAAAGTCCCGCATCGCCGCCAGCTTGTCGGCGGTCAGGCCGAACTCTGCCGCAAAGTAGGCTTCATAGCTGGGGTAGCGCTGCAAAATTGCATCAATCGCCCCCGCGCCCATCGGCTCACTGACGCCCTCAACCGGCAGCAGCAGCTCCTGCTCATCGGCGGGCTTATCGGCCAGAAAGCACTCAATGATTTTCCGGCGGTAGCGGTTTGTCAGCATATAGTCGGCCAGCGCGTCCTCCCGCGAGACACCCAGCGCCAGCAGAATCAGCATTGCCCCGATGCCGGTGCGGTCCTTGCCGCAGGAGCAGTGGAACAGCAGCGGCACACGGCGCTGCTCCAGCAGCGCAAACAGTGCGCGGTAGGCCGGGTTGCCAAAAGGCATCTGTGCGTATAGTACACTGAACCAGTAAAAATCGTGTACCGGGTGGCCGACACTGCGCTCATAGGCGTCCTTCTCCTGCTGTATCCGCGCAATGCCACGGCTGGAAAAGTCCATCTCGCTGCCATCGGCGTTGCGCATACCACAGACCCGCTGGTAGTGGGCCCCGCGCACCGCGGGGTCCGGGTGCTGGTCGCTCTCCCCTTCACTGCGCAAATCCAGAATTTCCTTCAGACCGAGGCCCTCCAGCTTTGCCCGGTCGGCAGCGCTGGTCAACGTATCCAGATTGCCGCCGCGGTAGAGCAGGCCGCGCCTGACATACCGCCCATCGGCCGTGGGGTAGCCGCCCAGCTCACGGAAATTTTCCGCGCCCTCAAATGGAATTTCCGCCCCGGGGGTGAATCCTGTCTGCATAGTGTGTCTCCTCGTTTGTGTCGGTATTGTTTTTATTATAGCACAGCCCGGCGCATTTGGGTAGTCTATGCCAAAAGGCCGCCCCGTCCGGGGCGGCCTTCGTACAACAGCGTGTTATTCTTCTACGTAGTCCTTCTTGAGCAGGCTCAGGATGACAGCACCCACCGCACTGCCGACGGCCAGCGCCACAACGTAGAGCAGCGCATGGTCAACGACCGGGAACACGAAGATGCCGCCGTGCGGGGCACGCAGGGCGCAGCCAAACACCATAGACAGTGCACCAGACAGTGCCGAGCCGATGATGCAGCTGGGCAGGACGCGCAGTGGGTCAGCCGCCGCATAAGGGATTGCGCCCTCAGTGACGAAGCAGAGGCCCATAACGTAGTTGACGATGCCATTGCGGCGCTCATCGGGGCTCCACTTCTTGGGGCAGAAGGTGGTGGACAGTGCAATCGCGATGGGCGGAACCATACCGCCGACCATAACCGCGGCCATAACCTCGTAGTTGCCCATCGCCAGTGCCGCTGTGCCAAAAACGTAAGCTGCCTTGTTGAAGGGGCCGCCCATATCAATGCTCATCATACCGGCCACAATCGCGCCCAGCAGCACCTTGGACGTGCCGCCCATCGCTTTCAGCCAGTCGGTCATTGCCGTGTTGATGATGCCCATAACCGGGTTGACGCCGCACATAACCAGACCGGTGACGAGGATACCGCCCAGCGGGTAAATCAACATCGGGCGGATGCCGTTCAGACTGGCGGGCAACTTCTCGGTGATTTTCTTGAGGAACTGGACGATATAGCCCGCTGCAAAGCCGGCCAGCAGTGCCGCCAGGAAGCCGCCGGAAATGCCGGTGGTCTCGCCGCTGGCCAGCCCTGCAAAGTTGGTGCCGTTCATAGCCAGCACGCCGCCCGCAAAGCCGACAGCCAGACCCGGGCGATCCGCGATGGACATAGCGATAAAGCCCGCCAGAATGGGCAGCATATAGCCGAAGGCCGCACTGCCGACCGTCTTGAAGAAGGCTGCCACAGGCGTGTTCATACCGAAGTTGGATGGGTCAATCGTGTAATCGTCCAGCAGGAAGGCCAGCGCAATCATAATGCCGCCGCCCACAACGAAGGGCAGCATATGGGAAACACCGTTCATCAGGTGCTTGTACAGGCTGTGGGCAAAGGTATCGTTTGCGCCGCCCGCGCTCTGCTGGGTCTTGGCCCCGGCCTCGGCGTGGTAGATGGGGGCTTCGCCGTGGGCAATCTTCTTGATGAGCTCCTCCGGCTTATGGATGCCGTCATCCACGCGGGCAAAGATGACCGGTTTGCCGTCAAAGCGGGCGGTCTCGACGTTCTTGTCCGCCGCAATAATAATGCCGTCGCAGGCGGCGATTTCCTCTGCCGTCAGCACGTTCTTGGCACCGTCCGAGCCGTTGGTTTCCACCTTGGTGGGCAGACCCAGCTTATCGCCCATCTTGGTCAGGGCCTCCGCCGCCATATAGGTGTGGGCAATGCCGTTGGGGCAGGCTGTGACCGCCAGCACGCGGTAGCCATTCTGGGGGATTTCCTGCTGGGTAAAGCTCTCCTCCCCGAACTGGGCCTCCTCCTGCGCGTCAATGGCATCCAGAAACTCTGCGGGGGTTCTGGCGGCGCGCAGCTTGGCCACAAAGTCCTCGTTCATCAGCATCTGCATCATACGCGCCAGCATATCAATGTGCAGGCTGCCGTTTTCCGGCGCGGCAATGGCAAATAGCAGATCAGTCTTGCCCTCATCGTCGGGGTTATACTGGACCGGGCTGCTCAGCCGCAGCGCCGCAAGGCTGGGGCGGGTCACGCAGGCGGCGCGGGCGTGCGGCACCGTGATGCCGTTGTCCACATAGGTGGACGCCTCCGCTTCGCGGGCATAGAGGGCCTTTTTGTAGGCGTCCGCATCGGTAATGTTGCCGTGGGTTGCCTGCAGTGCAACGAGCTTGTCAAGGATAGCCGCCTGATCCGGCGCAGCAATATCCAACGCGATGGACTGGGCAGTGAACAGTTCCGTGATACGCATAAGTAAGGTCTCCTTCTTTATATACTTAACTCAAATGGTTTTGAGCAGCTTCTCAATGTCCTGCCGCGTGGCCAGCCCCAGACTGAAGGCTGTGGCACTGCCGCAGGCCGTGCCAAGGCGCAGCGCCGTGTCATAATTGCCGCCGCTTTGCTGGTAGCCCGCCACAAAACCGGCCACCATGCTGTCCCCCGCGCCAACGCTGTTAACCACCGTTCCCTTGGGGCAGCCGATGCGGTGGACGCCGCCCTGCTCGTCCAGCAGCAGCGCACCATCGCCCGCCATGCTGACCAGCACGTTGCGTGCGCCCTTCTCCTGCAGCATTTTTGCCGCCGTAACAACCTCGTTATCGTTCGTCAGCTTGATGCCCACAATCTCGCTCAGCTCGTGGTTGTTGGGCTTGATGAGGAAGGGGCGGTAGCGCAGCACATTTACAAGCAAATCGCGTGTGGCATCTACCACAGCACGGACGCCGCGCCCCTCCAACCGGGCCAGCAGGCGCTCATAGGTGGTCTGGGCCAGACTGGCCGGGATGCTACCCGCCAGTATCAGAATGTCATCCTTCTGCAGCCGGTCGAGCTTTGTCTCCAGCGCCTGCATGGCGCCTTCCGGGATGTCGGGGCCCGCGCCGTTCAGCTCGGTCTCCTTCTCGGCCTTGATTTTTACGTTGATGCGCGTCATACCGTGCTCCAGATGGACGAAATCGGTTTTCAGCCCCTGCGCGGCCAGACCGCGCTCCAGCCAGGCACCGGTCTCCCCCGCCACAAAGCCGAGGGCCACGCTCTCGCAGCCAAGTTCGGCCAGCACGCCGGACACATTGATGCCCTTGCCGCCCAGCACGCAGTCCTCACCTCTGGCGCGGTTGACATCCCCCACCTTCAGTTCGCGGTCAAGCCGTACAACGTAGTCAATGGCCGGATTGAAGGTCACTGTGTAAATCATAGCTCTGTCTCCTTTACCAGTGTCAGCTGTTTGTATTTCGGTTCGGGGCAGCGGTTTGTCAGAATCGCACCGCCGTATAGCTCGCTGATGACCGCCGGGTAGATGCGCCCGAATTTGGAATCATCCACCAGAAACCACGTTTCCCTCGCACGGCGGGCCGCGGCGGCCTTGACGGCGGCCTCCTCCGGGTCAGGCGTTGTGAAGCCTGCGTTCAACGCCACACCGTTGGCGCCCAGAAAAGCCTTTGTGAAGTTAAACTGCTGCAGCGAGGTAATCGTCGCCGCGCCGATGATGGCCTCGGTGCGGGGGCGCAGCAGCCCGCCGGGCACGCAGACATGGCAGCTTTTCTGTGCCAGCAGCCGCGCATGGGCGATGCCGTTGGTCACATAGTGGGCGTCCAGCGCGGGGCCGCCCAGCGCCCGGACCATTGCCAGCGTGGTAGAGCCTGCGTCAATGTAGACAAAGTCGCTGGCGCGAATCAGGCTGGCTGCGGCCTGCGCAATGCTGCGCTTCTGGCCGACCGCCAGGCTCTCCTTATCGGTCATGGTCGGCTCATCGGCCAGAAACTGGCCGTCTGGCAGCGTTGCGCCGCCGTGTACCTTGTTCAGCCGCCCTTGCCGGTCAAGCTCGGTCAGATCGCGGCGGATGGTGGATTCACTGGCGTTCAGTGCCTCGCACAGCTCCTGCACGGTGGCGGTGCGTTTTTCCGCCAGTAAGTTCAGAATCAAGGCAAAGCGTTCTTCGGCTAACATAGTGCTTGGTGCTCCTTTCCCGGTCTTGATTGAGCGATTTTGGTGATTTATGACGTTTCCTGATTGACTATGGCTTTATTATAGCAGATTTTCCGTCAAATTCAATCAGTTTCATTCATTTTCGTTCACCAAAATTAGCGTGCATTTTTTGTGCAGAGTATACAAAGAAAAAGCCAGCAGAGGAAAATCACGTTTTCCTCTGCTGGCTTTCTTCAGATATAGCGTCCTGTCCGGCTCTCCGGGGTTGCTTTAATCTGCGCGGGGGTGCCTGCGGCCACAATCCGGCCGCCCCCCTCCCCGCCGCCGGGGCCCATATCAATGATATAATCCGCGCTGCGGATTACGTCCAGATCATGCTCAATGACCACCACCGTTGCACCGTTGGCAATCAGCGTGCGGAACACCCCCAGCAGGGTGCGCACATCCAGCGGGTGCAGGCCGATGGTCGGCTCATCAAAGACAAACACCGCGTCATGCTGGGCACGGCCCATCTCGCTGGCCAGCTTCAGCCGCTGTGCCTCGCCGCCGGAAAGGCTGGGCGTCTCCTCGCCAAGGGTCAGGTAGCCCAGGCCCAGATCCTGCAGCACCTGCAGGCGTTGGGTCACCAGCTTCAAATCCGTGCAGGCCTTCAGCGCCGTGTTGATGTCCATATCCATCAGCTCCGGCAGAGTGTAGCTGCCGCCGTGCTTGTTCTCGTGCCGTATCTCGTCCGCGTCCCGGCTGTAGCGGGAGCCGCGGCACTCGGTGCAAGGAATCTCCACATCCGGCAGGAACTGCACATCCAGACTGATAACGCCTGTGCCGTCGCAGACCGGGCAGCGCAGCTTGCCGGTGTTGTAGGAGAAATCGCCCGCCTTATAGCCAAGGCGCTTCGCATCGGCGGTGCGGGCAAAAACCTTGCGCAGCTCGTCATGGACGTTGGCATAGGTTGCTACTGTGGAGCGCACATTGATGCCGATGGGCGTTGCGTCAATCAGCTTGACCTGACGGATGCCTTCTGCCTGCACCGCCTTCACGTGGGCAGGCAGGGCGCTGCCCGCCGCCTGTGCCGCCAGCGCCGGGACAAGGCTTTCCAGTATCAGCGTGGTCTTGCCGGAGCCGGAGACCCCCGTCACCACGGTCAGGCGGCCCTTGGGAAGCGTCACCTCCAGCGGTTTTACCGTGTGGATGGCACCAGTCGAAAGCCGGATACACCCCTCGGCGAAAAGCTCCTCCGCCGGGCAGTCTGCGGGGGCGGCGTTCCCTGCCCCGCTCAGAAAGGGGCCTATCTGGGATGCCGAGTTCGCGGTCAGGTCGGCCACCGTCCCCTGTGCAATGACGCGCCCGCCGCCTGCGCCCGCCTCGGGGCCCATCTCAATCAGCCAATCGGATTCCGCCAGCACCTGGGTATCATGGTCAACCAGCACCACCGAGTTGCCGTCCGCAATTAAATCGTGCATCACGCCGTTCAGCCCCACGATGTTGGAGGGGTGCAGCCCGATGGACGGCTCATCCAGCACATAGAGCACGCCAGTGGTGCGGTTGCGCACAGCGCGGGCCAGCTGCATCCGCTGGCGCTCCCCTGTGGAAAGGGTGGATGAGGCACGGTCGAGCGTCAGATAGCCCAGCCCTAAATCCATCAGCCGCTTGGCCCCAACGCGGAAGGACTCGCAGATGCTCTCGGCCATCGGGCGCATTTCGGGCGGCAGGCTGGCGGGTACGCCGTCCACCCAGTCGCACAAGGCGGTCAGCGTCATTTTGCAAGCCTCGTCCAGGCCAATGCCCCGCAGCCGCGGTGCGCGGGCCGCCTCCGACAGGCGCGAGCCGCCGCAGTCAGGGCAGACATCGGTGCGCAGGAACTTTTCCACCCGCTTCATACCCTTCTCGTCCTTGACCTTGGCCAGAGCATTTTCCACCGTGTAAACCGCGTTGAAATAGGTAAAGTCGAGCTCCCCGGCCTCCGGGGTGTTCTTGGCCTTGTAGAAGATATGCTTTTTCTCTGCCGGGCCGTTAAAGACAATATCCTTTTCCCGGTCGGTCAGCTCCCGGAACGGCACATCGGTGCGCACGCCCATCGCGCGGCAGACGTCGGTCATCAATGACCACATCAGGCTGTTCCATGGGGCGACAGCGCCTTCATCAATCGTGAGGGAGTCGTCCGGCACAAGGGTGGTGCGGTCCACAGTGCGCACCAGCCCGGTGCCGTCACAGGTGCGGCAGGCACCCTGGCTGTTGAAGGCGAGCTCCTCGGCGGACGGTGCGTGGACCCGCGCCCCACATTCCGGGCAGTAGATGGGCTGCTCTGCCGCCACGTTCAGCGTCGGCGGGATGTAATGCCCATTGGGGCAGCGGTGGCTGGCGAGACGGGAGAACATCAGCCGCAGGCTGTTCAGCAGCTCGGTTCCTGTGCCGAAGGTGCTGCGGATACCCGGCACGCCGGGCCGCTGGTGCAGCGCCAGCGCCGCCGGGACGTAGAGCACCTCATCCACCTGTGCCTTGGCGGCCTGCGTCATACGGCGGCGGGTGTAGGTAGAGAGCGCGTCCAGATACCGGCGCGAGCCCTCGGCATAGAGCACACCCAGCGCCAGCGAGGACTTGCCGGAACCGGACACACCCGCAATGCCGACAATCTTGTTCAGCGGCACATCCACGTCAATATTTTTCAGGTTGTGCACCCGCGCCCCGCGGATTTTTATGGCGTCAATCATAAGTTTTCCTCATACAGCGAAGTAAAAGGGCGGCCATTGGCCGCCCGCCTTTTATACAAACAGCTCAATCACAAACACCAGCACGCAGCAGATGACCGACACCGGGAACAGCCCGGCACCGCACCATGCGGCAACAATGCCCGCGGCCAGCGCCACCGCGCCGGAAATCGGCGTTTGGGTGGCCGCGATGATGGCCGGGAAGGTCATAACCGCCAGCGTGACATAGGGCACATAGTACAAAAAAGACTGAATGAACTGGTTCTTGATGGGCTTGCGAATCAGGGTAAGCGGCAGGATGCGGATGGTGTAGGACACCAGCGCCATAACCGCTATATAAATGTAGTTGTTCATTGGGCCGTCTCCTCCTGCTTAACCGGGAACAGCACCGCCGCTGCGGCGGAGATAACCACCGTCAGGATGATAGTGCGGGTGCCGTCACTCAGCGCCGACACACCCGGCAGATAGTTGCAGGCGAAGCTCAGCGCAAAGCTGAGGAGCACCAGCGCCGCCACAATGCGGTTTTTCCGCGCCGGGGGGATGATGATGGCCAGGAACATACCGTACAGCGCCACGCTCAGTGCGCTGACAATGCGCAGGGGCAGCGCGTTGCCCGCCAGAATCCCCAGTGCCGTGCCGATGGCCCACGCGGGGGCCGCCAGCAGGATGGCGCCGTAGGTATAGTAGGGGTTCAGCGGCCCGGGCCGCGCAATCGTGATGCCGAACAGCTCATCCGTGACATCGTAGCCGATGAGCAGCCGGTGGAAAAACGGCGTTTCGGGCGCAAACCGCTGGGCCAGCGCGCAGCTCATAAGCAGATACCGTGCATTGGCAATCAGGGTAATGACAGCCACCTCCCAGTAGGTGGCCCTTGCGGCAATCAGCGTAAAGGCTGCATACTCCCCCGCCGAGGCGTTGTTGAGCAGGCTGGCCCAGAAGCCCTGCATCGGGGTAAGCCCCGCATTGCGCGCCGCAATGCCCAGCGAGAAGGAGACCGCAAAATACCCCAGCGCTATGGGGAAGCCGTCACGCATACCATCGCAGAACACCTTGCGGCTGAACTGTGTTGACTCTTTCATCTTCCTATAACTTCCTTTCACCGGGTTTTATTATAACGCAGCTGTGGCAAGAAAGAAAGCACGGAGCGCGAAAAAAAGTGCATTTTCTGCAATGACGGCCGGTGGTTTCTCGTGGTATACTGTAGAGTAGCTGCTCGTTATTTTGCAAAAAAGAGGTTTTCCTTATGTCACGCGATTCCATCAAAATGCTGGCCATGCTTACCATGCTGCTGAACCATATTGCCAATGCACTGCTGCCCGCCGGGGCGCCGCTTACCAATCTGTTTTTGTGCATCGGCTACTTTACCGCCGTTACAATGTGCTATTTTCTTGTCGAGGGGTACGGCTACACCCACTCCAAGCGGCGCTACGCCGGGCGGCTGCTGGGGTTTGCAGTGCTGGCCCAGCTGCCCTACCAGCTGGCCTTCCCGGAAAATGGCATGGCGGGCTTTGTACAGTTCAATATGCTGTTCACCCTGCTGCTCTGCTTTCTGATTCTGCTGGTGCAGGAAAAAGTCTCCGACCCCATCCTGCGCGGCGCGGCCATCGTGCTGCTAATCTGCGCCTCGCTGTTCTGTGACTGGGCACTGCTGGCCCCGGTGTTTACGCTGCTCTTTTCGTGGGCCGGGGCTTCCCGCCCGCGCAAAAAGCTCGCCTTTGTCATTGCCGCCCTGCTGTACGGCGGTATGGCGTGGCTGGGCAGCGGGCTGCTGGCGGATGCCCTCGGCTGCGGTTTGCCGATTCTTGTCTCCGGCTTCTTTATTCTGTACCTGTACAACGGCCAGCGCGCCGGGCACGGACGTACCTTTTATAAATGGTTCTTCTATGCGTTCTATCCCGCGCACCTGCTGATGCTGGGCCTGCTGCGGCTCGCCGTGTTGTAAAGTCCTTTTTCCTACCGGAAAGCTATTTATTTGTGTTCCAGCCTGGCAAATCCCTTGCAAATTTCCCCGGGATTTACTATAATGAACATATATTTACCCTTATTCCAAAATTTTACGTAAGAGTGTACTATATATGAAACGAGAACACAAACAGACGGCCATACAGCGGCGGGCGGATCTTGTCTTTTTGCTCTGCTTTCTGCTGCTGGCCGCTGCCCTTGCCCTTTTCAACCACACCACCAAGCAGCAGGAGCAGCTCAAGGCCGCCTACACGGCGGAATCCACCGTTGCCAATGTGGAGGCACAGCTCAACCGCTACCTTGCCGAATCTGATTTGCTGAAGAATATCGTCAGCAGCGGCTACACCATCAGCAATCAGGAGTTTGCCTCCCTGTCCGAGCTGATGTCCGATGAGGACGGCGTCATCAAGGCCATTGAGCTGGCCCCCGGCGGCGTGGTGCAGAACGTCTATCCCCTTGCGGGCAACGTGGACGCCATCGGGCTCAATTTCCTGCAGCACTCGGAGCGCAAGGTCGAGGCCAACCTCGCCAAGGAAAGCGGCCAGTACACGATTGCCGGCCCATTTGAGCTGGTGCAGGGCGGCACCGGCGCGCTGCTGTTTGACCCCATCTACACCGCCGATGAAAGCGGAAACCAGAAGTTCTGGGGCTTTTCCATGCTGGTGCTGGACTGGGAGAGCTTTCTTGACAAAATCCAGATTGACAAGCTGCAAAACGCCTCCTATGAATACCTGATTTGGAAAGCCGGCCACGAGGGCGAGCACGTGGTCATTGCGCAGGGTGACACCCCTGTGGGCGGTGACTGCTATGAGGTTGCCTGCGCGGTGCCCAATGACACGTGGTATTTTGAGATACGCCCCAAGGCCGGGTGGATTACCCCCACGATACTGGCGTTTGAGGTTATCATCCTGTTTGTGCTGCCCGCGTTGATTGCGCTGGGCTACTGGCAGACCGCGCTGCGCCGCTATAAAGACACCGTGCACGCTGCCGAGCTGGAGAAATCCGCCCGCGAGGCGCAGGCCGCCAACGCAGCCAAAACGCGGTTTCTGTTCAATATGAGCCACGACATCCGCACCCCGATGAACGCCATCATCGGCTACGCCCAGCTGCTGGAGGACCATCTGGACGAGCCGGAGCGCGCCCGCGATTATCTGGGAAAAATACGCTCCTCCAGCGATTTTTTGCTTTCCCTTATCAACTATGTGCTGGAAATGGCCCGCATTGAAAGCGGCAAGGCCACGCTGAAACCGGAGCCCTCGGACGTGCGGGAGCTGGTGGAATCCCTGTCGGCCGTCTTTGACCCGCTGGCCGCGGAAAAGCACATCGAGACAAAGTCCACCGTACATATTGAGCACCCCTATGTGCTCAGCGACCGCACGAAGGTGCGCGAAGTTTTCCTGAATATCCTCAGCAACGCCATCAAGTACACCCCCGAGGGCGGCCACGTCAGCTTTTCCATGACCGAGCTTCCCGGCGAGGAGCCCGGCACCCTGCGCTACAAGGTTGTTGTGCAGGATGACGGCATCGGTATGAGTGAGGAATATCTGCCCCACATCTTTGAGGAATTTTCCCGTGAGCACACCAGCACCGAGAGCCACGTTGTGGGCACCGGCCTTGGCCTGCCGATTGTGAAATCGCTTGTGCAGCTCATGCACGGCACGATTGATGTAACGAGCAAGTCAGGCGTCGGCTCCACCTTCACGGTCATTCTCCCCTTCCCCATCGCCACCGAGGAGCAGCTGCCCCGCCGCCGGGCACAGGCCGCCAACCCCGCCGCCGAGCTGGCGGGCAAGCACCTTCTTCTGGCCGAGGACAATGACCTCAACGCCGAGATTACAATTACCTTCCTGCAGGAGAACGGAATATTGGTTGACCGCGCCGCGGACGGCCTGCAATGTCTGGAACTGCTGCAGAGCAAGCCCGCCGGGTATTACGCCGCCGTGCTGATGGATATTCAGATGCCCAATATGGACGGCTATGCCGCCGCCCGCACCATCCGCGCCATGCCGGATGACCGCGCCGGGCTGCCCATCATCGCCATGACCGCCAACGCCTTTGAGGAGGACAAGCAGCGCGCCTTTGAGGCCGGTATGAATGACCACATTGCCAAGCCCATCAGCGTGGACACCCTGCTGGCCGCCCTGCGGAAAAATATGAAGTAACCTCCGGCCTCCCTTCACCGGGAGGCTTTTTTGCAGCCTGTGCCCCACAAAGTGCTATAAAAAAGCACACGCCGGGGCTTGACGCGCACGCCGCACGTGTATTATAATAGGTAAGTTATAAGAACGAGGTGTTGCGCAGTTGGTAGCGCGCGTGGTTTGGGACCAC
>ERZ773107.2454-NODE-2454-length-13730-cov-4.815356_pt1 | contig 13730 bp, 9 predicted proteins | sample MGYA00580571_ERZ773107 | MGnify/ENA primary metagenome ERZ773107 (study PRJEB29015, sample SAMEA2737843) | human gut metagenome | biome: human gut; feature: human-associated habitat; material: faeces | place: China | collected 2012 ... | reverse complement strand
GCCAGCGTGTACTTGCCGGCGGCGATGTCCTCGAGGGAGATGTCCCGACCGGCCAGGTCACCACCCTCCTTGGTGACGATGACCAGGTCGTTGTTGAACATGGTCTGGCGGGTGTCCTCCTTGACATACCCGTTCTCCGCGGCATCGTCCATCGTGCCCTTGGAGGCTGTGATGAGGATGTCAGCGTACTGCCCGGCGCCGAGCATCTCGTTCAAGGTACCGGAGGCCTCGTACTGCGTATCAGCGAAGGTGACGTTGGGATTCTGCTGAGTGTAGAGTTCCTCGGCCTCGGCCATGGCCTTGGTCAGGGAATTGGCGGCGAAAATCTGCAGCTCCACGGCCTCGCTCTCAGGCTCGGCCGCCTCGGGGGTCTGGGTTTCCGTCTGGGGGGCAGCCGGCTCATCGGCCTTCTGCTCTGTGGTATCGCCACCAGAGCAGCCGAACAAGCCCAGAGCGGCTACAAGGGCCACCGAGACGGCACCAAGTTTCCAACTTTTACGCATCGAGGCAATCCTCCCTGATAGGTTATACTTCCACGCGAATAAATCGCTTGGAATATATTATCTTTGTTCTCATATATTCGCAAGCCCTATTATTCTCATTCGTGTATATGGTTTGGAATCCTTCGATATACCGCTCAGAGGCGAACCCGTAGGAGCTGACCTTGGTCAGTCCTCCCCGCCACCGTATCCTCCGTAGGGGCTAGCCTTGGCCAGCCCTCGCGAGAAAGACGCCCTCGCATGACAAAAACAGGGGCGACCAAGGTCGCCCCCTACGGGAATTCCCCCATGCCTCTTCTGTGGCTTCTCTACAAACTCGCTCCTACAGCTTGAAGCCCAGTGAATCCAACACGTACTTGGGCACCATGAAGCGGATCGTCTTCTCCGGATCCACCATCTGGCATACCTGCACATCGCCCACAAGAGACAGCAGCATGACCACCTCGTCGGCCGGCTTGCCCGTGCGGTCGCAGACGAGATCGACCATCTCGTGAACCGCGCGGTCGGCGGCGGCATCCAGGGACTCGGCCGAGGCGATGACGCCGAGATGCGTCGCGTTTTCGATGAGGGGGTCGGTCAGCGCCAACGCCGGAAGGGCCTCCAAGGTCACCGTGGCCCAGCCGGCTGCCTCGGCACCGGACACGCTGATCTCCCCATCGCCCATGGCCGCGTGCATGTCGCCGCAGCCGAAAAGCGCCACCTTTTTACCGCTCAGATCCTGCGCCTTCAGCTGATCCAAAAAGCCGTACCAGTCGTCCTGCAATTCGCCTGCGCCCCACGTCGAAGAACCCAGCACGAGCAGGTCGTATTTCTGCACTTCGCCGGCCGGCGTATCGGCCACATTGTGTACATCGGCGTCCGCGACGCCCAATTGTTTGGCAATATCCGCAGCCACGGCCTCGGTCGTGCCCATCGTACTGCCGAAAAAGATACCAGTCATAATTTCGTCGTTTTTGGTTTACGGCAAAGAAACAGCATTCCCACCGGATCGTCAATACCGGATTTTAGGGGTTTTGGCGCGGCCGGATAGCATTATGATGGGATGCCGCACGAACGCAACTCATTATTAATTGGTGATGATTGCAATGCAATTTACCAAGATATGGCGATTGCCGCATATGCCGGGGCGCTATACTTTTGTCCCGTGAAAACAGAACTATGCGGCTACTCCTGAAATATTTGCTATTTATCCTGCTGCCTGCGTACACGTACGGGCAGTCCGGCCGGCCCGACGCCGGGATCACGTTCGAAGTTACCGATTCCCTGCACAATCCGCTGGCGTATGCTACGGTGGCGCTGACTCCTATGTCGGGGGGGGGAAAGGCCTACGCGACGACGACCGATGAGGAGGGCCGGGCACGTTTCACCCTGCCCGCGAATACCTACAATGCGGATATCTCATATATCGGATATGTCTCCCAACGGATGGAGGTACGGCCCGTCAGCGGCAGCGACATGCTGCGGACCGTCCGGCTCCGGACAAGCGACACGCAGATCCGCGAGGTCGTAATCACGGCGACCCAAGTGCGGGGACCGGTCTCGGGCGTGCATATCGGCCGGGACGCGATGAACCACATCCAGCCGTCGAGTTTCGGGGACCTGCTCGAACTGCTGCCCGGCGGACGGGCCTCCGACCCCTCGTTTTCCTCCTCGAACCACATTCATCTGCGCGAGATCGGCACCTCGAACAGCGATTACCAGACTACATCGCTCGGCGTTTCGTTCGTCATGGACGGAATTCCGATGTCGAACGACGCGGGCATGACATACAATTCGGGAACGACCGTCGGCAATAATATTTCATTGAACAGAGGCGTCGACATGCGCACGATGCCGACCGATGAAATAGCTTCGGTAGAGATTCAGCAGGGCATTCCGTCGGTCGAATACGGCGATCTGACCAGCGGACTGATCAAGATCAAGCGCAAGGAGGGAGGCCGCAACCTCGAAGCCCGCTTCAAAGCGGATCTGGGCAGCCAGCTGCTCTATGTCGGCAAAGGATTCGAATGGGGCGCTCCGGCCGACCTGCTGACGATGAACGTCGGCGCGACATGGCTCAACTCCCACGACGACCCGCGCAATACGCGCCAGAACTACCAGCGTGCGACCGGATCGTGGCGCATGAAGAAACGCTGGGAAAGCACCTCGGCCTACCGTTACACGTTGGGCGGATCGCTCGACTACACCGGCTCTTTCGACCGCCAAAAAAGCGACCGGGATATCGACGAAGGCCCGGCGGTGTTTGCAATAAAGCCGCTCCGATAAAACTTACTATACAGATGATATATTTCCTCATAACGTTTCTTTTTAATCTTATTCATATTCTATTTCATCACCTTCTTCACCTAAAATCGGCGGATTCCCCGCCTCCTTATATTCTCTATAAGCTTGCTTGATTACATCAATATCTTCATCTTCCAAGTCATCCCATACACGTTGACATACATCCATAATAAACATATATTTAGCATCGCTATAACTGCCAAATCCCACATAATCACTCCATTCGGTCGGTTTCAACTCCCATCTGACATTTAAAACGATTTGATTCTTTTCTACCAGACCTTTATCAAACTGATGAAGAGGGTTATTCAAATCAAACTCCAGATAACAACCATAGATATTTCTACCTGCCTGTACTTTCGGACGATTTATTTTATAATAGAATATCTGGCAAACTGTATCAAGGTCAGTATATGTATACTTGCTTTCCAATAATACATCCACTGAATTCTGATAATCATTATTCGGAGTTACTTTCACACAGAAATCACGATTCTCTTTCAAAAAATCTCCTTGTATTCTTACCTCAAAACTGTCTACAGCATAAGGTTCTTTCTTTACATAATCCGTATCAACCAAAGTACGGACATGCGTAGTGCTACCATAGAAATTGATACGAGGTGTCTGGTCATATAAGTCTATCTCGTTTTCACTGCATCCTACATAAATGCCGCAAACAAGAATAGCTAAAACAAAATATATAATACGTTTCATAATGCTTCATCATTTAGAGTTGTTTCCAAAAATATACTCATCATCCGGCAACGTCATCTGATAATGGGCTTCAGTCATCGTTTCAATCCCACAACCATAATAAGTGCTATAATTATGCGCTTTCAAGAAATAGAAAAGTTGACCTTCCGCGAAATATTCTTTCCTATATTCTTTCATTATCTCATTAATACGTTTAGTCTGGTTTTTGTCTTCTTCCGAAGTATTATCAAGGTCATCATATCCGGTAGTCGGTATTTCATCACTATAAGAAATACCACGTGCAAAACGTACGGTATTTAACGCGTCAGCACTTTCCGATGCAGAAGGAACACATTCTGCTACAATATAATACATTTCGGGTAAGCGTATCAAAGGGATAGCGTCAGCACCGGAATAAGCATATCCACCATTCAAAGGTTTCTGATTATATTTTCTACAAAAAACATCTGTCCGACTTGCCCCATTAATAACCTCAAACATTTCTGTATTTTTTCTCCAGTCAGTATTCCCTGCATCGGCAGTTTCATAGAAGAATTTAAATTTATCTCCATCCAGATAGAAATGTTGCTGAGTATTGGTATTCTCCATATCCATATAATTTCCAATAAGCAAATTGGAGAATTCATTGACTGTTATTCCAAAGATTTGCTCTGCGTAGCGTATGGAATTGTAATTGGAAGCAGTCTGCGATTTGTACAATGTAAAATACTTAGAGGCAGCAATCACTTGTTTAGCGTACTCTGTAGCCAATTCTTTACTTTCCGCATCACCTTTGTAACAATATACACGAGCCAGCATAGCTTTAACCGCATATAAATTCATACGAAACTCACGATTGACAAGAAAATGATTTTTATCTATAAAATCTTCATCCGTCTGATCGGTAAAGAAATCAAGAGGATCACTCTCTTTCAGTAATTTTTCAGCGTCATTCAAATCTTTGAGAATAGCGTCAACCACTTCGCTGGCTGGTAAAACAGGAGTGGCATCCTTATCAAAAGCAATACGGTAAGGTATAGCTTTGGATGCAGGATGTTCTTTATAAACAGGACCGAACATACGCAACAAATCAAAGTGAAGAAAAGCGCGAAGCCCGAGTGCCTCTCCCTTCATAGTTTCATAATAGCGTTCGGTAACTAAAACATCTTTATTTTTGTCTACGTACTCCAAGAAGTTATTAATATTGGCTATGATGTTATACATCGTTGAGTAAATCCCATTCTTCTTACTCAAAAACATGTTCTCATAATCGAACACGATACTTTGGTCGAAAACAGCATTTGTATTATACCCCGGATAATCGGAATATAATCCTGCCAACTCATCCAAATAAGCATAAGTCAAGTCTCCGGCATATAATGTCGTGGTTCCCAACTTCAAATAAATACCTGTAAGCGCATCCTTAAATCCTGATTCCGACTCAAATTGCTTGTCGGTAGGAATAGAAGTCTTCGGAGATACATCCAACCAGTCGCTGCAAGACATAAGTCCCAGCATTGTTGTTGTTAATAGTATATATATTATCTGTTTCATACAAATAGGTTTTTAATTAGAAAGCAACATTCAGAGCAAATGTAAACTGACGGGAATACGGATAGTACAAACCTCTTTCGCGTTTCACTGTAGACCAATAGAAAAAGTCTTCCATATTAAACGTCACTTTGGCGGAGCTCAATCCCCAATGGCTGATAAATTTTGTATTAGTACGATCCATACGATAGTAAACAGACAACGAACTTCCCTGGAATATATTTTCATCCATTATAAACCGGGAAGTGGCTTTCGTTTCCAAACCGTTAGGATTAAGAACACGGAACTGTGCCTTATCACCCGGTTTCGCCCAACGTAGCTGAGTTACCCGTCGATCTACATTATATTTCAAATTAGCATTTTCCACCTTGTCAAGCAAGGTCTGATTATATACCTGACCGCCAAACTGATACCTGAAGCTGACATCTGCTCCCCAACCTCTGTATGTAAAGGAAGAATTAATATATCCTTGCCATTTAGGTTCTGTATTACCAATAGGTACTACATCATTCGCACTCCAGTTAACGGCACTCGTCATCTCCCCGTTACGTTTCAATAATATTTCATCTCCGGAAGCCGGATCAATACCTAATGAACGTACTACCCAAATACGGGAAAGAGATTCACCTTCTTCATAACGTGGCAACGGCGTATCTTTTAAATCTGATGCACTTTTATCATTTCTGTATTTCATCGCTTCCGATATTTTCAATAGTTTGTCAGTATTATGAGAACCGTTTACTGTAATTGTCCAATAAGCTTGTTTAGCAGTGTTTTTATAAGGAATAGCCGAGAGAGAAATTTCCCAACCCTTATTCTCTATCTTTCCCAGATTTTCCGGATAACTGCTGAAACCAAGAGAAGGAGCAAGACTTATATTGGCAACCATATTATCTGTTATTTTCCGATAATATTCCACACGTGCAGTAAAACGCTGATCGAAAAAACCGAGTTCCAAGGCAAGATTAGTACTTTTTGTAGTCTGCCATTTTAAACTTTCATTATGCATAGCCAAGATTTCCGAACCTGTTGCATCCGACGAGTAATAAGGAAGCAGTAAATTGGAATATGTATAATAACCATGTGCCTGATAAGGATCAAAACCTTGGGAACCGGTCGTACCGTATGTACCCCTCAAAATGAAATCGGAAATAAAAGATACATCTTTCAAAAAGTTCTCTTTTTTCAAATCCCAACGTAATCCGGTTGACCAGAAAGGAGCCCAACGGTTATTTTTTCCAAACTGTGATGAACCGTCCAAGCGTATATTAAAGTCGAACGAATACTTATATTTATAAGAATAGCCTCCAGCAGCTACCCAACCAATGGAGCGCGTTGTCCTCTCATCTCCTGTCACCTTCTCATTATATTTCTTACCAAACAACAAGTTATCCATATTATCATTCGGGAAACCAGTCACATAGTTTCCATAGGTTTCCGAATTATTCTCCAATACACTCATACGTGCATTAGCAGTCAGGTAGTGATCTTCCAGTTGCTTATTCCAGCTTCCTGTTAAATCTATGCCCCAATTGACAGCTTCACTCTGACTTCTGCGGTAATCACCTCTTAAGGTAGGATCAGTCACATTATCAAAAAGCGTATGTTGTGCAGGACGAAAAATATCACGATGTCCTACGCTTTTGGACAAATTAAAAGCTCCTTCAAACCGTAATTCATTAGTAGGATTATATTCCACCTTGAAAAGTTCACGTACTGTAAAGTTTTTACTTTGGTCTTTACTGTTGAATGTCGTATTATACATCGGATTCAGGTAGCTCGACTCACCACCCACTCCTTCAAAATTATCAAGCCGTTTTTGTATTTCTCCGTTCTCTCCGTACGGACGCAGATAAGGATTCAAGCGGGTATATTCACTAAAACTTCCCCACGGAGACTCATTAGCCACCGAATTATCCAACGTAATGCTATTCTTTAACAACACTTTTTTCAGGCGATACTGAAAATCAAGTGAACCGGTCAATACATCACGCTTACTGTCTTTCATCACACCCGGAGAACTATTATATCCGACATACATCCGATAACGCAAGGCTTCGTCACCACCTTCCAACGTAACCGTATGTCGTTGTTGGAAAGCTGTTTGCAAAGGCTTGTTCAGCCAATAAGTATTTACTCCTGCCAGCACTTCACGCAATTTTGATTGATAGAGCTGCCATTTTTCAACTGTCTCGCCACCGTATGTATAAAGCCCGCTTTGCAACTCTGCGTCTATCTTCTCTCTTGCATTCATTAAATTATATCCGGTCATATCCGGAGCTTCAATACGAAGTTCCCCACCATAAGTCACCCAAATCCGTCCCGGTTTGGGAGTCTTGCTTTCGATAACAATTACTCCATTTGCCGCACGCGAGCCGTAAATAGCTGTAGCTGCCGCATCTTTCAACACAACGATAGAAGCAACACGGTCGGGATCCATATCGGCAAGTGTCTGTATGGTGATTTCAAATCCGTCCATGATAAGCAGCGGTTGATTGGCATAGGTCTCATATTCGCCCTGAACTGCTAATACGTCATTACTGGTAGAATTAAAATCTACCGCAGACTGTGTAGCCATATCCATATTTGCACCGCCACGCATACGCATATCAGGCAGATTATTCGGATTAGACCCCATATTGATATTATCCATGATGCGAAGCCCGGGAGCGACAGCAGCTATCGCTTTAGCCACATTATTCGTACTATATTTTTTCAGGTCTTCACCCTTGATAGTAACAGCAGAACCGGTGAATCCCTCTTTCTTCCTATTGAACATACCTGTCACCACTACCTCATCCAGTGCCTTTGTATCAGACTTCATCACTACCGACATATAGGATGAAGGATTCAAGAACTGGGTTTCCAAACCTACATACGATATTCTGACTCGGCTATCTTTCGGAACATCAGAGAGCTGAAAATTACCATTATTATCTGTAATAGTACGGATATTACTAGGACCTTCCACTATAATAGTGGCACCAATAACCGGAAGTCCGTCTTCCTCGGAAAAAACTTTTCCCTTTACTTGTGAGAAAAACTTCTTAGAATCTTTTTTTGTGATATTTATGAATTGTCCGTCAATGTGGTATTTCAACGGATTTTTCCCGATAATCACTTTCAATGCTTCATCAACTGTAGCTTTTTCTACTTTTCCTGTAGAAGTATAAGAACTGATTTCATCGTAGATAAAAAGCACTTTATATCCCGATACCTTTTCAAAACGTTTAAAAATAGAGGGCAACCCTTCATTTTTAAACTCCATTGTTATTTGCTTTTCCTTACCTGTTTGCGCTTCAACACGCCATGAATAGGCAAAAAGGAAAAACAAGAACAAGACAATGAACTTTTGTGCTTGATTCTTTTTCATAAGCCTGAATAGTTAAATAATATTTCATTCTTTTAATTGTATACGAAGTTTAAAAAAGAATGGTTACCCTTAAAAGAGTTTTTTTTCAGAAATATATTTTTCTATTCAGATTTATATCTTTTTGCTTGCTTTTTATTCGATAATTAGTTTTCCTGCTTCAAAATAAGCATGTATTCTCTCCATTCGATTCAATAATTCAATCAAATGAAAGATATCTTGATGACGATTTGCAAAGAAATGCATACGAAAATCCATGATTTTGCTATTGCGGAACTCAATATCTATATTATACCAACGCCCTATTTCTTTCATCATGTCAACCAGAGCAACATCGTCAAAATAGAAAAATCCTTCCTTCCAATATAAAAATGATTCAATATCCACCTCTTTCACAGCAAATGTTCCGTTAGAAGAAAGTTGTGCACTTTGTCCCGGCATCATTTCAACACTATGAACTCCACAAGTATCGCTAACAGCCACTTTTCCTGTAATGAGCGTAACACGAACGTCAGTAGGAGAGTAGCTACGCACATTAAATTCCGTTCCTAATACGCGAACCTGTATATTTCCAGTTTTTACAATAAAAGGATGTTCTGCATCTTTAGTAACTTTAAAATAAGCTTCACCTTCCAAAGAGACGACTCTTTCTTTTCCTTTAAAAATCGTAGGGTAAGCTAATCGGCTGTCTGAATTCAAGAAGACTTCAGTTCCTTCGGATAAAACAACTTTGAATGTCTCTCCCCTGGGAATACTTAATCTATGTATCTGTACTTTCTGCTTTCCCACTTCCTTGGTTTCTGTCTGAAGAAGAGCGCGACTATAATCTATTTCTTTAGAAGACAACTGTGCAGCGGAAGAAGACGAAAAAGATTCTACTACTTCTTTCAGTGGCTTTACTTCCTTCTCATCATTCACTTGTAAAGTGACTTGTTGGGCAACATGATTGGCTTGAAACACTTGAATGATTTCCGGTTGCGACGAAATCATCATTGCACGCAAAACTAAAATTATGACAACAGTTGCCGCTACACCTGTGATACTGGGCCACAACAGCATGCGTGTATTTTTTCTTCGATCGTTTTTAGAATGTTTATTATGAAAATCTGCCAGTTCATTCCGGACATCAATTGCCAGCATATTTTGTTTTTTCTGCATCTCTATCACAATTTCTGCCAAATCAGAACATGCTTGCAAGCACTCCTCATCTTCTTTCAAATTATGCAATTGATCAGCAGTTATATGAGAACGATTCTCCATAATTTCCAGGAATTCTTCTTCTGACTTACTTATATTTATATTCTTTTCATCCATAAATAATGTATTCAATATATATATTTACGTTTTAAAGTCTATTCCGGTTACCCTCTTGCCCCAATTCTTCGCGAAGAATACGCAAAGCCTTTACTATATTCTTATGAATAGCCGCAACACTTACATTCAATTCTTCGGCCACTTCTTTATATTTCTTATTATGAATATAGCATGCTTCCAATATATGATAATTATAAGGAGTCAACTTTTCCATAGCTTTACGAATACGCAAAACACGAGAATCAGAATGTTGTGAATCGACTTCTATCATTTTATCAGTTAATTGCGAAGTAAACTCTACATATTCTTCATGGATATTTTGCTTGCGAAGATAGTCAATGCAACGTGTACGAATGATTGTATAAAGATAAGTTTTAGCCGTCGCTTCTTCTATCTTTTCATAATTACGCCACAAATACTCAAAAGCATCACTTACGATATCTCTGCATACCTCAGCGTCATTTATAAAATAATATGCAAAATATACAAACTGTGCATACCATTCATTAAACATTTTGTCAAAAGTAGCCCTGTCATCCATTTAATATCGTATTCTTCTGTTATTTCTGGCAGACAAATATACATTAAAACTTAATACGCAGTTGCATTTGTACATCTGCTTTTTTATTTCTACAGATCAAATCATTGCCCGAACCGATCTCATTCCGGTCTAAATAGACTGTTTCGCCAAACTTGGTTATGAACAACCAGTGCTTATTCAGTTCATATCTGAAACGAACGGAGCAGCGAAATCCACGACCTTGGAAGGACGGTGTGTAAAACGTATAAAGCAATCCGCTTTCCGAAGCATATACACGCGAATCATAATCGTCTGTAAAAAAGTAACTGCCCTGAACGTCAGCAAACAGCCTGGCCCAGGGCAGTTGGGAGGATATCATTTGTGTAACCTGATATCCTATATTAGCAGCTCTGTCCTGAGAATGAAAATGATTATAATCTAAAGTTGTACGACTGCTTAACACATCTCCTAAAGAATAGTTCAAACGATAACGAAGTTGATGGTGAAAAATAGGAAGTGTTAGTGATCCTTTACTACCTGTCCAATCCCGTTCTTTGCGTTTATAGCGGTACTTCAAATCCATCGAAATATTATTTTGCGGAGTAAAAGTAGATTGAATCAATACATCCGCTCCACGAGAAGCTTTATTGACTCTGTATTTTTTCCACGGAAAGGAAAACAAGTCGAATGAAGCAAAAAACCTCCAACGGGCAAAAGGAGAGGTTTCCAACCCGAGATAATATCCCTGCTCATTCTGGGTCGTACTTCCTTCCCCGAAAGAATGAGCGAACATTGCCCAATAATTATAGGAATAGAACCGGTGTATCAACATAAGTCTCGTGTTCTGAACCGGTGAATATTGCAAACGGTTCAAGGAAGCCCAACCTTGTTTTCCCATCGCCGTCTCTCCCTGAAAAGAAAAACGATGCCAGCGATAAGCATAATCTACTCCCAAGTTATAAAAGTTATTCCCATGAAGATTGTATTTGGAATAGCCTGTTAATTCCGGTTCATACGATCGGTTGAAAACATAATAAATACCGGTGATACCCAACTTGATATGGTTCTGTTGATAAGTTATATTTCCACCTGCCGACTGTAATGTGAACAAGTTCCGCTTACCCGCTTCTTTCCGGCTCCGGTGCAGCCCGGTTTTATAAATAGATGTAATCTCTCCGTCGGTTAGCACTCCATCCTTTTTCCGATGTGAATAAAATGCGGAAACATCCCAATGATTATCTACACTCACCGTAGCCGCCACTCCCCGAAAGTAATTGTATTCGTCCGTAGAAGAGTGTTTCTTTATTCCACCGCTACGATTATTGAAAGAAGAAGCATAGATCGTTTTCCCCATCAGATAATCCGTACTAACCACTAGCCCTTGACCGAAACTTAACCGATAGTTACCAACAGCTAATGTTTTCAACCGACCACAGTTTTTCAACAGCAGATAAAAAGAATAATAATCATAGCCGTACCGATTATGCAAAGCTCCGAAAGGTTCTCCCGCATCTTTCTCGGCAACCACTCCCGCATAAAGCTGATCACTATATCGAAAACCATATTTCACAGAGTTATAAACAGAAGGTCCCAGATAGGTATGTTCATAACCTTTCCGCTTATAAAACGGTATATCCATGCGAGTTAACACTTCATGCTTACCATATTTAGCTGCACTTTTCAACATAGTTTTCCACTGAAAAACAGGCTCATTGTTAATAGCTTCTACACAAACAAAAGGCAATAGATACTGGATAGTCTGCCTGTCTATATCCTCTACCAACTGAAGTTCATAAATAGTTTTCATCTGTCCGTGAATATAGATATATGCCAACAGATGTTCGATCTGAATATCGCTCAGAAAAGGAAATTGTTCAAGTTGTTCACGAGTGGCGATATTCAAATTAACCGGTTCTTTCAAACGGCCGGAAAGTTCTTCCAACTCATTTTCCCAATTCAAGGTATTCACAGAGTTATCAATATCATTATTAACAGATAAATCTTCGAGAATATCCTCTAAAAGACTTTCAGCGGGGTTTTGAGCACTACAAGCAGGAATTATGAACAGGCTGTTTATAATACTTATCAACCGGATTAGTTGAGTAGTTTTCATCAATAAAAAGTATTTTATTCCTTGCTTTCTTTACAGACAAGGGCGCAAAGATACTTTAAATAGGTTAACGCTCTAAGAAAATATCTGAATAATAAAATTTTAATTCTATTTTTGTAATGTGAAAAGGAGACTTAACATAGTAATAATGACGTTGTTTGCTGTTTTTTACTGTTCACTGCATCTGCAGGCTCAGGAAAAACAAAGCATTAATGGATACTTGGTTCCGATGTGTATCTATAATGGAGATACGATTCCATGTGTCCAACTAAGAACTGTGTATATCTTCCGACCACTGAAATTCAAAAATGAAAAAGAACGCAGAGAGTATTACAAACTTGTTCGTAACGTGAAAAAAGTATATCCTATTTCTAAGGAAATCAACCAGGCCATTATCGAAACTTACGAATATCTGCAAACATTACCAAACGAGAAAGCCCGTCAGAAACACATTAAACGGGTCGAAAAGGGATTAAAAGACCAGTATACCGCCCGAATGAAGAAACTTTCTTTTGCTCAAGGAAAGTTGTTGATAAAGTTAGTGGACCGTCAAAGTAATCAGACCAGTTATGAACTGGTAAAAGCATTTATGGGACCTTTCAAAGCAGGATTCTATCAGGCATTTGCTGCACTGTTTGGCGCCAGCCTCAAAAAAGAATACGATCCGGAAGGTGAAGACAAACTAACGGAACGTGTAGTATTGCTGGTAGAGAACGGACAAATCTAAATTACGTGTCTGATGCTTATTAACCAACTTTATTAACCGAAAGTTAGTAAAGCTATTACTTTCTTCTACAACATTATCCTTGATTTACCAACATCGATTTTACAAGACATATATAAGCTATTTGCAGGGCATATATACCCAATGTGGTGTATATATATATCCACCATGCTGGGCATATATGTCCAATACGCTGGATATATATGCCCAGTAAACAGGATATATCCCTCCTATAAAGAGTACAATGACATAACTTGGATTCTATACTTATGAACAATTATATATATATTGATTATAAGCGAATTAACTATATTATTAACTAGTTATAAACCACTTATTAACTAATAAGGTTTTAAGCTGTCAACGAAGTTTTTTGAATAAATCCCAGATCACAATTCCTGTCGTTACAGAAACATTCAATGAGTGTTTCGTACCATATTGAGGTATTTCGATACAACCGTCCGAATGGTTAATAACCTCCTGCTGCACACCTTTCACCTCATTTCCCATTACGATAGCGTATTTCTTACTTTTATCCAATTCCAGTTCATCAAGCATGATACTTCCTTCCGCCTGTTCTACCGAATAGACCATATAACCAGCTTTTCGAAGGTTATCAACAGCATCAACAGCGTTATTAACATACTTCCAGTCGACAGTGAATT
>ERZ773107.2453-NODE-2453-length-13734-cov-3.959939_pt1 | contig 13734 bp, 9 predicted proteins | sample MGYA00580571_ERZ773107 | MGnify/ENA primary metagenome ERZ773107 (study PRJEB29015, sample SAMEA2737843) | human gut metagenome | biome: human gut; feature: human-associated habitat; material: faeces | place: China | collected 2012 ... | reverse complement strand
TTCATCGGCCGCGACGATCCCGCGTTTGAGCAGGACGCCCAGCGAACGTTTGAACGCCTTCTTGCTGAGCTGCGTGCGGCGGTGAATCTCTTCCGGCGAGCTGTCGTCGCCGAGCGGCAGCCGCCCGCCCGCTTCGCGCAGCATGCCGAGCAGCTGGTCGGCACCGTCCTGCACGCCGGCATAGCCCGGCTGTCGGAGCGACACGTCGATGCGGTGGTCGTCGGTGATTTTGGTCACGTAGCCGCGCAGGCGGTCGCCCACCTGCACGGGTCGGAAAAGCTGGTTGCAGTAGAGCATTCCCCAATGGCGGTTGTCGATCACCACGCGGTAACCGATCTCCGACTCCGAAGCCACCAGCAGATCGACCTCCTCGCGGGGACGGACGGTGAGCGTCTCGTTGTTGACGAAACTTTTGAGTTTGTTCGTCGCCACGCAGCGTCCCGTCACATCGTCGACATAGACGTAGACCACATAGGAACGTCCGGCGAAGATTCCGCCCTGCTGGTTGCGGTTGGGGAGGAACAGGTCCTTGCCGTGCAGTCCCCAGTCGAGGAAAGCCCCGTGGGCCGTCTTGTCCACCACGCGCAGATAGCCCGCTTCGCCTTCGCGCAGCAGCGGCGTTTCGGTCGTCGCCACGAGGCGGTCCTCCGAGTCGTGGTAGAGGAAGACCTCTTTCCGGTCGCCGACCTTGTCCGTCAGCGAAGTGTAGCGGTTGGGGAGCAGCACTTCGTTCTGCTCCTCGTCGGCGAGGTATAGGCCGTATTCCGATACGCGGCTTACGGTGAGGGTTTGTATGCGTCCTGCTTTCAACATGGTTTTTCCGGTATATACGCTGCAAAAGTACGTTTATTTTCGTCCGAATCCAAACTTCGCGGGCCGTACTGCCGGAAGATGCGGCGGATTTGCCGGCTTGCGGAGCGAAAGTTTTGCGGATTGGCCGAAAAACCGTATCTTTACGAAACGTAAAAATCTCCCGAAATGATGAAACTACGCCGATTTCTGTTCCTGCTCTGGGCGGGATTGCTGGTAGCGGCCGCCGCGTGCGCCCAGCCTGTCAGCACGCTTTACGACAAGACCGAATACCGTATCGCCATGCGCGACAGCGTGCGCCTGCACACCTCGGTCTTCACGCCCAAGGCCCCCGGCAAGGCCCCGATAATCATTTTCCGGACGCCTTACGGTACGGGACCTTACGGCGAGGGACAGTTTCCCGGCAGTTTCGAAAAAGGCTACATGCGCAGCTACGTCGACCGCGGCTACATCATCGTCCGGCAGGACGTCCGGGGCCGCTACATGAGCGAGGGCGAGTTCATGCACGTGCGTCCCGCGGGCTTCGGCAGCGTGGACGAGACGACGGACAGCTACGATACGGTGGACTGGCTGGTGAAGAACATTCCCGGCAACAACGGCCGTGTGGGTTTCGCGGGATGCTCCTACCCGGGATTCTACGCCCTGATGGGCGGTTTGAGCGGGCATCCGGCCGTGAAGGCCGTTTCGCCGCAGGCCCCCGTTACGGACTGGTACATGGGCGACGACGTGCACCACAACGGCGTGCTGATGCTGAGCGACGCCGTGCGGTTCCTCAATTCGATGAACACGCCCGCTGGACACGAGCCGACCGACAAGATGCCGCGGCGCGGGCTGACGATCTCGCCCGACGAACGCACGTTCTTCCTCACGGAGCGCCCCACGCGGGCTGACCTGACGAAACTGCTGGCACCCAATGCGTTCTGGGAGGAGATGGCCGAACATCCCGACTACGACGAGTGGTGGCGCGCGCGCGACACGCGCCGGGCCTGCTACAACATCCGTCCCGCGATGCTGGTCGTGGGCGGCACGTTCGACGCCGAGGATTGCTACGGGGCCTGGAACCTTTACAAAGCCGTCCTGCGCCAGAGCGCCCGGACTCCGCTCCATCTGGTCGTCGGGCCGTGGGCCCACGGGGCATGGCGCGGCGACGGGCGTACGCTGGGCGACTTCGATTTCGGAGAGGAGGCCTCCGGAGCCTACTATATGGAACATTTCGAGGCGCCCTTTTTCGACTGCTACCTCTGGGCGCGCGACACGGTCGACCGGCTGCCGCCCGTGGCGGCTTTCTCGTCGGGCGACAACCGCTGGCATACGTTCGGGCGGTGGACGCCTTCCGAGGCCCGCAAACTGACTCTTTACCTCGCCGACGGCGGCCGCATCACGACCGAAAAACCGACGGTGAAAAACTCCTCGACGAGCTATACGTCCGATCCTGCCGACCCCGTGCCGTATATCGCAACCTCCGGCACGCGGCGTCCCAAGGAGTATATGATCGCCGACCAGCGGTTTCTGGAGGGCCGCAAGGACGTGCTGACGTTCGTGACCGAACCGCTTGCGGAAGACGTGACCCTTGCCGGTCCGGTCGAGGCTTCGCTGAAAGTGGCCCTTTCGACCTCGGATGCCGATTTCGTCGTGAAACTGATCGACGTTTACCCCGACGAGGGTGAAAAGGCCGGCATGCAGATGCTCGTCCGCGGCGACGTGGTGCGCGGCCGTTACCGCGACGGCTTCGCGCGTCCGAAAGCCTTCGTGCCGGGCAACCCCGAGACCGTGCCTTTCCGCACGACCGACATCGCCCACACGTTCCGCGCCGGACACCGGATCATGGTGCAGGTGCAGAGTTCGTGGTTCCCGCTCACGGAGCGCAATCCCCAGCAGTATGTCGACCTGTGGCGCTGTGCGGCGTCGGATTTCGTGCCCTGCCGGGTGACGCTTTTCCACCAGCGCGACTGCGCGTCGTCGCTGACCGTCTATAAGCTCTGATTTTCGTGGAACTCCGCATCGCCCTCTGCCAGTGCGACATCGCCTGGGAACAGCCCGCGCGGAACCTCGCGCGGCTCGAACCGATGGTCGCTGCCGCCGAAGCGGATGTCGTGCTGCTGCCCGAACTGTTCGCCACGGGCTTCACGCTCGATCCCGCCGGAGTGGCCGACGGGGCCGGCGGGGCGGTCGTCACGGCCCTGCGCCGCTGGGCCGCCCGATACGGCAAGGCGGTCGCAGGCAGCGTCGCCGTTGCCGAAAACGGACGTTTCTACAACCGGATGTATTTCGTGAAACCCTCGGGCGAATTTATCGGCTATGATAAACGCCATCTGTTCGCACCCGGCGGCGAAGCGCGCCAGTACACGCCCGGCGACAGCCGTGCGGTGGTCGAATACGGAGGCGTGCGGTTCTTGCTGCTCGTCTGTTACGATTTGCGTTTTCCGGTCTGGAGCCGTTGCCGGGGCGATTACGACGCCATTCTGTGCTGCGCCTCGTGGCCTGCGCCGCGGCGCGAAGTGTGGCGGACGCTGCTGCGCGCCCGGGCCATCGAAAACCAGTGCTATGCGGCCGGGGTGAATCGGGTGGGGGATGACCCTGCGGCCCGTTACGCCGGGGATTCGGCGTTGGTCGACTTCAAGGGCCGCACGATGGTCGAAGCCGGCGGCGGGGAACGAATTCTGACGGGCGTGTTCGACACGGGGGCGCTGGCGGCGTTCCGCGAAAAATTCCCCGCGTGGCGGGATGCCGACGAATTCGTTTTAAAATAGACGTGTCATGCGCGCGGGGGACGCCAATGCCTGTTATTTTTCCCTTCAGACGATTATTTCCGCTGATTTATTTTGAATTCAGCGGAATTTGAATACCTTTGTTTTCAGCTATGAAACGATCTGACAGCGATAGAACGGGTTTTCGTTCGGGAAATGAAACGGGAGGTAAATTTCTTCCCCATTGGCTCTCGGCTGTCGATCGACTTACCCCCCCCCTCGCGCTGTTCCGGTTGAATTTCTGAATCCGGCTTTCCGCGATTATATAATGACTCTGACAAGGGGTTGTTGTGTTTTGTCGTGTCGTATCTCGAAATCACTCTCATCCAATAAAAAATGCGTATGAAATCCAAAATCTTTACATCGTTCCTGTTGGCGGCAGTGCTGCTGTCGGGATGCAAGAAGGACGATCCGGCTCCGGATAAGGCGACTTTGTCGGTCAGTCCCCAAACTGCGATTGCCTTTACGGCTGCGGCGACGGAGACCTTCACCGTAAAGGTCGTCACCAATCAACCGGCGTGGAAAGCCGAGTCTTCGCAAAGCTGGTGCAAGGTCGCTGCGGGGGAGGGTCAGTTTACGGTTTCCGCCGATCCCAATACGTCGGAAACAGCTCCGACGCCGGCGGTGATTACGGTGACGGCCGGGAGTGAAAAGGCGACGATTGATGTCACGCAGTCCGCCGCCGGGAAGGAGCAATATCCCGATACCGAGGCCAAACTGAAGCAGGCTATCGCCAAAGTGTGGACTTTTGCGGAGAGTTCGAACTATGTTTCGCTCGAGTTCACGACCGACGGCCTTTATACGTTTTTATCCAAAACGCCCTTTACCCGGGCTGCGGAGAATAATATCTACCTGCTGTCGGGCGCCTATTCCGTTGCTGCCGATCTGCACGAACTCACGTTGAGCGATTTCGGCAAAATCACCATCAGCGACGTGGGGAACGGCAAAGCCTCCATGACGATCGCCCCGACCGGCGGAACTCCCTCCGCGGCGGAACTCGACGAGCAGCGTTTCGTAAATCCCCCGGCGTCGGCGGATAAGAAGATCAAACGGGTCGAGTCGAAAGAACCTACGGAGGGAAACGGCGCTATCGAATACAGTTACGATGCGAATCGGCGGATGTCGAAGATTAAGGTAACACAGGGCGGCCTGACGCTGGAAATTCCGATCAATTACGAGGATGGCAAAGTCTGGTATCAGTTCGAAGGCGGCGAGGTCCTCGGAGAGCCGGGCGTGTTTAAGGTTACCTATACGCTCAATGCGGCGGGGCTGGCCCGCTCTTCGGTTATTCAGCACAAAGGCGTCGTGCTCTATAAGATATACTATACTTATAACAACCAGAGGCAGCTGGTCTCCTATCGGATGACGGACAATGCCGGGAAACTCGACGGGTTTTGCAATGCCACGTGGGTGAACGGGAATGTGGTGAGCACTTATTCCGAGAGCGTGCACACCTGTGACGGCAGTTATGATGAGTATGACGGGCATAAATATTACCATCACGACCATAACGGCGACGGCATTTTCAACCAGGAAGATATTATCACCCGCGAGACGGACCATAGCACGTACAGCTATTCGGCCCGGGAGAACAAGGGTGGCTACATGTATCCGATCGTTACGCCCGATATATTCGGCTCTTCCGATGTTTTCGATCAGTTGGGCCAGTGGATCGGCGTGCTCGGCGTCTCCTGCAAGCACCTGATGTCGGAACATGCGGATGCCGACGGTGCGTTGACCTACCAATTCGACGCCGAAGGGTATCCTACGCGCATCGACGTGTCGTTCCCGGAGGATCCTTCCGATAACTGGTATATCCTCCAGACCTACGAGTAGGGGCGTTAATACCGGTGATTCGTGTAAAGTCCGTCCGAAATGCCGCAAGGCATTCGGGCGGACTTCGTTTTTTCAGCGTCGGAACCCTGACCGCGACAACTGCGGAGAAGACAATGTATTGAAAAAAAACGTATCTTTGCACGTTGCTGATTTGCGATCCAATAAACCGGACGTTCCGCACGTTTACATACCTGAAATGGAAGATACGATCAAAATACTGGGCGCCCGGGTTCACAACCTCAAGAACGTGGACCTCGAAATTCCGCGCCGCAAACTGGTAGTCGTCACCGGCCTCTCGGGGTCGGGCAAATCGTCGCTGGCCTTCGACACGATCTACGCCGAGGGGCAGCGGCGCTACATGGAGACGCTGTCGACCTACGCGCGGCAGTTCGTGGGGACGATGGAGCGTCCCGATGTGGACAAGATCACGGGGTTAAGCCCCGTGGTGGCCATCGAACAGAAGACGACCAACAAGAATCCCCGCTCGACGGTGGGCACCGTGACCGAGATCAACGACTTCCTGCGCCTGCTTTACGCGCGGGCGTCGCGGGCCTATTCGCCCGTGACGGGCGAGGAGATGGTCCACTATACCGATGACCAGATCGCCGAGCTGATTCTCACGGGCTTCGCCGGGCGTAAGATCGCCCTGATGGCCCCCATCGTCAAGGGCCGCAAGGGCCACTACCGCGAACTGTTCGAGTCGCTGGCCAAGAAGGGGTACATCTATGCGCGCATCGACGGCGAGATCCGCGAAATATCGTCGGGCATGCGCCTCGACCGCTACAAGATACACACCATCGACCTGGTGGTCGACCGCCTCGTGGTCAGCGAGGAGTCCCGCGAAAGGCTGATGACCTCGCTGAAGGAGTCGATGCGCCAGGGCAAGGGCACGATGGCCGTCCACGACTACGGGACCGGGCAGCAGCGTTTCTACTCGCGCCACCTGATGTGCCCCTCGACGGGCGTGGCCTTCGAGGACCCCGCGCCGCACACCTTCTCGTTCAACTCGCCCAAGGGCGCCTGCCCCCATTGCAACGGACTGGGCGAGGAGGCGGTTTTCGACGTGGGGAAGATCATTCCCGATGCCCGCCTCTCGCTGCGCGAAGGGGCCGTCGGACCGCTGGGCAAGTACCGCAACAACATGCTTTTCGCCATTCTGGAGATGCTGGGCCGCCGTTACGATTTCACGCTCGACGATCCTGTCGAAAGTTTCTCCGAGGAGGCGCTGAACGCCGTGCTCTACGGCGATTCCGAGCCGCTGACGGTCGACCTGCAGGAGTTCTCGTCTTCGGGCGGACGCCAGTTCCTCTCGTGGGAGGGCGTGGCCGAGTACATCGGCCGCACCGAGGACGACGATTCGAAGCACGGCCAGAAGTGGCGCGACCAGTTCCTCGTCTACCGCAAATGTTCGGTCTGCGGCGGTTCGCGCCTGCGGAAGGAGTCGTTGCAGTTCCGCGTCGCCGGGAAGAACATCGCCGAGGTGTCGGCCATGTCGATTTCCGAGTTCTCGGAGTGGGTTCCCACCATCGAAAAACAGCTCTCGGAGAAGGAGTGGAAGATTGCCCAGGAGATCGTCAAGGAGATCCGCGAACGCCTGCGGTTCCTGATGGACGTGGGGCTGGGCTACCTCTCGCTGGCGCGTTCGTCGCGTTCGCTGTCGGGCGGCGAGAGCCAGCGCATCCGCCTCGCCACGCAGATCGGCTCGAAACTCGTCAACGTGCTCTATATCCTCGACGAGCCGTCGATCGGCCTGCACCAGCGCGATAACCAGCGGCTGATCCGCAGCCTCGAAGAGCTGCGCGACGCGGGCAACTCGGTGATCGTCGTCGAGCACGACGAGGACATGATGCGCGCCGCCGACTTCATCGTCGACGTGGGACCCCGCGCCGGGCGCAAGGGCGGCAACATCGTGGCCGCCGGGACGTTCGACGACATCCTCCGGTCCGACACCATCACCGCCGATTACCTGACGGGACGCCGGCGGATCGAAATTCCCGAAACGTTGCGCAAGGGAACGGGCGGGCGCATCGTGATCCGCGGCGCGCGGGGCAACAACCTCAAGAACGTCACGGCGGAATTTCCGCTGGGCAAGTTCATCTGCGTGACGGGCGTCAGCGGCTCGGGCAAGTCGACGCTCGTCAACGAAACCCTGCGGCCGATTCTCGCCAGAGAGCTTTACCGCTCCTTCGACCAGCCGCTGGAGTACGACGGGGCGGAGGGCCTCGAACATATCGACAAACTGGTCGTCGTCGACCAGTCGCCCATCGGGCGCACTCCGCGGTCGAATCCCGCGACCTATTCGAACGTCTTTTCCGACATCCGCAAGCTGTTCGAGATGACGCCCGACGCCCAGATCCGCGGCTTCAAGGCCGGGCGTTTCTCGTTCAACGTCAAGGGCGGCCGCTGCGAGGAGTGCCGCGGGGCGGGCGTGCAGACCATCGAGATGAACTTCCTGCCCGACGTCTACGTGCGCTGCAAGGCGTGCGGCGGCCACCGCTACAACCGCGAGACGCTCGAAGTGAAGTACAAGGGCAAAAATATCGACGACGTGCTGAACATGACGGTCAACATGGCCGTGGAGTTTTTCGAGAACATCCCCAATATCTACCAGAAGCTCCGGGCCATTCAGGAGGTGGGCCTCGGCTACCTGACGCTCGGGCAGCCCTGCACGACGCTGTCGGGCGGCGAGAGCCAGCGCATCAAGCTCTCGTCCGAGCTTTCGAAGCGCGACACGGGCCGCACGCTCTACATCCTGGACGAACCCACGACGGGGCTTCATTTCGAGGACATCCGTCTGCTGCTGGAGGTGCTGAACAAGCTCGTCGACCGCGGCAATACGGTCATCGTCATCGAACACAACCTCGATGTCATCAAGGTCGCCGACCATATTATAGATATAGGTCCCGAGGGCGGGGCGGCCGGCGGGGAGATCATCGTCGCGGGCACGCCGCACGAGGTGGCGCAGTGCGAGGGCAGCTACACGGGTCAGTTCCTCAAAAAGCTGGGGTTGTAGCGTCTCCGTCTGTCCGGCGGGGCGCTCTGCCGTGAGGCTCTGAAACTCGTCCCGAGGGAGGGCGGCGTATGCAAACGCCGACGCCCGTGACGGCAACGGTGTCCGGAAGCGGAAAGTGGCCCATGATCCCGCTTTCGGCACAAAACTTGCTTTCATAGCCGTAACAAACCTTATGTGCTATGAAAAAAACAGTCATTATCGTTGTGGGCCTGCTGCTCTGTGCGGCGGCCGTTACCGTGATCGGACAGAAAAAAGTGCTGTCGCCCAAGGAAGAACGCCGCGAGGTGCGCGAGAAACGCCGTGCGGAACGTATTGCCAACTACGAGAAGTTCATGGACTCGCTCGTGCTGTCGCGCAACTTCCAGTTCAACCCGACGACCTTCCAGCGTCAGCCCGCAGGTCCGATGCGCCAGATTATGAACCCCGCGTTCAACGTCGGCATGTGGGACGGAACGGCGGACATCACGCTTCCCTACATCAAGGGTTACGTGCCGCCTTACTATGTGACGATCATCAATTACACCGTTTCCGATTTGCAGGGCTATATCACCGAGCAGACGCACGAAGGCTGGATGGTGACCTTCTCGACCTCGCTGTTCTCGGCGTCGACCTACACGTTCACCTTCGAAATCTTCTCCCGCACGGGCGGTGCTACGCTGACGATCACCAATCCGTGGTATAACCCCGTGCAGTATACGGGTTCGATTTCGCAGCTCTATTGACGTAAATCCATTTTGCCGGACCCATCCCGGGCAGCCGTATCCGCTGCGCTGTCCGTTTGCCGCTCCGGCGATCCCCGAACCCCCGCCTCAGGCGGGGGCTTTTTTCCCGTTCAATCCGATGTCCGACTTATGAAACACTCCGTTTTTTCCACCTGCGGCGCACTCTCTTTCATTGCCTGCGCCGCCGTCGCGCAGACCCCGCAGTATACGCTCGAAACTTCCGCCGCGGACAGCGTGCCGCAGACGACGATCGTTCCCGTGCAGCAGGCCCCGGTGCAGGTCGTGGAGCATACGACCGTCTACGAGGAGCCTGCGGCGGGGATGGACCGCGCCCAGCGCAGGGCTTATAAGGCCCGGGTCTACGCCGCGAAGATCGACTCGCTGGTGCAGTCGCGCGACTATATGTTCTTCCCCAACTCGATGCAGCAGCTACCCGGCGGAATGATCCGTTCGATCTATGCCGACTACTTCTTTTTCGGGGTGTTCGTCGACCATGTCGAGGTGCACCTGCCTACCGAACGGGGCATCACCCAGTATGTCGAGATGCTGAATTTCGATTCGATGTCGGTCCGCGACTACCGGGCGGCCCGCGTGCAGTGGGGCTGGTCGGTCTCCTTCAATATTTCGGACGGCAACACGCTCTACCACGCCGATTTCGCCGTCTCGACCGCCACGGGCGAAACGGTGCTGACGCTCCTGACGCCCGACGTCACGATGCGCTACGTCGGCTGGCTGTGGAACAAGCGGGTGAACGACCCGCGGTATCGCAGGATGGATTAGAAAATGAAGGATAAAACGGCGCCGAATCAATTATAGGCTCCGTTTTATCTGAAATTACTCGGTACTCATGGCCAGCCTCAAACCTACATAATCCGAATTGTAAGATTGTGCAGGCCTGTGTGATACGCGTGCGGAATTGGACCAAATAGCCCAACATCCGCCCCGTATAACGCGCATAGACCCGCTTTGCGGACCTTGTGGATTTGTTTGAGGTTCCTCGGGATAATCGCCCAGCCAGTCACTGCAATATTCGTAAAGATTACCGCCCATGTCATACAATCCCAGTTCATTGGGTAATAACTGTTTTACATAATGCGGGCTGTTTCCATTGTTACGTAACTCCCAATAATCCCACTTGTTTTCATTGAGTATATAGGTTCCGGCATTGTTGTAACACCAGGCCGCCAGGATCGAAATGTCGAAGCCCGGATAAATGTGTCCCTGGGATCGGTTGCCTCCCCGTGCTGCATATTCCCATTCGGCATCGGTCGGTAACCGGAATTTTAATCCCGTTGCTTGGTTGAGACGTTCGATAAAAGGTTGAATGTCGTTCCACTCCACGCCTTGAGGCTTATGGTATTCAGAATAGTCGCACTCTGTTTCCATAACTGCGCTCCAAAGTTCCTTTGTGACCTCTGTTTCTCCGATATAAAAGGTATTGAGCGTCACTTTATGTACAGGATATTCGGTGCGATCCGGTTTCCAGCCGCTCGCCTCCTGTTCACGGGTTGCTCCCATCTGGAATGTTCCTCCATCTACTTTTACCATGGTAAAAGAACAGTTCTTAAATGTAATTTCTTTTACCGGAACATTCTGTTCGTTTTTCGAATGTCCTTCGTCATCATCTTTGCTGCATGCGACCAGACAGATCGCCAAGAACGGCAGCAGAATACGGTTTTGTTTCATTTTGATAGATTGGTTAAGGGTTAAGAGTCAATAAAAAACGCGGACAAATTCCTTTATCCACGTCGGAGGTATTGGACGACCTACAAGTAAGATGAAAGAAATGCCCGCGCCGTAAAACAGCACGAGCATCGCCTTTAGTCCCTTACTTGTTAGAAAGTGTCCAATTTTCCGACGTAAGAAGAAAAGCCGATGCACTTTTTATATGTCGTGTGCCCGCAGGCACGGAGTTGAAAGGTTGTTTTCTACTGCTTCATAGGCGTCGCGGTTTGGTGTTTGATCGTACAAATATAAGCAATTCTGAATTCTGAATTGTAAATTCTGAATTATTTCCTGTCCGCAGGACGGTAAATAAGCGCCACGGCGGAGACGGAGATGCCTTCCTCGCGCCCCTCGAAGCCCAGATGCTCCGTGGTCGTGGCCTTGACCGACACCCGGTCGTCGTCTACGCCCATTGCGCCGGCCATCGCACGGCGCATGGCGTCGATGTGCGGCCGCAACCTGGGCTGCTGGGCGCGGATCGTGCAGTCCACGTTCCCGATCTCGTAGCCCTTTTCGCGCAGCAGTTCCGCCACGCGGCGCAGCAGGATCTTCGAGTCGATGCCCGCAAAATCGGCCGACGTGTCGGGAAAGTGCAGCCCGATGTCGCCCAGCGCCGCGGCGCCCAGCAGGGCGTCGCACAGGGCGTGGATCGCCACGTCTCCGTCCGAGTGGGCGACGCACCCTTTCGTGTGGGCGATCTCCACGCCTCCCAGAACCAGCGGCAGGCTGTCGGCCAGAGCGTGTACGTCGTATCCGTGTCCTATTCTGAAATCCATTCGTTCCCGTATTTTATATTGTCAAAGTTACGGATTTTTTCCTAACTTTGCAAAAATGCAAAAATCTATGTCGGAAATAACCTCTTTGGAACCGCGTCTTGTCTGGGAACAGTTCGACGCCATCACGCGTGTGCCGCGTCCTTCGAAGAAGGAGGGCAAAATCATTGATTTTCTGGTCGATTTCGCCAAAAAGCACCATATCGAATATAAAAAGGACGCCATCGGCAACGTCGTGATGCGCAAGCCCGCCACGCCGGGCATGGAGGAGCGCGCAGCCGTGATCCTCCAGTCGCACATGGACATGGTCTGCGAAAAGAACTCCGATGTGGAGTTCGACTTCGACAACGATCCCATCCGCACGCGTATCGACGGCGAGTGGGTCCGGGCCGAAGGTACGACGCTGGGCGCCGACTGCGGTATCGGCATGGCCGCCGCGCTGGCCGTGATGCTCGACGAGACGGTGGAGCACGGTCCCGTCGAAGCGCTGTTCACCGTCGACGAGGAGACGGGCCTCACGGGTGCGTTCGAGCTGGGCGAGGGGATGCTCACGGGCAAATACCTCGTCAACCTCGATTCGGAGGACGAGGGCGAAATCTTCATCGGCTGTGCGGGCGGCATCGACACCATCGCCACGTTCCACTACACGATGGAGCCGTCGCCGAAGAACTACACGTTCTTCCGTGTCGACGTGTCGGACCTTCAGGGCGGACACTCGGGCGACGACATCGACAAGGGCCGCGTCAACTCGAACAAGACCGTGGCGCGCCTGCTGTGGGACGGCATGCAGTCGTTCGAACTCAAACTGTGCTATTTCAACGGCGGCAACCTCCGCAATGCCATTCCCCGCGAGGCTTACGCCATCTTCGGCGTTCCGGCCCGCTTCAAGGAGGAGTTCGTCAAGCGTTACAACCTTTTCGCCGCGGACCTCGAAGCCGAATTCCGCTTCCGCGAACCCAATTTCAAAATCACGCTCAACGAGATGCCCCACGTCGACGAGGTGCTCGACAGCAGGACGCAGTCGGCGCTGGTCTACTCGTTGGTGGGCGTTCCCAACGGGGTCGTGGCCATGTCGTTCGCCGTTCCGGGGCTGGTCGAGACCTCGACGAACCTCGCTTCGGTGAAGTTCGCGGAGGGCAACCGCATCGTTGTCACCTCGTCGCAGCGGTCGTCGGTCGAGAGCGCCAAGACCTACGTGATGCAGATGGTCGAGTCGGTCTTCGCGCTGGCGGGCGCCGATGTGGCCCATTCCGACGGCTATCCGGGCTGGATGCCCGACCCGCAGTCGAAGCTGCTGGAGGTCACCGTCGATGCCTACAGACGGCTGTTCGGCTCCGAACCCAAGGTCCGCGCCATCCATGCCGGTAGATCGACATGAGCGACGCGAAGGACATGACAATGGCGACATTCGCCAGCTCCGACGGCTGGAAGCGGATGCCCGCGACGGTAATCCAGCGCTTGGCGCCGTGCGACGCCTCGCCCGACGAACGGCTCGAAATCGCCACGGTTCCCAAGTTCTGGAAACTGCTGACCGAAGTCCTGAAAACAATCTGATTCCGATTCCGGCGTCCCCGCTGCGGGGACGCCGGAATTTGTCATGCCCCATCCCCGTCTGACGCTGCTTCTGCCGTGTCGCGACGGCTTTTCTGTTTGCCGGACCGTTTTGCCGCGCTGCATGCGATCCGGTTTTGAATCGTCGGACTTTTTGCTATCTTTGTGTTCTGTAAAGTCGCAAAGATATGCTGAAAAGCTGTTGTGCCCTGTTGTTTCTCCTGTTTCCGTGTGCGGCGGCGGCCCAGTACCCCGGCGACGAATACTATCCCTATGCCGAACGCGAGGAGCGGCGCGAACTGCTCACGACCGATTCGACGATCTTCTACCGCGCCGTGCAGTCCCCTTCGGACCTCTACGGCCTTCGCACCGGTTTCAACCTGCCGCAGGTCGCGCTCCGGCGCCGCGGACTGGATTACACCCTGGAACGCACGTCGCTCATGGGCGTTGCGGTTTCCTACCGTTACCTCGCGGCGCTGCGCCTGCTCGGGGCCGAAGAACAGCGCTATGCGGGGCTTGCCGCCGCGCCCGGGGAGCCGGCTGCGGCGGGCAGCATG
>ERZ773107.2452-NODE-2452-length-13735-cov-45.150658_pt1 | contig 13735 bp, 10 predicted proteins | sample MGYA00580571_ERZ773107 | MGnify/ENA primary metagenome ERZ773107 (study PRJEB29015, sample SAMEA2737843) | human gut metagenome | biome: human gut; feature: human-associated habitat; material: faeces | place: China | collected 2012 ... | reverse complement strand
ATCTCTCTTTTCTTTTTTCTGAACTTTTGTCCAATATCTATTGTAGCACTACAAAGATTTTTGTGAATTTTGTGAGTTTTCTATTGACATTAGAGTGCGGATATGGTAACATTAACGGTGTGTGAATATTTTCTAATAGCAATCACATATCAAAGCAAAAAAGCAATTATTTTATATAGATAGTGGTGGGTCGTCATGACCCTGACGAAGGAGCAAGCTATGTTTACAAGCGATACAGCGAAATATAAAATAATAGGTATCTGCACTTCATGCGTACAATCTGACTATGTGAGAGAGATAGTATCTTCCATAAGCCGAAAGGGTGTAAAAGAGGGCTACAAGGTGCTTCTTTTCAACACCTTTTGCGACCTTTATCACAACAGCTCCTACAACCATGGTGAAGCAAGCATTTTTGATCTTATAAATTATGACATTCTTGACGTACTTATAATAATGCCAGAGGCAATAAAAAGAGACAGCATTTCCAACGAGATAAGCAAGCGTGCCCATGAACACGGTGTTCCTGTCATATGCGTTGACAGTACAATGGATAATTGCTGCAGTGTGACATTCAATTACTCTAACGTTTTTGAAAAGATAGTTCGCCATGTGATCGAATTTCACGGCTGCAGAAGAGTTAATTTCATTGCTGGCGTAAAGGGCAATGCTTTCTCAGAAGAGCGTATAGAAGCATACAAAAAGGTGCTTGCAGAAAACGGCATAGAATTTGAGCCTGAGCGTCTTGGCTATGGTGACTTCTGGGATATGCCAACAAAAGGAGTATTGCAGAAATTTTTAGAAAGCAGTTTGGAATTTCCGCAGGCGATAATATGTGCAAACGACGCTATGGCGATAACAGCTTGCAGCATACTGAGAGAACGCGGCATAAAAGTGCCTGAAGACGTTATTGTAACGGGCTTTGACGGCATCGAGCTTGAACAGTATAACAGCCCTCGTCTTACAACGGCGGCTGTAGACAATGATGTGCTTGGCGAAAAGATAATAAACGCCATAGACCATATGATGAACGGAGTTCCTCTTCCTGAAAAAATAGAGGTCAACTACACCATGAGGATATCCCAGTCTTGCGGCTGTAAGAAAATAGACCCGAGAGAAGTAGGCGACAAGATCCTTGAGCTTTACCACAGAATGAACAATTCTGATGGTCACGAACAGCATATGTTCTCTTATCTTGCAAAAACAGTGGAATGTCACACCGTAGAAGAAATGGCAAAGGTAATGGCACGTTCGGGAGATTATTATAGCTGGGTATGCACAAACTCTGATTTTCTGTCAAACACGAGGCAGAGAGAACGCTTTAATAACAGCTTTACAAAGCAGATGAGAGTTTTCATGCAGACTTTTGACAACAAATACAAGACCGGTGAAGTATTTGACACCAAGGATCTTTTGCCTGATATGGAGCAAGTCCTTGGACGCCATAACTGCTTAATGTTCTCGCCGCTTCATTTTCAGGACGAGGTCATAGGATATGCGGCAAATTCATATAATCCTATATATTTTCTTTTCCAGAACACAAGGCGTTTTATAAACAACACCAATCAGATAATGGAGAGCTTTAAAAACCGCCAGCGGCTTGAAAGGGCAAATGCAGAGCTTGCAAGGATACATATGCTTGACCCCATGACAGGGATATATAATCGCAGGGGCTTTTACAAGAACGTAAGAAAGCTTATTTCAAAGGCTGAGAAACAGGGCGTAGGCGTATGGGTATTCTCTATTGACATGGACAACCTTAAAAAGATAAATGACCTCTATGGTCACAACGAGGGTGACAAGGCGATAAAGGCAGTGGCGTCGCTGATGACAAAATGCACTGTAGATGGTGGGATATGCTCACGCTTCGGTGGTGATGAATTTGTGGCTGTTATCGCTGAAACAGACGGTGCAGACAGCTTTTACGAAAAGGTATCCCGCAGCATTGCAGAGTACAATCGCAGAAGCAAGTCGCCATATGATGTGTCGATAAGCTGTGGCTGCAAGGTGGGAAAGCCGAAAACATTGAAAGAGATCGACGATCTTATGAAAGCGTCAGATCGTGAGATGTACACGCAAAAGCGTAAACATCATAGTCGGCGGGACTAACAGACATAACAAGAGGGCGGATAGTTTGAAAACTTCCGCCCTTGTTTTTATGCTATTTGAGTATGCCAACTTCCTCAAGAAAGATCTTCAGCACGATCAAAACGAGTATAATGCCGCCTGCTGTTTGTGCCTTGCTCTTATATTTTGAGCCGAACTTGTTGCTATGGCGAGTCAACTTTTTTTGTCAAATAAACATTTGACAAAATTGCAAAACTATGATATAATAACGATTGTAATGTGTTTCCGTAGCTCAGCTGGATAGAGCGACCGCCTCCTAAGCGGTAGGTCGGGTGTTCGAATCACCTCGGGAACGCCATAATGTGGTGACAAAAAAAGATGTCTCCTGCGAAAAGCCCGAATATATCGGGCTTTTTTGCTACCCAAAGGTAAAAAAAACGAATGAAGGCGAAATGGGGTCTGTTTATGACCGAACAGAAAAAGAATACTATCATAACAAGCGGCATCGCTGTACTTGCCGTGATACTGGCATATTGCTTCCGAATTGTGGGCAGGGGCAGCTTCTACCCGATGCTGTTTTCCTATCTGCGCAGCTTTATTTATATCGGTCTGTTCGCCGCCTGGGGGCTCTCCGTCCGTCAGCGGATCGTGCAAAAGCAGGTGTGCAGGTTTATGACGGTCACCGCGGTACTGCTCATCATATGGATGGTAGTCCGTTCGGCAAAGTATTTTATATTCTGGCAGCCGGATGCCGTCCGTTACCTGTGGTATCTGTTCTATCTGCCCATGCTGTTTGTGCCTATGCTGGCGCTGCTGATCGCCATGTCATTGGGAAAGCCGGACGAATACAAATTTCCCAAGGGAATGTCGATTCTGTGGATCATCTCCGGCACATTGCTTCTGCTCGTGCTCACAAATGACCTGCACCAATTCGTATTTACCTTTCCGAAGGACGCCGCCGTGTGGACGGACAAAAACAATGGCTACTCGATAGGCTACTTCATTATTGTAGGCTGGCAGGTGCTGTGTGCCTTTGCCGCACTCGTAATTATGTTTTTCAAATGCCGTGTGCAAAAAGGAAGGCTCCACTTTCTGCCCATTGTTCCTATGCTGCTGACGATCGTTTACAGCGTGCTTTACTATGCGGGTGCGGATTGGCTGCTCCACTTGTTCGGCGATATTGCCGCATTCCAAAGTGTGATGTATATTCTGACCTTTGAGCTTTGCATCGCCTGTGGATATATACATTCAAACAGCCGTTATGTGGACTTGTTTGCCTCCTCTGTCGGCACATCGGCAGAGATCACCGACAAGGACTTTACCGTTCGGTATGCAGCTGTAAACACTGCGCCTATCTCAAAGGAAACGATTAAAAAAGCCGAGCAAAGCCCGGTCACGATGGGCGGCTTGACCGTTCATACCATGCCCATTGATGGCGGCTATGCCGTATGGACAGAGGATGTGTCGGCTTTGCGTGACATCAAGGAGGACTCCGAGCTTCTTGCAGACGAGCTTGCCGACAGGAACGAAATACTCCGTTATGAATACAAGCGTGAAGCCAAGCGCCGCAAGGTGGAGGAGCAAAACCGCCTGTATGATCTCCTGCGTTCCGCTACACAGACGCAGATCGACCGCATTGCAGAGCTCACTAAGGAATACCGCCGAATCTCAAGCACCGATCCCGACAGAGCCAAAACGCTCCTTGCCGAGATCGCCGTTCTGTGCAGCTATATTAAACGCCGCAAGCATCTGACGCTCCTTACCGACCGAGATATTAAAATAGCGGAAACGGAACTCCACCGTGCCTTCAATGAGTCCCTCCAAACGCTGAAGCTGTTGGGCGTCCGCAGCTCGCTCTATGTGGACGAATCTCTTTCCATGCTCTCCGGCAAAACGGCGACTGCTGTATTTGATTTTTATGAATCGGTTATTGAAGCCGACATTTTGAATTTAACAGGCATACAGGTAAGCCTCATAAAGGCAAACGGCTTGCGCTTGTCACTGAATGTGTGCTGCAAAGCCGACCTTTCCGCTTTGGTAAGCGGAGACTGTATCCGCTGTGAAAAAGAGGATGACGAGGAATACCAGCACCTTGTATTTGAAGCGAAAGAAGGTGACAGGAAATGAGTGCATTTTCTTCCCTTTCTGAATTTTGGCAGACCATGCTGCCGTTTATCATGCTTGTGGAGATCGTCCTTGAGATCGGGCTGTTTATGTATCAGCTCCTTCGCAGCAATAAGCCGGTGCGCAGCCTGCTGAGTCTGGCAGTCATGGCGGTGATGATCCCACTGCTATTCTCCGTTTCTCAGGCAGATCCCGATAATATCGGGGACGCATTTCTGCTGGACGCACCGTGGCTGATATTTGCCGCTGCCATTTTCCTTGCGGCAGTTCACTTTGCCATTGCTCTGCCGCAGGAATACCGCCGAAAAAAGAACGAGCTCTCGCCGTTCTCCATTAAGGAAGCAACCGATAAGCTGCCTATGGGCATCTGCTTTGCAGACCCGAACGGCAGGATCATCCTGTGCAACAACCGTATGCGCAGGCTCTCCTTTGCCCTTTGTGGCCACGAGCTGCAAATCAAAAGCGATATGGAAAATGCCCTGAGCGCGCCGGACAGATCCGTAACCGTCAAGGATGATTGCTACATCCTGCCTGACAAGACCGTCTGGCAGTTTTGCACACAAAATATCACCGTGGACAGCGATGACCACTGGCAGCAGATAACGGCGCACAATGTAACCGAGCTGTATAACGGCTGCCAAAAGCAAGAGGAAATAAATGAAGAACTGGCAGAAGTCAATCGAAAGCTCAGGAAGATGTACGCTCGCATGGAGAACGATGTCAAAGAGAAGGAAAGCCTTGACCTAAAGGTCTATATTCACGATACCATCGGGCGAAGCCTCCTGACCATCCGTGACATCATAGACAGCGGAGAGGATACCGAGCGAAAGCTTGAGGCGCTGCAAAATGCCATCGGTATGCTGGCAAGCAACCGTGTTACCTCTGTCAGCACAATGGACGAGGTAAAAAGAACCGCACAGCAGCTTGGCGTGGCTGTAAAAATCGACGGCTACCTGCCCCGTGATACCGCAGCCGAGGAGCTGACCGTTGCTGCCGCCAAGGAGTGCGTGACCAACTGCATCAAGCACGCAGACGGGAATGAGGTATATATCCGCATTGCCCAGCGCGGCGAACGCTATGATGTTACCATAACCAACAACGGCAAAATACCCACAGAGCCGATAAAGGAGGGCAGCGGCCTGTCAACGCTCCGCCGCAGTATTGAAAGCTCCGGCGGTGAAATGCATATTTCGCACAATCCACGCTTTGCTCTTCTGATTACGATTCCCGCAAAGGAGATGAGCCTATGATAAACACCATACTTGTAGAAGATGATCTATACATCCAAAAGCACTTTGTCGACCGTCTTGCGGCAGACGGCGAGTTTCATCTTGTCGGCGTTTTCCGTGACGCCTTTGAAGCGGAAAAGCACTGCGACGCCACCGTAAAGCTCGTCCTTATGGATGTGCAGACGCAGCATAAGCATTCCGGTCTTGCCGCCGCAAAGCGCATCAAAAAGGCTTTTCCGCAAATCAAGATCGTTGTGGCTACCTCGCTTGTCGATCCCGAAGTTTTGCAAAGAGCCAAAATGGGTGCTGCCGACAGCCTGTGGTATAAGGACCACGGAACAGAGGAGCTGATGAGCGTGGTAAAGCGCACTCTGGCAGGCGAAAAGGTATTCCCCGATACCGCTCCGGCCATTGAAATGGAGGGTACAATGTCCGATGTCTTCTCGCCCCGGCAGTTAGACATCCTACGCCTTTATATAAAGGGCTTTACCTATCAGGAAATTGCCGATAAGCTGGGCATCTCCAAAAACGGCGTTCGCTGGAACCTGGACGATATGGTGGAAAAGAGCGGCTTTGAAAGCAGAGAAGCGCTGGTTGCAACCGCCATTGAAAACAAGCTCATGGTGATCACCTTAAAAGACGAATAAGCAAAACTGAACCCCTTGGCTGTACGGTCGGTCAAGGGGTTTTTCGCGCCCAAAAGGCAAAAATTTTGAAAAAATCGAGATCTTTCTTCTGTTACTGGCACAAGTGCCAGTGACAAACGCCAAAAAATCAGTATAATAGATAATGTAAGATTAGGATTGTGCTTTTAGAAGGTGGTGATGAATGATGAAAAAAATCGTTCTGGACATTCAAAGCGATATCCATGCGCACACCATGGAGCGAATGCTGATGCAAAAATTGGACGATTGCCAAGTTGTGATTTCCGAGTCGCCGGACGCAACCGCCGAGTGGTGCAAAACGCATCGACCGGATGTGCTTTTAATGGAGGTCAAGGCGTATTCGCCATGGATGTTCAAAGAACGAATGGCGATCCGTGACAAGGTAAAACGGAACACGGAAAGCTGTCGTGTCATTCTCTTTGTGGATGATGATACAGATGAAGATTTGACCGAAAAGGTACGGCAGGCAAAGCGTGAGGGTCTGATAGACGCTTTTCTCTTCGGTTCGGTATCCGAAAACTACTTTGCTTCGGTCATCGACAGTGTTTAAATCAGGCAACACAAAAAGCATAAAAATCTTCAAAATAATTATGAGGGAGGAATAATAGTATGACAAAAACGAACAAACGAAGGCGCGTCGCCAGCGTCCTGTTGGCGCTTGTGATGCTGCTCTCACCGATGCCGAGTATGGAGATTCCCGCCCATGCCTTTTGGGAGGACTACGACCAAGGCACAGATTGTATCTACTGCGACCACTACCACTGGGGTGAGAATATGTGCGACGGTTGTGGGTTCTGCACTGTTGACTGCAACTCCGACTGCTTCGCTGAATTCCACTGCAACGATTGTGGTGAGTGTCTGTTCAATACAACCTATTGGTGCGATCAATGCTACAAGTGCGCCGACTGCATGGAGGAAACGCACTGCTCCACCTGCGGCAAATGCTACATTGGCGAGGATGACCAGCTGTGCGGCGAATGCTATAAGGGTCCCTGCTGCTCCATAACCATCTGCGACTCCTGCGGCTTCTGCGATGACTGCGCAAACGATGACAGCGACCCGATGCACTGCTCGCTTTGCGACAGCTGCTTCGGTGCGGTGGACGAGTGCGTGGACGACGATGACACCGGCGTCATCCACTGCATCGATTGCCACACATCCTGCGAGCAGTGCGAGGAATGCCTGCTGAACCAGGAGTCCTGCGAGGACTGCGGCCTGTGCCTTGAGTGCTGCCGAGATAACTCCGAGGGCGGCGGCTGCCCGGACGGCGAGACCTGCGTGGAAAGCCCCGAGTGGGACGAGCACATCTGTCAGGGCTGCGACGGCTGGGTCACAGATAAGGAGGACGAGGACGAGTTCTGCGAAACCTGCGAGATGTGCAAGGAGTGCTGCGAGGGCAACTCCGACTGCTCCGAGGGAATGTGCGCAATGGACACGGACTATGCGGATCACTTCTGCGAAGACTGCGGCCTGTGCTTCCACGACAGCGATCCCTGCGAGGACGGCTGCGATCAGCGTTGCAAGGACTGCTGCCGAGATGCCGTAAGCGCTATGGGCTGCGATCATGACGACTGGTGCTTCAGCGACTCTGATTTTGAGGATCATTTGAAGACGGAGCATTCCGGCGCCGGACATACCCACATAGCCTCAGCCACCTGGGCGGCTGACGGAACACAGCACTGGCACCCCTGCCGCTATTGTGACGATAAAAAGCTGAATGCCGCCAACCATGAATTTGACGCCAAGGGCGTGTGCAAGGTCTGCGGCTACATCAGCGGCAGCTCCATCGTCATCAACCGCCAGCCGAGGGGCGTCAAGTGTAAGACCTCTATCTACGATGATTATAACGAAGAGCCGGAAAACGGCCTGCTGTTCTATGAAAATAACCCGGTCACCTTCTCTGTCTCGGCAAAGAGCCTGAAGGGCGACGAGTTGACCTATCAGTGGTATCGGAAGGATAATGAGAATCCTACGGCGGCGCCCTACAAGCTGCCGGAGGGTAGGTTTTACACGGGTGTGACGACCTCCACACTGAAGATGCCGGTTTCCACCCAGGCCTGCCAGGAGGACTACTCCTACTACTGCGTCATCGGCAGAAAGGGCGACCCTTCGGACACCATGAAAACGGCGGAGGCAAAGCTGACTGCCACCCATGCCTACAGCCATAAGCAGGCGGGTGTGCGTGTGCCCACGGAGGAGAACCCCATAAAAGTACACCCAAATATTATTTACTCCACATTCTGCGGAAGCAGAATGTTTCTTTTCTCCGTAAGCCCTTTGTCAAGGAACTTGTAAAAGATGTGAATCTGCCTGTCCTCGTCCTTGCTTTCGGGACGATCACCAATCACGATGTACTCGATAAGCTCCAAACAAGTCTCACGGGTAAGCTCCTGAATATCGACATACTTCTTGATATTTTCAATGTATCTGTCAATATCCTTTTCAGCCTGTTCAGCGGTTTCGCACTTTTCTTTCAGTACAGCGACTTTCTCTCTCAGCATCTTCTGCTCATCAAGATACTGATTCAGCATTTTCACGCAGAGTTCTTCGGGTACAGTACCGAGGAGCTTTTCTTCATAGGTCTTACTGATAAGCGTTTCGAGCTGTGCAAGCCTTTTCTCACCCTCATGGAGTTCCTTGCTGTTATGCTGGCTCTCCGCATCGGCAGTAGCCTGTCTGCGTTTTCTAACGGCTTCACGGAGTGCGTCCTCGTCCTCAACGGCAAGTCGTGCCTTTGCTCTAATATCGTCAACAACAATCTGTGAAATTACTCTTTCCAAAATGGAATGAGGAGTGCAGCCGTCCATTCCGCTTCTAACATAAGTACCACAGCGATAGCTGACAGTCTCATATGTTCCACGCTTCTTAGAGGTGTGCATGGTTCTGTTCATTTTCATCTTGTAACCGCAGTCTGGGCAGTACATAAATCCTGACAGCGGAAGAATCACGCCTTCTTTTGTTGTCTTGCCGATACTCACCGATGCGTCAACCTCTCTAACCTTGTCCCACAGCTCTCTTGAAATGATAGGTTCATGATTATTTTCAATCACTATCCATTCCGACCTGTCCTTGCGTATCTGCTTGTGATTTTTGTAGGATACCGTTGTCACTCTCTGCTGTGCGAGATTTCCGATATAAATCTCATTGTTAAGAATGCCACGCACCATACAATCATTCCACAGATGTGAAGTCACAAGGGGATTATCTTTGCCTTTAAGCTGATAACGATGATCCGAGGGAGTTGCGATGCCGTCCTTGTTAAGCTGTATAGCGATCTGCTTCGGACTTAACCCTCTTGCCCTCTGCTCAAATATACGTCTTACGATAACGGCGGCATCTTCATCAATCAAGGGCGTATGCTTTTCATCATCTGCCTTGATGTAACCATAAGAAGCTGAAGCCGCCAGATACTTGCCCTGCCGAGAATTTGCTGCCATGACACTGCGTACCTTCTTTGACGTGTTGGCGGCGTGCCATTCGTTGAATAAATTCATCACAGGCATAAGATCCATTGCCGAACTGTTTCTGTCAAGCGTGTCTACATTGTCGCTCAGGGCGATGAAGCGGATATTGAATGAAGGAAAAATGTAATCTATATACTGACCGACCTCGATATAATTTCTTCCGAAACGTGAAAGGTCTTTACAGAGGATAAGATTTATCTTTCCCGACTTTGCATCATCAAGAATCTGCTTGATACCTGGTCTATCGAAACTTGTTCCCGAATAGCCATCGTCCTCGCATATCTCGATAAGATTCCACCCCTCCTGCTTGCTGACATGTTCCGTCAGCATCTTCTTCTGATTTTCAATCGAAAGGGATTCGCCCGCACGTTCGTCCTCCTGCGACAAACGCACATAGATCCCGACATTGTAAGTAGTTTGCTTTGCCATAATAACTCCTTTCCAATCAAAGCAAACCATATTCGATGATACAACTATTATAGCGCAGAAAACCGAATATGGCAAGTCTTTTTTCAAAACTTTTTAGTTCTTTTCGGTTTTCTGAAACGCTCTTTTGAAAGCAAGTTCATAAAGCACCTTATCAAGGTCTTTTTCACCCACGAAATGACTTGTCACAGCATAACGCTGACCGTCCACTTCGTACACGGCTTTGCTGGTCGGCTTATCTTTATATCTCTCATTCAGCTCAGCCAAAGTAAATCCTGTATCTTTTCTTGGCAAGTGTCTCCTTTCCGCCTGCGATTATCTATCTCTACACGCAATGGCTTTTTGTTGCAGGGGCGTTACGCCTGCACAGGTGCTGTACGGAACGGCAGAGCCGTCCCTTACACAGCAATCGTTTTGTTGTCGGAATATATGTTACTCCGAATAGGAATGATCTGTTTCTGAAAAGCTCATCTGCTTAGCGTACTTTTCGGAATAGCTTTCGTCCGAGCTGTTGTCAGCATCGGCAGAACTATCGTCAGCCAGCTCACCAATCTGCTCATAGGTCATACCGCTTGCTGTCAGCTTGCCGATCAGCGTATGCTCCGCAGTCACAGCATCGAGAAGTGCCTGTCCCTCCGCACCGCCGTAAAGCTGTGAGAGCTTATCGTAGGTGTAGAGCTTGCTATCAATGATGACCTTGCGCCTGCGCTCCTGCACAGCTTTGATAGACTTTTCGTAGCTGTCGAGCTTTGCCTGATTCTCCGCAAGAACAGCATCCGTAATGATAACAGCGGACTTCTCATCAACCTCGGTCTTAGCTTTCTTACTCATTCTCATCACCTCCCAATGTATTGGATTTAGGGATAATACCCTATGCTAATATTATAGCATTCTCGGACAGCAAAAGTCTATTCGCATTGCGCAAGAAGTTGAGTGCGCCATAAAACTTCTTCATTCGTGAAATTGTTATGGGGAATTTTGCAGAAAGCAGACCGAGCATTGCAAATCCGAGCCATATCACATTGACTGCATACTGCATAGGTCACCATTTCTGATTTATTCAATACGGAGAATTATTATCACGGAGCAACTATTTTTATAAAAATCATGCCCGTTTCCTGATTGAACGTGCTTGTATATATAGAGGGGGTTTTATCCGAGTGCCGCCGTGACCTATTCACATTCTGTATAGAAATATGCTGTTGAATTTAGGCACAAGGGAGAACCGTCATGAACAAAGTGTAAACTTTTCTGAAAAACAACGCCATTTTCTCAAAAACACCGGTAGAAAAGTGAAGGGCTTTGACGTTGTGACGATCACACGCACCCCTGCATATCATTTTCATCATAAAATTTTTCTGCGGTATACTTAACGAAGCGGTCAATAATTTGGTATTAACTTATGGGAGCATATTTCATAGGACTGCCGCCCAGACTGCGCAATAACTGCGCTGAGCCAGTTTACAATTTCAAGAGTGATGATATTGAGTGCATCACGCAGGAGCGTGAGCGAGTATGACCGCCGACCTAAGCGGCGGAGAGTTTAAGTCGCATAGCTCCAAATTCGCTGACGGAGCATCGAAAGCCTGAGTGATATGAAAATCCCACAGGCTGGAAAATAGCGCTACAGCGCAACAAAAATAACAAGCATTGTATTTTGCGCCGCACAGCGAGCGAAAATACCAAATGCTTGTTAGGGACACCCCAAGCCCCGAAACGACCGCACAGCGGTCAAGAAAATCGGCTAACGCCGAAATACAAACAAAGGAGACACCACTATGAAAACCGAGAAAAAGAAGCGTGGAAGACCGCCCAAACACAAGGCTATGGAGTTTGAGGGTATGACCTACGAGGGAGCAATCAATCACGCACTTGACAAAGAGGTCAGAGCCGACCTTGACAAGTGCCTTGCCGACAAGGACGAGAGCCAGCTTACCGACGATGAACGCAAGTACCTGAAACGCAAGAAGGAGAAGAAGTCCTACACCCTCAATGTTCGTTTCACCGAATCGGAAATGCAGGACATTCTTTCCAAGTGTGAGCAGTACGGTTACAAGAACAAGACCGAGTATATCCGTGATTGTGTTCGGGCGAGGGTTGATCTCACGCCCGACCGTTCCGAAATTGCCGAGTGTAACCGTCTGATGAAACGCATCGGAGCAAACATCAACCAGATACTTGTCCGACTTTACAGCACAGGTCACATCTATGCCGAGGATATTACCGAGATAAAGAAAGGGGTAAACGAAATTTGGCATACACTTCTATCCATACGATCAGGGCAACAGTCAGCGCAGCGATCGCTTACATCACAAGAGATGATAAGACCATCGACGGTTTATATGTCAACTCTTATGCTTGCCGAGCCGATAGCGCAGGAGCAAGCGAGGACTTCCGAGCCGTCCGAAACACAGGAACAGGACGCACCCAAATCCTTGCCTACCACATGATACAGAGCTTTGCCCCCGGTGAAGTCACGCCCGAACAAGCTATGCAGATCGGAGAGGAGCTGTGCGACCGTTATCTGAAAGGCGATTATCAGTATGTCATTGCTGTTCATCATGACAAGTCGCACCTGCATTGCCACATCATTTTCAACAACACAAATCTGTATAACGGTCTGAGCTTTACCACCGAGCATAATCAAGGCAGAAAGTCTGAAAGAGCGTGGGCAGAGTTGCGTGAGATTTCGGACGAGATATGTGCTGAACACGGTATATCTGTTATCTCCGAGCCTGAAAAGGGACATGGGGTATCTCACTTTGAGAGGAATATGCAGAAAGAGGGCAAGTCGTGGAAAGATAAGCTCCGTGTCAGGATTGCGGAGGTCATGCTTTACAGCCGTGACTTCAAGGATTTTCTTGAAAAATGTTCGGAGTGCAGTATCGAATATGTTTACAAGCCAAGCAATAAGGTCAAGCTGAAATTCCGTTTATCAGGTGACGGTCAACAGAAGTTTACAAGAGCCGACACCCTGGGCGCAGACTTCACCCCCGAACGCATAGCCGAGCAGATAGCGGAGATACAGGAAAAGCTGTCAGCGGCGAATGTCACTCCCGATATGCTTATCGAAGCGCCGAAGCCTGTTGTTCCAAAGACCGAGCCGAAGCCGACACAGACAGTCACCGCACCGACAAAGCCGAAACAATCTGCCGAGCCTGAAACTATCACCGAAACAAGTGAAACCGCAAAGAGAAAAGCTGCTGCGGAACAGGTGGAGAAGTTCTTTGCAGCCCGACGAGCAAGACGGCAGGCACAGCTTGATATGCTTAACGCAACTGCTATCAATCCGAAGCCTGAACCGTCTGCCCGGACACCACAGCCCACACCTACGGAGAGTAAAGCACCTGAAAAGAAAGAAGATCCGTGGAAAGCTATCAGAGGTATGGGCAGAGCAAACGAAATCATCGCAGACCTTGAAGCTGGTGGCGTTATGTCATTCAGCGAGCTGTCTGGATTCTTCTTCAATACACCTCACTCCGATGACCACACAACTGAGCGTGCCGATCTGAAAAAGAAGTTTACAGCTATCGACACGCTCATTGCAAAGATGAAGCACCGTGACGAGCTGGAGCCTGTTTACAAGGAGTATCAGGGCAAATCGGGCTGGTCGCAGAGCCGTTTCAAGAAGAAAAATGCCGCCACTATCGAGGACTACGAGCAGACGGTCAAGTACATCAAGGAGCATATCAAGAAGTATGCTGTTGACGGCAAACCGCCGACGATGCTTGACCTTTTGGAGAAGTCCAACAAGCTGAAATCG